>Ga0082212_10008312_pt1 | contig 13590 bp, 9 predicted proteins | sample TergutNt197P3_FD_71548 | JGI IMG/M metagenome (GOLD analysis project Ga0082212, IMG submission 71548) | Neocapritermes taracua P3 segment gut microbial communities from Petit-Saut dam, French Guiana - Nt197 P3 | ecosystem: Host-associated > Arthropoda: Insects > Digestive system > Gut ... | reverse complement strand
GTCTTCGCAATAAAATTCCACATCTTCCACATACTTTTTGGCATACCGTGTCGCTGCTACGGCACGTTCCAGAATGGCATCGCGATTGGAGTTAAATTTATACAGGATATGGTAATCGGAAGTACCGATACCGGTATGGATGCGTTGTCGTTTCGCAGCCTTTAGTGAATTGGCAGCCACATCAATATCATTTTCATTGGCACGTGTCAATGCACAGATAACCGGCCAGGTGACTGCTTTCGAAATCTCGACCACACTGTTGAAATCACCCGGACTTGACACCGGAAAACCGGCTTCTATCACATCTACTCCCAACGCTTCGAGCGCTTTGGCCACCTGTATTTTTTCCACCGTATTCAACTGACAGCCGGGCACTTGCTCGCCGTCGCGCAAAGTCGTATCAAAAATAAATAATCTCTCGGAGTTCATTAATTTAAAGATTTAATTATTTAATTATTTAAAGATTCAGTTATTTATAAATTAAAAAAACCTTTCCCGCCCGGAAGCGAGAAAGGTCTCATCAATGTTATGCAAAACTTAACACACAATCTCACTTCCTATCCTGTTTCCAGAGTAGAATAATATCAATAGATAGAATGAAACTGTTTGTCATTATTAATATTTAAAAAAATGTCGATGCAAAGATAATGATTGTTTTTAATATACAAAGAAAATGCGCGTTTTTTTTCAAAAAGGCATTTAAGAAACTTAAAATTTAGCAGATCCCCTTACAGATTCAATAGGGGGTAGGAGGATAATTGAGGATATGTTCGAACTGCAAAACGCTAAAAAATAACCACTAATTATTAATCATTATCTCTATATTGATTTCCGTTCCCTCATCTGCTCTTGAGTCTATATTGAAGATGCCATTGTAGGCCGCTACGCGGGTACGGATATTTTCCAAACCCATCCCCTGAATGTTTGTTTCAGGTTCGAAACCGCAACCGTCATCTTGAACGGTAAAGGCGATACGGCCTTCTTCGTGAAGAATTTGCACCATTATCTTTTCGGCTCCCGCATGTTTCAATGCGTTATTTACCAATTCGTGGATAGTGCGGTAAATCATCACTTCAAGATTCGGGTCGAGCCGCGATTCGTCGCCATAATACATAAAATGTACGGAAGGCAGGTTGTTGCAAAAATCGTTTACGGCAGGTTTCAATCCGAAACGGCTGAGCGAGTCGGGCATCAGGTGGTGTGCCACACGGCGCATTTCGTGAACCGACTTGTCGAGCAGTCCCAACGCATTGTTAAAACGTTCCACATCGGTATACTCATGTTTAGCTCCTTGTTTCATTTCCAACAAATTCAGTTTGACCCCTGTCAACATACTGCCCAGACTGTCGTGCAGGTCGCGGGCTAAGCGAGCGCGTTCGCGCGTTTCGCCGTCTAATACGGATTGAGTGGCAACAAGTTGTTTTTCTTGTTCGAGCTGTTTGATTTTTTGTTCGGCAAATCGCTTTTTCTGAACTGTCAATCTCCAAAGGATGAACAAAGTAACCAAAGCCAACAACAAAACGAATGCAATGGCAACGCTTAGCCATATCATCAGGCGACGTTCTTCTTCCAGCGCCGAAATTTTGATTTCTTTTTTTTCGGTTTCGTATTTCGCTGCCAGCTCTTTGGCATAAAGGCGTGTCTTGTCTGAAATCAATGCCTTATCTATCGAATCGCCTTTGAGTGAATAAAATCGGTAGGTGCGAAAATCATGACGTGCTAAGTATATTTCCGACAGAGCATTATAACACTTCATTACTTCCTCCGAAAATTCATATTCAATGGCTTTTTGCAAGGCGATGTTTGTATATTCTTCCGATTTTAAAAAGTTTCCCTTGTACATTTCAACATAGCCGAAAGCCCTGTTACAAACACAAAAACTCAACATATCGCCAAATTCCAGCGCTATTTCCAACGATTTGGAATCGTACATCACCACTTTTTCCAAATCAAATCTTTGTAAAGCCACATCGCCTAAATCCAAATATACAGTGATTAACTGATACTTAAAATCATGCTCCATACAAAGTTGTTCTGCCTCTAATAGACATTCTTCTGCTTTATCAAGTTGATGATTCTTCAAGAGTGCAAAAGCATAATTAGTTAGCGTAGCTACTCTTACTACCGGATTCGGTGTTTCATTCAAAATGTCCAGCGCTTTTTCGCAATACATGATGCTCTCATCACACATACCCATGTGACCGTGTAGCCCTCCTATCAAATAATAAAGATGGGCAAGGTAATTTTTTTCTTCTAATTTTTCAAATATGACAAGTGCATCATTATAATATTTCAAAGCAGTTTCATACCATCTTTTGTAGTGATAACAATTGCCTGTGTTTGCTAATATTTTAGCAGTCAGCAAGTCATTATTATCCATTCTTGCTAATTCAAGTACCTGATTGTGAATGACTATAGATGAATCCGTATGACCTTCCATATCAAGTATTTCCGTAAAAGCAGCAGCGAAAAGATAACGTCCCTGATTCCAGTCCAACGTTTCGCTCAGGTTTTTTAATTTGAGATAAAACGCTTTCGCTTTGGCAGCATCATTATGCACATACATTTCACCGATATCATAAAACAAACGGGCAAGATTGGTATCATGCGGACTGACGGTGGCAAGGTATAGCATACTGTCAAGCGGGCTATCCCATTGCAGCGACTCGGCAGAATAATGAATAGATTCTTGCGCTGCATCACTGTTTGGTTGATTCATTCTACAACCGCACGCCATTATGAACGCGACCAAACAAAAAACGAATATTTGTTTATTTCTCATCTTAACTCTTAACTCATCACTCATTTAACAATTACCTTTAATGTTCTTATCTTACTTTCTTCGATAACCTGTATAAAATAAAGACCCGGCGAAAGAGATCCGATTGAGATATATTCGTTTTCAGACAGAATATCTTGCCTGATACATTCTCTTCCGACAATATCCAGCACACGCAATACACCGCTACCTTTCAGACCGCTGACGATAAGTTGCTCGTGCGCAGGATTCGGCGAGATTCTCAAAGATGTATCCGAAGCATCCTCTATTCCGTTAGGTAAATCCCGCACCACAGTTATTCGATAGGTTTTGAAGACCGATCCATTTTCTGCCGTCACAACAACATCAATTTCGTTCTCCCCCACGTTTAATGAATGTTCTCCTGTCCCGTTCACGGAGGCATATTGATCTGCCGGTGTAGCCGATACATTGACGGAAGCGATGTTGTTCGACACATTCGCTCTGTAATTCGTTGTGTTGCTATTAAAAGAAGGACTCAATGTTCCTCTGTTAATGGTCAGACTTTGCAGATTTGCGTTATTGCCGGCAACTGAACGACGAATAATAGTGATCGTATAAGTTCTTTTGTCTTTTCCGTTTTGTGCTGTTACAACAACCGGTATGGCGTTGTTACCATCCTTTATCGGATGATAGCCAAGTCCTGAAACGATGGCATTGACGTCGGATGCTGTCGCAGTCACAATTATGCCTCCTACGCTGCTGCCGACATACTCTAAATAACCTGTCCTGTTGGGATTGAATGTCGGTGAAAGATTACCCGGATTGATCGCAAGTGCGTTCAACCCTGTATTGTTGTTTTCGCCTGCCTGTTTCCTTTCGATATTTACCTCAAGCAGATAGTCACCCACATCGCCTTCAAAATACGGAGTAACACGAAAATATACGGTACCACCATTCCAAATAATAATATTTCCCGGCATAACATCGTCATATTCACCCGACCAGTTAGTGCCATTTGTCGAAACCGTAAATTTGGCGTCTACCGAACATACACATCCTTCATAGCCGTTGAATAAATCATATACCTGTGCGAAAATTATGTAATTGTAGCCTGTGGGCAAATCTATCATGTAATAGTCAATATCGGTTTCCTGATGGAAATTTGAACCGGTAGTAACGACTGTTGCCGAATCGTTTTTGAACACAGCAGGTAGCGAAGAGGCCTGTTCCGGCGTGTTATTGGGTTCATATCGGTCGGCAGGAAGAACGATCGGGCGAACGACAGTGACAGTATAAGTCCTTGACGTTGCTTTATCGGGCGCCGTTACGACGATACGGATCGTATTGTTGCCGGGAGTAAGCGAATGATTTCCCGTACCTGCGACAGTGGCGCCGACAGTAGCCGGAGTTGCCGAAACGGTAATACGTTCCGTATTGCTTGGTACTTTTACGGTGTAGTTAGTCACGAAAGCATTGAATGAAGGAACAAGCTCGCCCGGATTGACAGTCAGGTTAGAAAGGTTGGTATTACCCATCACGGCATTATAAATCCCTTCCAATGTTTCAGCGCCTGTATTCAACGGATCAAGATAATCCTTCATCTTTTTGGTGTTGCCTGCTACTATATTATTATTATCCCAATGATACCACAATTTCCCATAATAGTTAGTACTGCCTGTGTTGCAGTTGGCAGCCGTTCCGCCGGTCAGCGTGCCTACTATCAAACCGGCTTGACTAAACAGCGGCGAGCCTGACGATCCGCCTTCAGGCTGACTGTATCCACTTTGGGTTTTGGCAAAATCGACTTTCCAGTGTGCGTCGGCAGCGCCGGCGTCGTTGCCCGACCAGCGGCTGCTTGTTACCGGCGATGTAAAGGTCGCTATTTTTTTTATATCTCCCTTCGGATGATGGATGCCCACGCCGCTTGCGGCTGCCGTATTGCGACGGTCCCAACCATTGTAAAACACGTCATAATCTTCAGGGATATTGCTGTTTAATTTCATTAATACGCCATCCGAACTGTCTTTCATTGGCAGGTCAACTAACATTTGTGCGCCGACAACAGTCTTTGTACCCGAGGGAGTGGACGTCGAACAGTCGGGACTTTCATAATGAAAATAAAACAGTATCTGGTCGAATGAAATATCTGCGTCATCAAAACAATGGTGTGCCGTCAGGTAATATGGCGTTAAGTCCTGTGCCGTATTGTTAACTAAACTTCCTGAACACAAATATCCTCCATTTCCGACCGGCGCTACGCTTTTGGCCACGCCTTTTTTCCGATCTTGCCAGTCGTTTCCTTCCGGGCAGTTGATATTGACCTGACAATTAACATTAACAAAACCGGGGAATTTGCCAAAGTCAAAAGACGGATTGTTTATCTGATAGATATCAAGATGGTTATATCCGTAACCTATCCCCGATATTTGTATGTAGGGCTTAATATACCCTGTATGGTCGCTTGCGGTTGGCGGTTCATTGTATTCGAGAATGATTTCGTCGCCGGCCACAAATTCCGTTGCGAATTTTTTGTTGCCGGGATTGGCGTTCGCAGTATAAGCGCCGAGCAGATGGGTCCGGTCGGCGTTGTAGATAAACAGTTTGCCGCCATCGGGGATGAAAAACCTGTCGTAATACAGCATGACGGCAACAGCGTCGGGCGCTTGAATCCCAAGTCTCCATATTTTTATGCCGTTTGGCAAAACCGACCATTCGCCTTCTTTTTCCATATCTAAGTCTACAGGCAGGATGATAGATGTGCGCGGCATCAAACCGATTGCTTCCGTGACACTGTCTTCTTCCAACAACGCTGCCACATCAAAGGTTATGGGGGTGATATGTGATGTTTTAGCCGAACGTAATGATATATCTTCCTGAAAATCAAAACTTGCAGGCGCTCCACCTTCGGCGATTTGCGCCGAGGCCTTCATTCCACCGGCTGCCACTCCCAACAGCAAAAGGAATGTTTTGATAAAATATAAATATTGTTTCATAACTCTTAACTCTTAGTTCTTAACTCATAACCTTTCTTTTGAGCAACAAAATTACCCATTCCCCACATTACATTAATACCCCCATTTGGGGGTTTTTTTATTCGGTTTGCAAAAAACCCCCAAATGGGGGTATTGCAGTTTTTATAATTAGTGTACTTTTGTCGTGTCAAACAGTGGAAATAATTATGTCAAAATATTATTATTTATTAATGTATAACTAAAACCAATAAAAATGAAAAGAAATGTATTTTTAAGAAAGGCCATATCGTTGGCCATGTGTATGACGTTTGCGCTGGCGTTTTTTACCGGATGTGATAGCGGGGACGACTCCAAAGGAGGAAGAGATGGCTTTATAGGTACCTGGAAAATAACCACCGAAAGAGTTGGTACTGTATTAACTGATTCTGACTACACCACTAACATCACAAAGTCGTCAACGAACTCAAGCGACATTTTGATCAACAACATTCTCAATTTCGGCGCTGAATATACTGTTAGTGCTACTGTCAATGGCAATTCATTTACCATTCCACAGCAATCTGTACAGGGAATTGGTTTTTCCGGATCGGGTGTTAGAAACGGAAACAGTATGAGTTATTCTGTTCAGGTAACTGCAACAGGCTCGGCAATTGTAAACTGGACTGTCGAATGTATTAAGATGTAATTAGTGGTGGGGGCAGCCCCACCACTATTGTATATTTATTGTTTTTGTGTTAAAAACCGGAGAGTTGAAAATCAATAAATAAAACCGTTATTAAGTCATACTACTAACAATCATAGGCACTAAATGCAGTATTGGGATATGGTTTTTTTGGTTTTTCAACTTTCGGTTTTTAACTGATTTTTATTAACTTATTATGAAGTTTTTCATAATGACAGAAAAAAATATGAGCAACAAAAATGAAGACGCGTACGAGCGCGTTATTTTTGCGCCTGTGGAAGAAATAAACAGTATTGAACAGGTAATTGAAGACCTTGAAACAGTCAGTCGCGAACTGCTGACGGTGGCTCAAGGGATGAAGCCGGCAGATTGTGTGTTATAATTATTCATATTATGTTAGCATAACAGAAACGGCGGTCAACAATACACCAATTTTTGATTTTTCAACGTTCAACAAAATTTTCAACCCGAGCTATCCGGAAAACAAAAAAAAGCCCCAACCGATTCTTTATGAAAAGGTTGGGTTTTTTTATATTTTTTATGTCCTTTGTGAAAAACTTTGTGCTCTTTGTTAAAAATATGGAATTAATAAAACGCATATATCTGTTGATGAGTTGTATACTTTGGGGGTACGTTGTTTTTGCACAAAATACCGTTTGCGACTCTATCATTGCCTTACCGGCAGGCCGACAGCAAATTGATTTGCTGCTCGAACAGACTATCTATAAAAAAGAGTTGAAAGAATATGCCCTGAAAGCGCTCCATATTGCCGAAGAACTGCAATATAACGAAGGGATCATGCATGCGCTCGACCAGCTTGGTGTGATGGAACGAAACGATTCGAATTTTGCAGAAGCGCTGGATTACCATCACAGATGCTTTGAACTGGCCCAATCGCAGCAAGCTGAATATTGGCTTATGCGCTCGTCAATCAATCTGGGGGTTGTTTACAGAAGAATTAATATGTATGAAGAGGGGCTTCAAAACTTTTTAGATGCTTTTGTGCTGGCAGAAAAGTTGGAGGACGATAAGGAGATTGCCTCATGTCTGGGAAATATCGGTACACTCTACCTGTCGCTGAACAAAATCGACGATGCGATGAATTATTTTCGGTTGTCATTGGATAAAGCCATTGAGATGAATAATTACCAAGGTTTGGCGATTTCGTACGGTCAGATGGGACGTGTGTTTGAAATATGGAACATGCCGGATTCAGCCCAATATTGTTACGAGCAGAATCTGTACTATAGTACGGGCTGGAATGACAACAACGGTATTGCCATCAGTTATCGTTCATTGGGCAGTGTTGCCGAGAAGCGGGGAGAACGAACAAAAGCGATGGATTATTATCAAAAGGCATTGGAGATAAGTCTTGTGGTTGGCGACCGCACCTATATCGCACCCAATTATGCAAATCTCGGTGCGCTCTACCTGCAAATGGGCGACACGGACAATGCCGAAAAAAACTACCTCCTATCGCTACAGACTGCGAAGGATGCAGGCTTAAAAAGCAGTATGGTCGCGGCGCTGGGTGGACTGTCGGCTACGTATGAAAAACAACACCGCCTGACAGAAGCCTTAGCGGTGGCACGCCGTCAAATGCTATTGAAAGACAGTGTGTTGAATGAAGATAATCTGCAACGGATAGAATACCTGAAAATAGCATTTGAGGTACAACAAAAAGAACAAACCATAGCTACCTTGCAGGTTTTGAATCAGATGGAACAATTTAAAAACAAACAGCACCGGATTGCATTACTAATCAGCTTCGTACTGTTTGTTGCACTGCTGTTGTTCTTTACGTTATACACAAGGTATATCAGACAGAAACGGTTGCTTGCCGAACAACGTATTCAACAATTTGAACAGGAAAAACAACTTGTCGCCACACAGTCCGTGCTCGACGGCGAAACACGCGAGCGCGCACGTTTAGCACGGGATTTGCACGACAGTCTGGGCAGCATGTTGACAGGCGTTAAGTTGAATCTGTTAGAAATGAAACAGGGCGCTAAGCTGGAATATACCGAAGTGGATCGTTTCAACAGTGTGCTTGGTTTGCTCGACAAGTCGGTTCACGAAATGCGTCGTATTGCACACCACCTTATGCCCGATTCGCTCAGCCGTTTCGGATTGAAACCTGCTGTAAGAGATTTTTGCAACAACCTTCCTTCCGTACATTTCATGTATTATGGCGATGAATCCCGACTCGACCCTAATCTCGAAGTGATGATTTACCGCACTATCCACGAATTGGTCAATAATGCTTTGAAACATGCTAAATCCGAACACATTATGGTGCAAATCCTTCGCGAACAAGACCGTATCGCCTTCACCGTACAGGACAATGGTTGCGGCTTCGATCCCGAAAAAATCACTCAGGGCATGGGTTTGGAAAATATCCGTACCCGCATAGCAGCCTATAATGGCACCCTCGATATTGATTCAAGAGAAGGCGAAGGAACAGAAATCAATATTGATATTAGCTTAGTGGGTTGAGTAAAGGGGTAATAGGCTAATAGAGTGTTTGACATAAATAGTTGGATTCCGATCACATCAACTTCATATCTATTGCCATTTTGGTCAGATCGGCAGTGTTGTGCGCGCCTAATTTGAGGTGCAGATTTTTGCGGTAGCTGCGTATAGTCTCAAACCCCAGACACATTTTGTCTGCTATTTCAATGCTTGTATTACCCTCGGAAATCAACTTGAGCAATTCACGTTCGCGGCGGGTAAGTTCAATCGTGGTTTTATTGCCTTTTTTCAAGAGCATATTAGCCTCTTCGCTCAGAAATCGCTTGCCGGATGCCACTGTAATAATGCCTTCGATGATTTCTTCAGGCATGGCATTTTTCAGTATATATCCTGATGCACCATTATTAAGAACATGTGAAATAACAGAATATTCAGCATAACATGTCAGCATCAGGATATTAATTGCCGGATATTTCATCTTTATCTGCGGACACAAATCCATACCACTGCCGTCAGGTAAACCCACATCAAGTAACAAAACATCCGGTTGCGCTTTCAACAGCATCTTCTTGCAGCCGGCCACACTGTATGCTTTATCCATAAAAACGATGTTGTCAGCTTCGGCAATGATTTTTTCCAATCCGTCAATCACAATATTGTGATCGTCCACAATCGCCACCTTTATTAATTGAGTATCAAGACGCCTCCTTATGCTCTCTCCAAAAGAGGAATCAATTGAGAATAGAGAATTATGTTTTTCCATTTTTTAAAATAAAACACTACTGACCGACAAAAATAACAAAAAAACGCAACTACTTTCCCTCTTTTTGTTTTTTTATAATGATAGATTGTCGAATTCATGGATTTTTCATATAATTTTGCAGTTTTAAAATAATGATTTTTTGTATGAAAGGATATGTATTTCCCGGGCAAGGCGCTCAATTTACAGGAATGGGGAAAAATCTGTATGATCAAAACCTTTTGGCAAAGAAAATGTTCGAACAGGCCAACGATATACTTGGGTTCCGAATCACTAATCTGATGTTCGACGGAACAGACGAGGATTTGAAACAAACCAAAGTCACTCAACCGGCCATTTTCCTTCATTCGGTTATTCTTTCCAAGATGCTATGCGAGGCGTTTCAGCCCGACATGGTGGCCGGACACTCGTTGGGTGAGTTTTCCGCATTGGTTGCCTCCCAAGCGATTTCTTTCGAAGACGGTTTGATGTTAGTATCCAAGCGAGCCCGGGCAATGCAAAAAGCCTGTGAGAAAACACCTTCTACTATGGCAGCCATAATAGGTATGCCCGACGAAGAGGTAGAAAAAATCTGTGCCGCAATTAAAAATGATATTGTGGTTTGCGCCAATTTCAACTGTCCGGGTCAAATTGTTATTTCAGGAACAGAAACAGGCATCGACAAGGCATGTGAACTGCTACAGACAGCCGGAGCTAAACGGGCACTGAAACTGAAAGTGGGTGGTGCCTTTCATTCACCACTTATGGAATCTGCCCGTGCCGAACTCGCTGAAGCCATTCAAACAACCCTGTTCAATAACCCCATCTGTCCGATATATCAAAACGTAAATGCAAAAGCAGAAACAAATCCTGACGCCATCAAGGAAAACCTGATTGCACAACTGACTTCACCTGTTCGCTGGTCACAAAGCATTCAAAATATGATTACCGCAGGCGCTACCCACTTTGTTGAATTAGGGCCAGGCAGTGTGTTGCAGGGGTTGATAAAAAAAATAAATAGCGATGTTTGGATAGAAGGGGTAAGTTAGTGATTAACGGTTAATGGTTTTTTGTAGGGGCGTAATGATTACGCCCCATTAAGAATGAAATAAATGAATTACAGCGTATCCATCACCAAGGAAGAAATGGCAACAATGCCGGTCGAATCATTTTCGGGCTACACAGTAGTTGTGGAAAACCTCAATGATGTCCCGGACTCCATTGCTTACCTTTCCGGTTTCGACTATGTCGGGTTTGATACGGAAACCCGTCCGAATTTTTCAAAAATGCAGCATCACAAAATGGCATTGATTCAATTAGCTACCTCTGAACGCTGTTATTTATTTCGATTAAACAAATTGGGAGGCATTCCACCTCAATTGGAAAATTTCTTAAAAAAAGGAAAGACAATCAAAATCGGCTTATCGCTATTGGATGATTTTCACAATATCCGCAAACTGATGATTCCTTTTAATCCTGTCACTTTTATTGACTTGCAAAAAATAGTCCCTGCGTTTGGCATAAAAGAGGCAAGTTTACAAAAGATTTACGCCATTCTGTTCGGCAAAAAAATATCTAAACGAATGCGTCTCAGTAATTGGGAGAACAACGAACTTACCGAAGCCCAAAAACAATATGCTGCGCTCGACGCCTGGGCTTGCCTGAAAATTTATCAACAACTTTATCCTTCGAAATGAATCATTGTAAAATCTTTCTGAAACCCAAAAAAGAAGAATCCCTGCTACGTTTCCACCCCTGGGTATTTTCGGGAGCCATTGCCTCGATCAAAGGTAAACCCGAAGAAGGAGAATTAGTGGAAATATATGGTGCTGATCATAAGTTTCTTGGAGTCGGTCATTATCAAATCGGAAGCATTGCTGTCAGAATCCTGTCTTTTCTGCCGACAGTGGTTGACAAGGATTTTTGGGTGGCTATGATAAGGAATGCGTATGGATTACGCTGCGTGCTTGGATTAGCCGGAGCAGCCGATAACAATACCTACCGCCTTATCCATGGCGAAGGCGATCAACTACCCGGGTTGGTAATAGATATCTATGGAGCGATAGCAGTCATTCAGGCACATTCGGTTGGCATGCATTATGAGCGCCAGATGATTGCCAAAGCACTAAAGGAGGTATTGGGCAACACACTGCAAAATATCTATTACAAATCAGAAGGCACCTTGCCGTTTAATGCCGGAATCGGCAATACAAATGAATACCTGCTTGGTGGAGATACCGGCATAAAACCTTTTGCTATAGAAAAAGGTCTTCAGTTCCATATTGACTGGATCAAAGGCCAAAAAACGGGTTTTTATATTGACCAGCGCGAGAACCGGATACTGCTTGAAAGTTATGCTTCCGATCGTTCGGTACTGAATATGTTTTGTTATACCGGAGGATTTTCGGTCTATGCCATGCGTGGAGGCGCTAAGGCAGTTCATTCGGTAGACAGTTCGGCTAAAGCCATCGCCCTCGCACAAAAAAATGTCGAACTGAATTTCCCCGATGATCCACGCCATCAAACCTTTGCCGAAGATGCTTTCGATTACTTGGAAAAGATGGGCGACCGGTATGATTTGATTATCCTCGACCCGCCTGCTTTCGCCAAACATAAAAATGTGGTACGCAACGCTTTGATTGGTTACCGAAAATTAAATGCGCTTGCCATTGAGAAAATCAAACCGGGAGGGATCATTTTCACTTTTTCCTGTTCGCAGGTAATCAGCAAGAACGATTTTCGTTTGGCTGTTTTCAGCGCCGCCGCCCAATCCGGCCGTCCTGTACGCATCCTCCACCAAATGACCCAACCCCCCGACCACCCCGTCAACATCTACCACCCCGAAGGCGAATACCTGAAAGGATTGGTTTTGGAAGTGGGATGAGTTTGAGATAAGAGTTAAACAATAAAAGGGTGCATTTCAATTTGTCGCATTACACTATTTCATTTTTGAATTGCCCTGAAAGGGCCAAAGCAACAGGATAGGGCATCGCCCTATCATTCAGGCATACCTCCCATTTTAGCCCTGAAAGGGCGTGATCAAGATTTCGCCCTTACAGGGCTTGTTCGGGAGAGGTCATTCATTCGATCCGTAGGGCTTCACCCTACGCTATTGACCATCAGGCTTTCAGCCTTAAACTTATGGCAATGGGACGATGTCCTACGCTATTGATTAAAAGGCGTTCAGACTTAATTTGTGCGACAAATTGAAATGCACCCCCAATAAAATTTATATTTGGCTATAACCATATTTTTTTGTATATTTGCAGCCAAATATAAATCGAATCGAAATGGCATTAACAGGAAGAAAAACAGAGCAATATGCTTTACAGCGAGTTGTTGAATCAGACAAGGCAGAGTTTGTAGCTGTCTTTGGTAGACGAAGGGTCGGCAAAACGTTTCTTATCCGTGAGTTCTTTAACAATCAATTCACGTTTTACCATACAGGGATGGCAAATACGGGCATGGAAATGCAGTTGCACAGTTTCAACACATCGCTAAATGAGTACGGAGTCGACCATTATCCTGAATCCTCAAATTGGTTTGACAGTTTTGAACAGCTTCGTAAATTAATCTCCCGCAGTCGGAAAAAAGGTAAAAAAATAGTGTTTATCGACGAAATGCCATGGATAGATACCCCACGCTCAGGCTTTATATCCGCCTTGGAACATTTTTGGAACGGCTGGGCATCGGGACGACATGACATCGTTTTAATAGTTTGTGGCTCTGCAAGTTCATGGATGACAGATAAACTACTTAATAATCGCGGCGGACTGCATAACCGTTTGACTCAACAAATTTATTTAAGCCCCTTTACGCTTGCGGAATGTGAAGACTATTTTCGATCGCATCACATTGAGATGTCGCGTCATGCCATGGTTGAAAATTACATGATTTTTGGTGGAATACCTTTTTACCTCAGTTTGATGGAAAAACAACTTAGCATGGCTCAAAACGTTGACAATCTCCTTTTTGCAGACAAGGC
>Ga0082212_10008311_pt1 | contig 13590 bp, 7 predicted proteins | sample TergutNt197P3_FD_71548 | JGI IMG/M metagenome (GOLD analysis project Ga0082212, IMG submission 71548) | Neocapritermes taracua P3 segment gut microbial communities from Petit-Saut dam, French Guiana - Nt197 P3 | ecosystem: Host-associated > Arthropoda: Insects > Digestive system > Gut ... | reverse complement strand
GTCGTTTCCTCGGTTACACGTTTAGCGGCAGCACCGAAGTTGCCAGACCGTTCTATCTCGGCGAATGCGGTAACTTTGTTTTCCGTCCTTTCGTGGCGATGGATGTTTCCGGTGTGTGGCAAAATTCTGCTACAGAAACCGGCACCATCGGCGACGAAGGAGAAGAAAAATACATAAAACTGGATTACCTTTCGGCAAGGGACATCCGTGTTCATGCTCGACAGGGACTTTCGCTCCGATACGCCGGACACATCGGCTACATTCGCGGTGCGTTGACACACTCGTACTTGATGGGCGGTCGTCCGTATTCCAGTGCCGATAACCGATTTAACTACGCTGGCGACACGTTCAATGTACGCGGAATAAACGAAGGATTCTCCACTTTTGCGGGGAATTGCGGTGCGGGAGTTCACTTCGGCAAACGCAGACAGGGAACGATGTTCATCGATTATACCGCTTCGTCGAGTTTGCGGTCTGCGTCGAGTACCTTGCAAATTGGGGTACAGGGAAAATTTTAGTAACAAACAAAATGGAGTGTACCTTGTCCGCCATAGAGGGCGATAAACGGAATAATCCATTCAAACCATAATAATAGGTTCGGAAATCATGACTTTTTATCGAGGAACCCAACAGATGAAAAATACGGTACTTTTAGCGGTGTTGACCGCCTTGGCGTTCTTTTCCGCTACGGTCGGATACGCTCAGGTTGTACCCAGAACGTATGATGAGACGTTTTACGTCCGAAACGAGAACGAATTGCTCTCGGCTCTTAAAGCAATAAGCGGGTTGCCTCATGACGGATGTGCCTATCTGGTTGTACTGGAGGATAACATCACCATCAGTACGGGGCATGACCTAGAACTGGATGGAGCATGGGTTACGTTGGATTTGAGTTACTATAACCTCCAAGGGACACAGGACTTGAAGATTATTGGAACAAAAGATGCCGGCAGCGTTCTCGATATTATCGGAAGCACGACCGAATTCAACAAAGGACTGTCGCTTCACGGCGACCTCACGCTCGATTATACCGGTGTCTATACGGCAGGTCTGTACGATATTTTCGGCGAATATGCGGGCGGCTCCGGTGTGGACCGGGACAACGATAGAATCAATTTCCTTCGTCCCTATTCCAGTTGGTCGGCGCACGTGGCGGGAACACAATACATTTACGCTCCGCTGGACAGAAATGACACCGGCAGTAAAGTAACCGTTAATGGGGAAGACTACGAACCGGGTGCCTTTATGGGAACCTTTGGCGGTGGTACACACAAAACACCCAAGGGAACGTACATTATCGGTTTCGGTGGAGATGCCGACGTAATCGTTGCAAGCGGAAATACCGTACTCAATACCGAAACGGTCATCGGGGCGAAGCCAGATGGCACAGGTGTCGTTGAGATTACCGGCGAAGATTACACATCCACCTTGATGATGGCAAACGGAAAATTTCCGCGTTGGCAAACCCAAACCCTCTGGCAGGGATACGGCACATTCTACGTCGGCTACGAAGGAAAGGGGGAACTCAAGGTCGTCGAGGGGGCACACCTCCAAATCGGCTCGATTGAAGTTGGTCGGCAAGCCGGAAGTACGGGAAAAATGCTCGTCGAAGGAGCCGGAACGCTCGTTACGCTCTTCGGACGTGAAGATTGTGCAACCACTACATTGGGTGTTCCCATACCCAATTCGGTGCGCGGAGCATCGGAAGGAGCGGGAACCATGAACGTTACGGACGGCGCACTCGTGTATTTCGACAGTCGAAAAACGTTGAATGGAGTGGAGTCCGGTTTCCAACCGAAGATTACGCTCGGCACCGGCACGAGTGTTGTCGATAACGCCATGATTGTCGGTGCAACCGAAGGAGTCATTCGGGATTATGCCACAGGGCAGTACCTGGCGGAACCGTACAACCGAACGAAAATCGGCAACACGAACGTGTATCTCAGTCATTACGACCATGAAATCGACGGATACAACATTATCTTTCAGGTTGATGCCTCGATGGGAGCCCGTGATGTTGATGTGGAATGCGTGAATGGCGACCCTGACGTTCCTACTGATACCGGTACAATCACCGTACTTGCAGGGAAGGATGCGACGTATGGGGACATTCTTGCCGCCCTCAATGACACACACTCGTGGGACGTTACGCCCCATCCCAACGATCCGAATAAAGCCTACCCTGAAGAAGACAGTTTCACCATGGACGTGAAGGGGATTGCGGTCGATATATCATCAGCAATTTTCCCGCGGAATCCCGACCCGTCTGATCCTTCGAAGTTTGATCCGCTTGAACTCGTTTTGGGTGTACCGACACCTATTCAGACGGGAATCATCATCGGCACCGATACGCTTATTTTCCAAAATGAAGCCGTGTTGATGGGCAGCCTTGAAATCAAAATGTACGATACGATTACATCTACGAACGGTGAAATCAAATTTGAAAGCGGCAGTATTATCACGCCCGGCTTTAGCAAAGGAGATGGGTATTCGACAGGCTATGGCAACCATCTCGCCTTCGGAAAATTTGATTTCACTGGCAATGTCTCCTTCGACGAGACCGTTAAAACGATTATCGACTTCAACGTCCATGGCGACTATAACTTCGAGGACTCGAACGCCTACAACCTTGGGGACTACATCCACGGATACGGCGGTAACAGGGGACATGATACGATTACGGTCGTAGGAAACGTGGAACTGGGCGGCACCATCGAATTTCGTCCGCAGTCCGGCTACTACAGCGGTGAAAACTATGACATCGTTTTTGGTTCTCCTGATCCGATAACCGGCGAGAAACCAATAATCAGCATAACCCCAAAGCCCTATGAAGGTTTCATCGAAATCCCCTTCATGCAGGTTGACGGTGATGTTACGGAACAATACGATGAAATGATTCTGTATCCGAACCGTTGGTTTGCGCGACCCGATGGAGATTCAAACGAAACATTGCCCCGTTTCATCACGGAAGCAGAATATCCCGGTCTCCTCGACAAAATTCTGCTCCAATTTGATGAGTTGGATGAGTATGGAGCGTTTGCAGTGCGCGATGCGGCTGGCAATATCATTGGATATAACGGTGGTGTTGTTCTTCAACTGAAACGTAATACATCGCCGTTTACGAATGCAGCGAACAGTTTTAATACCCGATCTGTTGCCGGTGCTCTGGACGAGATTTACAACAAGCAGACCCGCGAAGACTGGTTGCCGGTGCTCGATTGGCTCTGGTTGATGAATGACGAGGAACTTCGCATGGCAATGCGGCAACTTGCCGGAGAGACCCGCGCAACGTCGTTCCTGATGCCGATTCGGTCACCGTGGAAGTTCGCCTTCGACCGACCCGACGTGAACAGCGTTGCCCGCTACCAAAAAGAGATGAGTGCGAAAGCCCATTGCGGCGACCAAGATTCACGAATCTTTTTCAGTCAGCCGCTCACGAAGACGGTACGAAGCGACGTTTGGGGAACGGTATTTCATGATTACATGCATGCAAACGACGATGGCAACGCCAGTAAGGCGACGAAAACGCAACTCGGATTCGTTACCGGTTTTGACCGGGTGATGTCTCCCCGCTCGACGCTCGGTTTCGTGTTTGCATATACGCATCCCGAACTGAAACAACTGTATTCGCATGTTCATGCTGACGATTTCCTCTTCGGTCTTCACTACAATACGATCCTTCAAGACCGATACGAACTGAAACTTTGGGGCAGTTACGGCACGCAAGCGTACCGTTTGCGTCGGAACCTTCCGATTAAGCATGACGAGGGAGCCCTCGGAGTGAATTATACGGGCAACACGATGGCTTTGAGTTCGCAGATTGCGATGCCGTTCCGATGGAAGGATTTCATTTTGCGACCGTTTGCCGCTGCCGATTTGAGTTATGTACAGCAGAATGGTGCGACGGAAACCGGTTATGAAGCCATCAAACTGATTTATCAGACTGCTGATTGGACGCAGTTGTATGGTCGGCTTGGTGTGAAGGCAGATTACTCTTGCGGACGCTGGGACATCAATGCTTCGGCAACGTATGCGGCTCTTGTGGCGGGTCGTTCGGCTCCGATGTCATCGCACAAGTTTTTCATTGAAGGGGAATCATTCCGGGTCAAGGGGAACGATTTGGGCTGCAATTTCATCAACATCGGTCTTGGCGGTCAGCGTTGGCTGAACGACCACAAGACGAAGATGTTGTTCGTGCAACACTACGGCGAGTACGGCAAGAATGCGAACATCCAAACATTCATGCTCGGTTGCCAGGTGCTGTTCTAAATCGCTTGCATTTTACTTGTGAAATGCGCTGTATTCTACAACGCTCTTCGCACTTTCCGCACCGGTTTGCCGAACACCGGTTTCGGTTCCGGTAAATCATCATTGTCCAACGACGCATTCGGATCATGTGGTTTCGTAAAAGATTCGAAACCCCTTAACTCCGCACGCTTCAAAAGTTTGTCGATCCGCATTTCAATCCGTGTGAGTTCCGAACCCTCTTGCACCGTAACAAACGTAAATGCCACGCCGTCTCGCCCCATTCGACCCGTTCGACCGACCCGGTGGACGTAATCATCGCAGAACTTCGGAATGTCATAATTGATAATGTGCGAAATGCCGGAAACGTCAATGCCGCGACCAACGACATCCGTTGCCACCAAATATCGTAGCGAACCGGAACGCACCTGTGCCATCACCCGATCACGTTCGCTTTGTTGCAAGTCGCCGTGGATTGCCGCCAACTTTTCAAACCGATTCGTGAGCAGTCGGGCAAGCCGATCCGCTCCCCGCTTCGTCCGCGTGAAAATAATCGCCTGTTTCGGTTGCTGTTCCTGCAAAAGATAAACGAGCGCATCAAACTTTCGTTCGGGATCGACCGTCACGTAGTATTGGTCAATCGTTTCGACGGCAACGCTCTTGCTGGAAAAATCCAATACTTCCGGCGATTTCATGTACTTTTCCGCAAGCCGAACAACCGGAGCGGGCAACGTTGCACTGAACAGCAGCGTTTGCCGATCATGCGGAGTCCGTTTCAAAATCTTTTCGATGTCCGGTCGAAAACCGATGTCGAGCATTCGGTCGGCTTCGTCCAGTACGACCCAGCGGAGCGAGTCGAGCGACAACGCCCGGCGATTCATTAAATCGAGAATCCGACCCGGTGTTCCGACGACGATGTCCACGCCGTGCCGCAACCGTTCGATCTGTTTGGCAAGCGGTTTTCCGCCGTAAATTGCCGTGATGTGAATATCTCGACCATAGGCGAGCCGAGTGGCTTCGTCCCGCACTTGCACGGCAAGTTCCCGCGTCGGCACGAGAATCAACGCCACCGGGTCTTTTCCCGGCGGACACGTTTCGACACCTTCGATGATCGGCATCGAAAAGGCGGCGGTCTTGCCCGTACCCGTTTGGGCTTGTCCCATCAAATCGACACCGGCTTGTACTTTTTGAAAAACTCCCTTCTGAATGGGAGTCGGTTCCAAGTACCGGACGATTTTCAGGGCTTCGAGCATTGCTTCGGAAACGCCGAGTTCGGCGAAGCCGCTGACTTCCGCTTCTGCATCTGCCGGATCAGGATGCGAAGGTTCAACGAACTTCGGAACGTGATGGCGACGGGAATCGCTCTGCCGGGGCGGTTGTTCGTCGGTTCGTTCGCGCCTATGAGCGGGGGGCTTAAGCCCCTCGGTTGGCACAGGAGAAGACTTTTTCGCCACTGCACCGGGGGACTTACGTCCCCCGCTCTTAGGCGGCTCGCTCTTTTTTTCTGCCTTCGGTTGTGGCTTCTGCGTTTTCTTTGCCTCTCGGCTCGGAGTACCGGCTAAATTACTGCCGTCTTTCTTCTCGGCATGTCCCGGTTTTTTTGTCGTGAGAGGAACATACTCCGACTTGTCGGGGTCCCAGACCATTTGCTCCCGCCGGTGCCGGAAACCGGTGGACGGGACATCGGAAACGGACTCGGCGGCTTCACCGGAAGGCTTACGCCCACCGCTCTTGGGGGATTGCTTGCGGACAATTTTCTGCGGGACAGGCAACTCGTCGTCCGTAGGAATCGGCGTGCGACCATAACTGGGTAGTCGCAAATCGTTACCGTTCTCGTCGTAGTCCTGTTCAACGTAGGGGGGCAACACCGTTTTCGCCCGTCGCTTGCTTTTCGACGGTCGCTTTTTCGGTGCCGATGACGCAGTCGTTGTTTTATTTTCCCGCTCTCTTACGTTCGCGGCTCGTGGGTTATCATTCGCGGCTCGTGGGGTGCTGCCGTCTGCCGTCTGCTGTCTGCCGTCTTTCTTCGGTTCCGGTTTTGTGGCGACAATCTTTGCCGCTTTTTTTCGCTGACGATTTCGTTTGGGTTGCGGTGCCGGACTTTCCGGCGACACAGTCTCTTTACCCGGAGTACCGGCTAAATTGCCGTCTTTCTTTTCCGGCTTTGCGGGACTGGGCTTTTGGGGAACGTTATTGGTTCCCTCTTCTTCGGAGACGAATCCCCAGCGGAAGGCATCGACGTAATTCCGTCGTCGTCCACTGGGTCGCTGCTTGGATTTGTTGTTGTCTTTTGTAGGCTCTTTCGGCATTATTTCGGACTCCGACCCTACGGTCGATTGCCTTAGTGATGTAAATCAGAAGGGAAAACTCTCCAATTCTTTATTCTACCGGTTTTCCCGTGGACATGCAAGGGAGCAGACTCACACATGCACTTCGATCACATCCTGGTCGTTTAGCACATAATCCCCCTTGACCACGGTGCCATCATGCACGGCACTGCCCCAAACTTTTCCAAAACGCAAATTTTTGGCGTAATCCTTGTGAATCAACTCCGCAAGGTCAAGCAACGTGTCTCCCCGCCCCAGCGTAAAGGGACGCTCCTTGTCGGCTTCCTTCTTTTTCGGGTCTTTCGTGTAAATCCGAACGACATCCAACGACTCGTACACCGCATTACGGAGTTCCTCCAACGTGTCCACTTGGTTTGCCGAAATCTTGAACTCCCGAAAGGGGAGCGGACAAATTTCACGGAACAATTCCAGCCGAGCCTCCGCTTCGGGATCATCCATTTTGTTCGCCAGAAAAAACGTTTTGGTGAAAGCCAAACCGACATCTTCTTCGTCCAAACTCGATTCCGCCGCCAGCCGGGTTTTCGTCGTCGCCAGTTTATCCAGCACCTCTTTGCACTGTTCGATACCGGAGTCATCGCCGAGATCAATCATCAGCAGAGCGAGATCGGCACTGCGGAGCAGACCGACAATGTACGGTTCCAAATAATCGGCAGTAATCGGCGGGGTATCGACCAGTTGCACGAACACGTCGTTCCACGCCATCATTCCCGGCTGTGGCTGTTTGGTTGTAAAAGGATACGGGGCGACTTCGGGAGTTGCCCTAGTGAGCGAGGCGAGCAGTTGACTCTTGCCCGCATTGGGACCGCCGATGAGCACCGCTGTACCGGCACCTTGGCGGGGAATACGGAAAGATCGGGAAGCCCCGCCTTTTTTCCCGCCGCTGGAACGCTGCTGCTCCATTTCCTTTTTGGCTTCGGAAATCTGCGTTTTGAGTTTTGCTTGAAGCCGGTCGGTGCCTTTATGCTTCGGCATTTCTTGAAGCATAATTTGCAACCATTTGAGTTCATCTTCCGGCGTTTCGGCACGCCGATAGTTGTCTTCGGCTTTCTTATATTGTTGAGTTAAATTCGCAGGCATGTCAGTTATTATACCGCAAAACCATTGAGCCGGTACTCCGGCGCAGGGCAGTGTCAAAACAGGGCATTTTTCGCTATAATATCGAAATCAAATCATTTCACATTACACGGAGAATTGCATGAAAAACCGTTTTTTTACTTCACTTTGCTTCGCCGCCGTCATGGCATGCACCGCCATCGCCTTTGCCGATGTCCGATTACCGAAGATTTTCGACAACAACATGGTCTTGCAACGGGATACTGTCGTCCCCATCTGGGGCTGGGCAGAACCCGACGAAGCCGTTCGCGTTACGTTCAGTAATCAAACGATTAACGTATTTGCCGATGCCAACGGAAAATGGTCGGCACCACTCACGTCACTTAAAGCCAGTGCCGAACCCGCCACGCTTACCGTCAAGGGCAAGAACGAAATCAAACTCACCAACATTCTCGTCGGCGACGTTTGGCTTTGCTCCGGGCAATCCAACATGGAATGGTCGATAGCCGGAACCGAAGCAAAAGAAAAAGAAGAAGCACTGAAAGCGGCAGACAATCCGAACATTCGGCTCTTTCATGTTACCAAAGTATTCAGTGCCGACCCGAAAGAGGAGTTGACCGTAACGGCATCGTGGAAACCGGCGAGTGCGGCGACGATCACGAATTTCTCCGCCGTCGGTTATCACTTTGGCAAAAAACTGCAAGCGGAACTCGACGTGCCGATTGGTCTGATCAACTCCTCGTGGGGAGGAACACGCATCGAACCGTGGACACCGCCCGTCGGTTTTGAAGCCGTTCCTGCACTGAAAAACATTGCCGATTCGCTGAAAACACCGAATCCAAAGACCGACCAGCAACAACCGACGATGCTTTACAATGCGATGATCCATCCATTTGTCCCTCTGGCGATGAAAGGGGCGATTTGGTATCAGGGGGAATCGAACATGGGAGAAGGAATGTTGTACGCCGAAAAAATGAAAGCCCTCATTCAAGGCTGGCGGAAGGTGTTCGACAATCCCGATCTCGGTTTTTACTACGTGCAACTTGCCCCATATATTTACGGCGACCAACCGACGCGGCTACCGGAAATTTGGGAAGCGCAGTCTTCCGTTGAAAAGGCAGTGCTGAAGACGGGACAAGCGGTGATTAACGATTTGGTCGATGACATTCGGGACATTCATCCGCCGCGAAAACAACCAGTCGGCGAGCGGCTTGCGCTGCTGGCATTGAACCGAACCTACGGCAAGAGCGAAATCGTTGCCGCTTCGCCGGAGTTGGATGAGTTGGTGAATATGCTACCATATCCTACCGAACCCGCAGATCGTGTTTATGCACTTGCTCTCCTATTCAAAAACGCTAAAAGTCTCAAAACACGGGATGGGGAACCTCCGAACAATTTTGAAATTGCCGGTGTGGACGGTGTTTATCACAAAGCCAATGCCAGAATTGATGGTTTGTCAATCAGAGTAGTCTCTCCCAATGTCCCTAGACCATTGGCGGTTCGTTACGCTTGGGATCAATCGGCGCAGCCGAATGTTGTGAACGAGGCGGGTTTGCCTCTCGGTGCCTTCCGGGCGGGGACGATTGAGAAGAAATGAAAACGTAAAGAGCAGTGAGGTGCGTAAAGTTTCCGTTGCGAAGAGAATTTCTTATAATTCTCTTTGCGCTCTCTGCGAATCCTTTGCGTCCTTTGCGGTAAAAACCGCAAAGGACGCAGAGAGAAACAGACATTCATTGACGTTGCACTGCACATCACTCACTCTCGACCGCCAAACTTGCCCAGTAACCCGCCTCAAACGCCCAGTCGTTCGCCTTGTTTTCCAATTCAATCTGGACATTCTTGCCGCCAGCAAAGGGTGTCAAATCGAACACGACTTCCGCCCAGCCCCCTTTGGTCAACGCCTCGTCCACCTTTACGGTCTTCTGCACCGAACCGCTGACACGGAGCACCAATTCCCAATCGTAGTTCGGATGGTTGCTCACCACCGTCTTCAACACGGTCTTCTGCCCTGCCGGTATGTCCAACTTGCGTTCCAACGTACAGGGGGTTTCACGTGTCAGCGGATGCGTCATCAAAACATTTTTTTTGCCGCGATAGTTTTCCCGCATGCCGGGGTCCATATCGGAACCGCAATTCTTGACCGTCCAGCCGGGAAAGGTTGCCGCAACGGCATCCTCGATTTTGCGAAAACCCTTGAAGCGAATCTTCGCTTTTTCCTCTTCGGTGAATAAACTGTCAGCAATCGGACCGGGTGCCCAACTGAGTTCCAACTTCGGCGGCACCGGTTCTTTGATTGGAATCAGGAACACTTCGTTACCGGCGGCATCTTTTTCGATGCGTCCCCCTTCACGTATGATAATTTGCCGAGTCAATTTTTCGCTGACAGCAAGCAATTCGGGAATGTTGTACGCCGTGAAATCAAATTTTTTATCGTAGTCCAATTTGTCCGTAAACCGAGGCGGCAACTTGGAAAAACCAACCGTTGTGAACAGCACGCCCCCCGCATTGGACGGATTACAGTCCGAATCTTGACCGCAACGAGTCGAAAGAACAATCGTCTGATCCAAATCCTTCTTGCCGTAGAGCAGTCCGATCAAAACGTATGCGCCGTTGATTTTGACATCGATTCCGCCGTTGGACGCTTTTTGGTACTCCGGGTCTTCCCGATACTTTTTCTGGCAGAGTTTCCACGTCGCTTCCCAATCGTCGGGATTCGCTTTGTACCAAGCGACGACATCACGCACCATTTCGGCGTATTGACTCTCCTTCGGAATGCTCTTCAAAGCGACATCAATGATTTTAAGAATATCGTCTTCAAAAAATGCTTCGCAATACATTGCACCGACGAAAATTCCGCCGTAAACGCCATCGCCGTAGTTCATCAGTCGTCCAAATTTATTGCCGAGTGCAATAGTCGTGTTCGGCATACCGGGAGCAATTAAGCCGGAGAAGTCGGCTTCGATTTGGTAGTCAATATCGTTCGGACATCGGTTGAATTTCGGATGACTCGAATCGGGCGGAGCAATACCGGCACGCAGATTTTTTCGCCCGGCATCGTTGGCACACCAAAGCGGATATTCGCTGTTCGCAAAATCGATTCCCGCCTGCCGAATGGAAACGTCGAGACCGTATTCTTCGAGTGAGCGCAGGAACGTCATTTCGACGTAGAGATCATCTTGTCCGAAGGCATCGTTGATCATTTCCGGTTTCCAGACGGGCATGTTTGCCATCGGAATGATTTTATCGTTCCATTTGAATTCGGTGGGTGCTCCCCAGCAGACACCGGCAATTTGACCGACCCAACCGCCTTTCATTTTGTCTCGATACACGGAGACGGGAAGTGTGCGGAACTTGGTTTCCTGTGCAATGGCTTGAGGAAAAAGCATCACGGACAGTAAAGTCAGACAGAGAGGGATACGTAGAATGTTCATGTTGGTTTTCACGAGGGTTTGAGAAAAACAGTTAATGGTATGATTGTATCCTTGTCGTCGCAGAAAATCAAGAACGGAAAGTTTTCCAACGGTCAAGTTGGCTGAAAAGCAGAAGGCACTGTTAAACAGTGCCCGTTTGAAAATGTACGTTTCCAACAACATCCCTTATGCCGCTTCGCGTTGCGTTTTGGGAGTCGCCGACGGAAAACTGTGCCGCATCGGATTCACCTCAAAGTATGACTTAATGCCCCGAACAACCGTGCGCTGTTCGCTCTCTGTCAGTTCAGGGAATATCGGCAACGCCAACACTTCCCGACTCGCCTTGAACGTTTCCGGCAACGACTCCGCCGCATAACCGAGACTCCGATAACATTCCTGCTCATGCAAACCAAGCGGATAATAGATTTCCGAACCGATCTTTTTTTCCGCTAAATCCTTGCGCAGATCATCTCGGAGTCCTTCCGGTATCCGAACCGTATATTGATTCCAAACGTGCCGATGTCCCGGCAACTGTTTCGGCAAACAGAGAATCTGATCGAGTCCTGCCTCTGCGAACATTTCCCCGTACCGCTGTGCATTTTGAATCCGCATCATCGTCCAGCCTTCGAGGTAGTTCAATTTGACATTGATAATTGCCGCCTGAAGCGAATCGAGTCGGGAATTGATTCCAATAATTTGGTGATAATATCGCGGTTCCATTCCGTGAGCGTGCAACAGCCGCAACCGTTTGGACAGTTCTTCATTCCGCGTGGTTACTAACCCGCCGTCGCCTGCTCCGCCGAGATTTTTCGTCGGATAAAAACTGAACGCCCCCATATCTCCCCACGAACCGGCACGGCGACCTTCCAATTCTGCTCCGATTGCCTGTGCCGCATCTTCGATGACCGCAAAGCCATGACTGCGTGCCAAATGGTTCAAAAACTTCATATCCGCCATTTGACCGAAAAGGTGTACCGGTATGACCGCTTTGGTACGAGCGGTTGTTTTAAGAGCGGCATCTCTGGGATCCAAGTTAAAGGAGACCGGATCAATGTCCACGAAGACCGGCGTGGCACCGAGTCGGCTGACAGCACTTGCCGTTGCAAAAAAGGTAAAACTGGGAACCAACACTTCATCGCCGGGTCCCGCATCCACTGCCATGAGAGCGAGCAGAAGGGCATCACTTCCTGACGCACAGCCAATCGCATATTCGGTCTGTGAATACTGGGCGATGTTCTTTTCGAGTGTTTTAACTTCGGGTCCGAGAACAAAGGCACCGGAGTCGCAGACTCGTTTGAGCGCATCGGCAATTTCGTCTTTGATCGTTTCGTATTGTCGTTTGAGGTCAAGGAGAGCGACGCTTTGGTGTGCGGCTTCTTCCGTTTGGCAATTAAAGTTTCCCTTCATAATTTCGCTTTCGATAGGATGGTGCCGATTCTCTCGACCAGCGGGGGACAATAACGATTTTCGGCGGGCAGGTCAAGAGCAAAAAAATTAACCGGGTGCGAAAAATATGTGCATCACAATCGGGACTTTCATTCGGCAACCGATTCCGGTACAATACGTTGGAATCATGTTTCCTCTCATTAACTTCAAGGAGAATTTTATGAAACGTCAAATCATCGTGTCGTTTGTTTGCTGTTGGATGTTGTTCGCCGCCTCGGCATTAGGACAGATCACTCTGTTCGAGAAGAAGAACCTCGCCGACTGGGACTTTTACGTCGATAAGGAAGGAGTAAAAGTCGAAGAAGTCTTCTCGTTTTCCGATGACGGTCGCCTGCTTTGCAAAGGACAGCCGTTCGGCTATCTCGCTACGAAAGAATCGTACAAAAATTTCAGGTTTGCCGTCGAATGGTGCTGGGCGGAAGGTGTGAGACCGACCAACAGCGGTATTTTCCTGAAAATTACCGAGCAACCGAAAGGGGCGTTTTTGCCGAAGACGGTCGAAGTCCAACTCCAACGCGGAAACGCTGGCGACATTTGGGGTTTTCACGGTCGCACCCTGACCGGTCCCGCAAGCCGTATTAAAAATAACGACAGTAGGGACATCGGTAAATTCAGCGGCACATCGAAACTCCTCGATGCGGAAAAGGCACCCGGTCAGTGGAACACGATGGAAATCCTTTGCACCGATGACTTGATTTTCGTTACGGTGAACGGCAAAATCGTCAACTGGGTAACGGGTGCCGAACCGATTGAGGGACGCGTCGGTTTCCAATCGGAAGGAGGTCCCATCGAATTCCGCAATGCCGTGTTGACGGTGTTGCCGTAGAGTTATCGAGCAGTGTCGATAGTTCAAAAGGCGGCTTTGTGAAAAATCATTCATCGAAAAAGATTTTGGTTTTCATCATACGTTCGCGGGGTTCGATTTTCAACTGCACGTAAATGATGTCGTGCCGTCGTCCAAAATCGCTTTGAGGAATTTTTGTAGCCGTTCACGGCATTTCTACATTTTATTCTCCAATTGGTCTTTCGTCAACTGGCGAAAAAGAGTAGAATTCATCTATGGATGCCAAGGATAGACGCATTGCCGA
>Ga0082212_10008310_pt1 | contig 13591 bp, 12 predicted proteins | sample TergutNt197P3_FD_71548 | JGI IMG/M metagenome (GOLD analysis project Ga0082212, IMG submission 71548) | Neocapritermes taracua P3 segment gut microbial communities from Petit-Saut dam, French Guiana - Nt197 P3 | ecosystem: Host-associated > Arthropoda: Insects > Digestive system > Gut ... | reverse complement strand
GGCCGTTGAGATTTTGTAGAAGGAAGGGCGTTTTATGGACAAGATCATAAGAGTACTCATAGCAAAACCCGGCCTGGACGGGCATGACCGGGGGGCGAAGATCGTCTCGCGGGCGCTCCGCGACGCCGGTTTTGAAGTCATATACACGGGCCTTAGGAAGACGCCGGAGGAAATCGTGAAGGCCGCGATCGAGGAGGATGTGCGCGCTGTCGGGCTCAGCATACTTTCCGGGGCGCACAACCATATCTTCCCGCGCGTCATCGATTTGCTGAAAAAAGAAGGCGCGGATGATATCCTGGTATTTGGCGGGGGGATCATCCCGGAGGAAGACATTGAGCCGCTTAAGGCGGCGGGCGTGGCGGCGATTTTCACGCCGGGGACGATGACCTCGGCGATCGTGGAGTTTTTGCGCGAGAATTGCTGATGGGCCCTTTGGAGGAGGCTGAAGCGCTGGCGGCGGGCCCGGAGGAGGATGCTTTACCGACGGGTTTTGTGACGGGAGCGCCTGCGGTGGAGGTTCTGGCTGCGGAGGCTTTGACGGATGAGCTGGTACAGCGCGCGCTTGCGGGCAACCGCCGCGCGGTCTCGCGTTGTATCACGCTGACTGAAGACGGCGGGGCGCCCGGCCGCGAGGTTCTTCGCGCGATGCGGCAGGCTTTGCAGGGGCCTCCGGGGCCGCAGAATCTGCCGGGGGCGCCGGAGCAACTGGAGCAACTGGAGCAACTGGATTCGCAGGGGCCGCTTATACTGCCGGGCGCTGGCGGGAAGGCCGCTTTGAGGATCGGCTTCACGGGGCCGCCCGGTTCCGGCAAGAGCACATTGGTAAGCCGCCTGTCCGCACTGTTCGCGGAGAAGGGGCGGAAGGTAGGCGTCCTTGCTGTGGATCCGTCAAGCCCTTTCACCGGCGGAGCCATCCTTGGAGACCGGGTCCGCATGGAAACGGCCCCGCAAAACGACAATGTGTTTTTCCGCTCGATGGGCAGCCGAGGCGCGGTCGGGGGGCTCTCCGAAGCCATTGACGGGGCGGCCCTGGTGCTTGAGGCGTGCGGGTTTGACCCCATACTGATCGAGACGGTCGGTGTCGGCCAGGCAGAGATAGAAATCATCAGGCACGCTGATATAGTTATCGTAGTTGCTGTTCCCGGCCTGGGCGACGATATCCAGTCCATCAAGGCGGGGATCATGGAAATCGGCGATTTGTTCGTCGTGAACAAATGCGACCTGCCGGGCGCGGACCGCACGGCGCACGAGCTGGAGGCGGAGCTGCACAAGGCTGTCCCACAAGTCAGCGCGGCGGACGGGACTGGGATATCGGAGCTCGCTGCGCAAATCGAAGAGATGGCGGCCGTACTCCCCGAAGAAGGGGCGCGCGGGCGCTTTGCGAAAGGAGAAACCAGGATGGATTGCAAAAAAATCGACCATATCGGCATCGCTGTGAAAAGCATTGAGGAGCGTCTTGGCTTTTACGAAAGCACCCTGGGGCTTCATCTTGAAGGCGTGGAGACCGTTGAGGAGCAAAAGGTGAAAACCGCTTTCCTGCCGTGCGGCGACAGTGAGCTTGAGCTGCTTGAAAGCACGGCGGATGACGGCGCGGTGGCCCGGTTCATAGAAAAGAACGGGGAGGGCGTTCAGCATATCGCCCTTAGGGTCGAGGACATCGACAAGGCGCTTGAAGAGCTAAAGGAAAAGGGCGTAAGGCTTATCGACGAGACGCCAAGGATCGGCGCAGGCGGCGCGCGCATCGCGTTTGTCCACCCAAAGGCGACGGGTGGCGTGCTGCTGGAGCTATGCGAGCGGAACTGAAAACTTATTGTCCCGGGAAAGAGAGGCAAAAACATGAGCTACAAGATCACACGGAAAGACGAACCCTATAAGTATGAGGCCGCGGGCCATTTCGATGTGCGGACGACGCGCGTCCATGACGCGGCGGACGTGAACCGGGGCATGATAACGATGGGTCTTAGCCATTTCCTGCCGGGCGGCGGCAGCGAATACGGCTCAAACCCAAAGGAATCCATCTATTACATCGTCGAGGGGCAGATGTACCTTGAGAGCGAGCTGGGCACGCCGGACGAGGTCAAGACGACGCTGTACGCAGGGGACAGCTATCACTGCGGGCCGGACACGAAGAAGTCCATCGTCAACAACGGCGCGGACAGCTGCAAGATGCTTGTATGCCTGGTGACCCCCGCCGCCGAATAGGGGGCGTGCGGGATGCGCTACAAGATCGGGGAAGTGGCGCGGATCCTTGGGATATCCACGGATCTGATCCGTTACTATGAAGAAAAGGGCGTAGTAAAGCCGCAGAAGAACCGGGCCAACCGTTACCGGTACTATGATGCGTGGGATATCAACCATCTGATCGAGTGCATCTGGTACAAGAAGATGGGGTTCGGCATCGAGGATATCGGCAGGATGTCCAACACCGAATCGTATGAGGAGCTGGTAGCACGGCTCACGGCGCGCAGCGAAACGCTTTCCAATGACATACATTACCAGCAGATGCTGCTTGCCAGGATGCGCAGCCTGACCGATTCGGTCGTCCATATCAAGGGCGGCGTCGGTGTGTGCGGGCTGCGGCCAAACCGCGAATTCCTTTATTACCTGAACCGCAGGAACGAGGCCTTCGACAACGACCCTTCGCTGCGCGGCCTAAACGAGGTATGGAGCAGGTATATGCCGTTCACAAAACGCCTCTTCCTTGTCGGGCCCGAAGCCCTGGCCGGCGAGAACGATGACTACCGCTGGGGCTATTCGATCGGGATGGGCTACGCGGAGCATTTTTCGGTTGCGGAGGCGCCGCCGGTCATGAAGATGGAGGAGAGCCAATGCATCCACGCGGCGTTTATCAGCCACGGGAAGGGCGACTTCACAGCCCGGCGGCTTGACTTCATGACGGAGTTCGCCGCGGAGAACGGGCTTGAGCCCAAGGGGTTTGCGTTCGGCAATCTCGTCTGCAGCGTTATGGAGGACGGGGCGCTCACGGGCTATTTCGAGGCCTGGATGCCCGTCGAGCAGGGATAGCCCCGGGCGCCCTTACAGCTTCATCAGCGTGGCCATGTTGGAGTAGCCGACCTTGTCGAGCGTCTCCGGCCGGTCAGCGAACGCCTTCTCAAGCTCCATGACGGAGTAGTGGAAAGAGCCGAACGGCACGTCGGTGCCGAACAGGATCTTGTCCTCGCCCAAAAGCTCGACGCCCAGCCGCATGTTTTCGGCGGAGCACATCGATGTGTCGGTGTAGACGTTGTCAAGTCCCCTGGCGGCCTCATACAGATCGCCGACGTCCGAGCAGCAGTGGGCGACGATTATGTTGGCATCCTTCCACTTATGGCAAAAATCCATTACCAGCGGGAAATCGCTGAAGCCCGGTGTGGTCAGCTTGCTGAAGGGGCTGTCATCGAGGTAGTACGGGTTGGCCCCACAGTGCGTGAGCACCGGCAGCCCGGCTTCGAGGAACACTTTGACGGCGGCCTCGGTGCGCGGGTCGTCAAGGGGCACGTTCTGGATGGTGGGGTGCAGCTTGAGGCCACGGGCGCCCCTGTCTATGTCGCTGCGGAGCTTTTTGGCCATCTCCCCCTGCGGCATGTCAAGCACGCAGGTCGTGAACGGTATGATGCGCGGCTCAAGCTTCGACGCGGCCAGGTACTCCTCGAATGTCTGGTTCGGCCATATTGGCAGCATCACGATGCCTTTGACATCGGGGTGCGTGTCGAGCTCAAGCGTCAGGTTTTCCAGCGTCCACTCCCAGCAGCGGTACTGGCCCGCGTTGATCAGGTTGGCCAGGTCCTCCATGCTCTCCGGTATGAGGGGCGCCGTGTAGCCGGAACGCTCGCAATCGATGAACGGGTCCTCGTAGTCGCCTTTCATCACGTTGGTCTTGAACGTGATGTTCCTGCTTTCGTGAAAGATGTCGCCGATATGGGCGTGAGAGTCTATAATGCGTTTTTCCATGTTTTCCTCCTTGAAGAACAGCCTGCCGGCTTTATGAACTGCCTGTGTATTTTTTCAGGTACTTTTCGGGCGGCGCGTTGGTGTAACGCCTGAAGTCGTGGGTCAAATGCGACTGGTCGAAGTAGCCGCTCTCGACCGCCAGGGAACAAAGATCCTTGCATGAGCCGGAAAACAGCGCCTTCAGTGTGTTCTGGAAACGGATGATGTCGCTGTACTGCTTCGGGGGCATGCCGTAGCAGTCCTTGAATTTCTCGCGGCAATACCTCTCCGAATATCCGAAGAACTGGCCCATGTTGGCCAGGATGATGCTCCCGTGCGCGGAGCAGAGCATGACTGCGAGGTAGTCTACGAATGTCGGGGAATACGCCTCGTCGACCAGGTGCCCCGCGGCATACCGCAAAAAGACATCGGTGCGCTCGCCGAAGCTCCCCGCCAGGAACATCTCGTCGAACAGCTGGCTTGAGCCGGGGAACGCGTCGGTGAAGTCCGTAAAGGAATCCACCATGTCGCGGAGCGGGATCTTTTGGCACTTAAGGCCGGGGTTGGAATAAGGCTTGAACCCGAAGTAGGTTGTGTTCGGTTTGAGCGTAAGCGTGCTTTGCCGGAGGAAGGTGCCTGAAAACAGGGCGCGCGGGTTTGCCGTGTCGAACTCAAGCAGCACGTTCAGGCACGCGTCCGGGACGAGCTCGATCTCCCCCCCGCCGACGCCGGTCCGGAACTCGTAGAAGAGCGCGTCTTTCTTGAGGCAGTTCGGGTTCCATGCCACCTGGCATTCCTGGTATGTGTCGGCGCATCTGTGTGTAAACGGCTGGAGCGGGGGTGATTTGCTGACATGTTTGTATAGCAAGTCTTCTTTTATCATTGTTCATTTCCACAGCGCAAGCAACAGGCAGGGCCCGGGGGCCCCAGGGGCAGCGCTTGCTATATGGCTGCTGCGGACTTTGCCTTTCAGACGGTCGTGAACAGCTTTGAGATGATGTGCCATTCACCGTCGGTCTTTATCAGGTGGAAGAAATCCACAAGGTTGGCGTCGCCGCGGAACCCGGATTCCGAGAAGATGACCGAGGCCACGTTGCCCTGGATGTAGATGCTTTCCACCTCGCCCTGGAAGGGGTCGTTGTTGGATTCCATCGACGGGGCGGAAGCCATGTCCTCGATGAAGGGCGTCGGGTCGGCCAGTATCAGGTCCGGCCCCAGGTAGCCGTTCATCACAGCCTTCTCGTGGAACACGCCCCTAAGCTTTTCGGTATCGGCCCGGTAGGTGCCTTCCTTGTAGTCCTGGATTACTTTGAGTACGGCGGTGGATTCTGTGTGGTTGTTCATAATTAGACCATTCCTTTCCTGCAAAACCATTTGTATGTAGCCAAATCAAGTACCTGGCGCTATGCTTTTGCTTTGCTCCGTCTGTGCAATTCCCCTGCCACAAACGTTACAGGATATAAAATATCATATTTATCATACATTGTAAATATGAATAAAGATTGTATAAAATGGAATCACTTTTCTTTTTTTACATGGTATGCCCCGTTTTTTACAATAAAAAACCCTCCCCGGGGTGTTAGTGTAATTGAGCATTGGCAATGGATTGTTGGAATGCCAACGTTGATGCAGCACCGCAATAATACACGTAGACATCATGGTAAATGTAAAAATAGTAATATTATGTTAAACTTTACGTATATAATCATATCGTTAAAGTAATGACAAAATTATAATATTTTAGGAAGGTAATGTGAGATGCCGAACGAAAAATACCCTTTGCTATTTGACCCGATCATGATCCGGGGGACCGTGTTCCGGAACCGAATAATGTCTACTCCGACATCCCTGTCCTGGGCCGACGAGTATATGGGCGCGCCGGTCGACATGACCCTGTTCTATTACGAAGACAAGGCGCGAGGCGGCGCGGCCAGCGTCACTTTGTCCGAGACCACGATAAGCCGAACGGACGGGGCCTCTCGCGGGGTAGGGCACTATATACTGCCGGACATCGAGCGCGGGGACCCGGGCCAGATGCTGTCCAAGGTTGCCGAGGCGATCAGCCGCCACGGCGCGGTCCCCTCCATACAGCTGCACCATGCCGGGGACGTGACCTTCCCCGAGTTTATCGGGGGGCAGGACCCGTGCGGGCCGAACGACTGGACCCGCCCCGACGGGGTGCATGTGCGCGCGCTCGACGAGGAGGGCATGCAGGCGATCGCCGGCCACTTCGCGGAAGCGGCGCTGGCGGCGAAGAACCTCGGCTTCGGCATGGCCATGATACACGGCGCGCATGGCTGGCTGCTGGGCCAGTTCCAGTCGGGCGCGACGAACTGGCGCAAGGACAAGTACGGGGGCAGTGTGGAAAACCGCGCGAGGTTCCCGCTCATGGTGGTGAAGGCCGTCCGCGAGAAGGTCGGGGACGATTTCGTGGTGGAGTACAGGATGAGCGGGGACGAGCACCTTGAGGGGGGCATCGTCATGGACGAGGCGGCGGAGTTCGCGGCCATCATCGAGGATCATATCGACATCATCCATGTCTCGGCCGGCTCCTACTATACGGCCCGCCAGTATACATTCCCCGGATCCTACCAGCCAAGGGACACGAACACCCACCTGGCCCAGGCCGTGAAGGCAAGGGTGAAGATCCCGGTTGCGACCGTGGGCGCCCATATGGACCCCGCCGTCATGGAGGGGATACTCTCGGAGGGCAAGGCGGACTTCATAGCGATCGGGCGCGGGATCATCTGCGACCCGGAGCTGCCGTACAAGATCTCGGACGACCGCATAGAGGACATCCGCCCGTGCCTGAGGTGCAACAACTGCCTGGGGCGCAAGTACGACAGCCTGAACAACTGCGACATCAACCCGCTTGCCGGCAACGAGCTGTGGACGGTCCGCACCCCTTCGCCAAGGGGGAGGCGCAAGGTCCTTGTGGCCGGCGGCGGCCCAGGCGGCATGCAGGCCGCCATCACGGCGGCGGACCGCGGCCACGAGGTCATACTGGCCGAAAAGACGGGCGGGCTCGGCGGTATGCTCAGGTTCGCCGACAAAGACCCGCACAAGCACGACCTTGCCGCTTACACAAAATACCTTGCAAGGCAGGTCGGGAAACGCGATATCGAAGTGCGCCTGGGCACGGAGGTCACCAGGGGCTACATCGAGCAGGAGGCGCCTTACGCCGTCATATGCGCTGTGGGCGCCGAGCCGGTCGTGCCGGCTCTCAAAGGCATGGACTGCCTGCCCTGCATGCATGCGGTGGAGGCGTACACAGACCCGGGGGCCCTCAAAGGTGAAAACATAGTGGTCATAGGCGGGGGTCTTGTCGGGTGCGAGGCCGGCATCTTCCTGGGGTCGCTCGGCAAGAAGGTGACCATTGTCGAGATGCTCGATACCCTGGCCCCGGACGCGAACCGTTTCCACAGGGACTCGATGATGGAGGCGCTTGAGGATAAGGGCATCTCCGTCGCTATAGCCACCGGGACGAGGTGCATCGAGATAACGCGCGAGGGTGTGGTGGCGGCAGGCCCGGACGGGGACGTGAGGCTGCTCCCGGCCGACGCGGTGGTCTATGCCGTCGGCATGAAGGCGCGGGCCGGCCTGGCCCTTGAGCTGCAGAAGGCCAAAGGCGTGAAACGGTTCTTCGCGGTCGGCGACTGCCAGAAGCCAACACGGATAAAGGACGCCGTGCACAACGGGCATTACGCGGCGGTTGATATCGTCTAGGGAGAAAACACATGGAAGGAGGAGCAGGGACTTGGTAATAGCTGATCTGGTACTGACAAACGGCAAGGTAGCGACGGTGGACAGGGATTTCTCTTTTTGCGAGGCCGTTGCCGTAAAAGACGGGTGGATAATAGATGCAGGCACAAGCGAGGGCCTGGCAGGGTGCATCGGGCCGCATACAAAAGTTGTGGACCTGGGGGGCAAAGTGCTTTTGCCTGCGGCGAACGACGCCCATATGCATGCCACCCTCACAGGCTATGGGCTCGGCCCGGGCTTTGTAAATGTAGGGCCCGAATCGGGGATTGATAGCGTTAAGGGCCTGCAGGCCCTCATAGCGGCGGCTGTGGAAAAGGCGGGGCCGGGGCAGTGGGTTTTCGGGAGCGGGTTCCTGGAGTTCCTGCTTGAGGAGTGCGCCGCGGAGGGCAGGGGCCTGAACCGCTGGGACCTTGACCCTGTCTCCCCGGACAACCCAGTCATCCTTCACGACTTCGGGCTGCACACCATGCTGGCCAACAGCAAGGCGCTTGAGATTGCGGGCATAGACAGGGGTTTTCGGGAATTGCGCCCGGAAGAAGGCGTCCTTGAGAGGGACGAGGCAACCGGTGAGCCAAACGGCCGCCTGTTTGAGTGGGCGGCGCACGACCTTGTCGCCCGGCACTGCCCGCCCGTAAGTGAAGAGGAGATAGAGGAAAGCATCCTTAAGGCACAGCGGGCGCTCAACGAACAGGGCGGCGCGAGCCACTGCGACATCGTAGGCCCCGGCCTGGAACACGTCTTCATGGGGGTGTGCCGTGAAAGGGCGGCCCATGCTTACGAGAAGCTGTCCAGGGAAGGCCGTCTCACCGCAAGGGTAAGCCTTGCAATCAACCCCTGCACAGACGGAATCGAAAGCTATACAACAATTATTGACGCAATGGACAGGATGTCACTGCCGGATTTCAAGGACAAAAACTGGGTGAAAGCGGACGCCATCAAGCTCTTCGGCGACCAGGGCGCCTGGCTCAGGCCGGGGGAGGGCCGCCCCTCAGGCGAGGGACGCTCCGTATTCCCGGGCATGAGCGACGAGGAACAGGCGGATGAGATCACAAGGGTTATCGCCGAGCTCCACCGCCGCGGCTGGCAGGTCTGCATCCACGCCATAGGCGGCAAAACGATCGACACCGCCGTGGACGCCTTTGCGGCGGCGCAGGATGCGTATCCGCGCGAGGCGCCGCGCCATTACATTATTCACGGGGACGATATGACCCTTTTAAATTCCGAAAAAATGGGTATATACGGTATAGGGCTTTCCCCGCAGCCCGTGGCGGCAAACATCGTCGCCGAGATGAACGCCCCGCTTATGAGCGACGGCGAGGGGATCTTCAACTGGCAGGCCTATATGGACGACAGGGTGGTGGTTGCCGCAGGCTCCGACTCCCCGTGCTTCTCCTCCAACTGGCGCGAAGGCGTGCAATTCGCCGTTACGCGCGTTACGGAGGAAGGCGTGGCCATCCGCCCCGAACTTGCCATGAAGCTGGAGGACGCGATCCGGATGTACACGATCGAGGGCGCCAGGCAGGAACATATGGAAGGCGTGCGGGGCTCCATAGAAACAGGTAAAGTTGCGGACTTCCAGGTGCTTGGCAGGGACATCTTCGGCTGCCCCCCAGGCGAGATCGGCGCGATCCCGGTCGTTATGACGATCTGCGCCGGGAAAGTCGTGTACGAGGCATAGCGGAACACAGTGGGGACGGTTCTTTTTGTGTTCTTCCGGGCCGGGACAGCGGGCCAGTGCGGCAGGCCGGGACAGCGGGCAAGTGCGGCAGGCCGGGACGACAGGCCAGTGCGGCAGGCCGGTACAGCGGGCCAGTGCGGCAGGCCGGTACAGCGGGCAAGTGCGGCAGGCCGATACAGCGGGCAAGTGCGGCAGGCCGGTACAGCGGGCCAATATACCGGGCATAAAAAGGTATTATTCATAAATTATTAGTTATAAGGAAAGGAAAGATAAGAAAATGGACAAATCAAAGACGAGATTATTTCTCACGGTTTCGTTACTTGCAGTCATGTTTGTATCGGAACTCAACACAATCGCGGCAGTCATCATGGCCGACCTGATGAGGCTGTTTCCCGACGCAAGCATGACAGCCATTCAGATGGTAATGCAGTTTGGCATGATAGGGACGTTCCCTGTGACGCTGTGCATCGGGTTCTTCACCTCGAAATTCCGCATCAAACCGATGATATGCATCGGCCTTTGCGCGATCCTGGTCGGCGGCATGCTGCCACTCGCGTTCCACAGCTCGCTTGGCCAGCTGTACCTGAGCGCAGTACTTATCGGCGCAGGCCAGGGCTTCATGTCCCCGCTGGTCAGCACCCTTACGCTCAGGCATTTCGAGAACAAGCCGAGAGACAGGCAGATCGGCCTCAACTCGACCTTCTCTTCCGCGGGCGCGACAGTCTTCACGCTGCTCGCAGGCGTGATGGCGCTGAGCGGATGGCTCAACATCTACTACCTCTATTTCTTCGCGGTCCCCGCGCTCGTGCTTGTGCTGGTCTTCATGCCGCTTGGCGAAAAGCCCGTACCGCAGCCCAAAGAGAAGAAAGAGAAAGTGCCCGTACCGCCCAGGGCCTGGGTCATGGCATTCATCCTTGTGCTTATGTTTATCGGCTATGTGACCTTCCCGATCAATGTCGGGATGCTCGTTGACGCCGAAGGCATCGGCGATTCCGCATCGGTTGGCCTGGCCATCTCGATAGTTACGGTCGTAGGCGCCCTGTTCGGGCTTGTCTTCCCCTATGTCGTCAAGGTCTTCAAGACATATATAGGCGCACTGACATGCATCTTTGGCGCAGCCGGCATGCTCATAGTCATCTCCGCCAAAAGCATGCCCCTGGTTTACCTCTCCGCTGTCCTGCTCGGCGTCTTCTTCGGCGCATCCGTAGCGGGCACGGTGTACCTTGTCGGGCGCATGTGCAAGCCCGACCATTTCGGACCGACCCTGTCCATCGTCCTTGGCTTCCTGTACCTCGGGGTCATTCTGTCCCCGATCGTAGTCAACGGCATCACAGAGGTCTGGGGCGGCGAAGGCTCTATCGGCGCCTTCACGACATCGACCGTCATAATGGCCATCGCATTTGTCATGCATACCATTTACGGAACCTATATCCGCAAGAAGTTCCCCGAGGCGCCTGCGGGCACAGAGGGCGAAGCCCCGGCGGACGCCCCGGCAGAGGGGTGACAACTACGGCAGCCGGGATATAGGAGGGCGTAACAGGGGCGGCCATTCCGTCCCGGAAATGAAAAGAAGCAACAGGGGCGGCCATCTGCCCCGAGGAAAAGAGACAAAACGGGGATGGTTCAACTGCCCGGAAAAGATGCTGCCACGAACATATGGCAGAAGAACCATCCCCATTAGTCTGCAAGAAACAGGGGCCAACAGCAAATCGTTAATGTATAGATTTGTATGGGTTTAAATGTATAGATTTGTATGGGTTTAGGAGAACGGCAATGCCTGCCAACTTGTGAAAACGGGCCGGGAGCAGGCAGGCGGTCATAAAACAGGAGGGTTTTACATGAAAAGGATCATCGATTCACACGCGCATTTGGGGGATATATTCCACGAGAACAAAAACATCAGCTTCAAGACAAATGTAAAAAAAGGGGACTATGAGGACAGGTTCATACGCCTTGAGGAAAGCGGCTTCACGCTTCCGCTTTTCACCGGGGCCGAGGACGATCTCGAAAAGGTCATTGACGGCGGGCAGTTCCGCTGCTGGGAGTCCACGCTGGAACAGCTTACTGCGCAGTTGGACGAGAGCGATATGGCGGGGGTCGTACTGTTGCCTTGCCTGCCAAACACGACTTTTGAGGAATATCTGGCGGCGTCCATGCTTGAGCCGCGTATCTTCCCCTTTACCGGGGCGGATTTTTCGCTGCACGCAGGCGACATGGTTCTCAAACTTAAAAAGGATATCGAACGTGGGGCAAAGGGGCTCAAGCTCCATCCGATCCTGCAAAACGTACGACTGCTCGATGAGCGTATGGCTGCCGCCGCCGAAGTGTTCTGGGAATGCGGCCTGCCGGTGCTGACACACGTCGGGATCGGGCAGTACTACCATGACCCCTGCCCCTGGCCCGTCAACAACCAGTACGGCGACCCGGAGGATTTCTTCGAGTTTTGCAACAGGTATCCGGGGAAGGACATCATCGGGGCGCATATGGCCGAGAGCGCGCAGGATATCGTTGATAATGTAAAGGACTGCTCCCACGTATACGCGGACACGTCATTCTGCTCGGCGGAGGCTGCCCGGGAGGCAGTCAGCGTGATGGGGGCGGGGCATATACTGTTCGGTACCGACTACCCGTTCACCCATGAGAAGTACAATATCGATGTGATAGAGGAGGCCTTCGCGGACGACCCCGAAACCATGGACCTGGTTTTCTACGGGAATATCGCGCGCCTGCTACACATATAGCGGCTTCCGTACGATCCTCATGGCGGGCCATTTTCCGGCCTTATAACGCGTTGATTTCTTCCTCGGCCAATCCGGTGATAATGGCTATTTTATCAGTCGGGTCGCCGTACGCTTTCATGCCGCGCGCAATATCCTGCGTTGTGCTATATTTCTCCTGCGCTTTGCCGATTTCAATGCCTTGTTCCTTGCCGATTTCAATGCCTTGTTCCTTGCCGATTTCGATGCCTTGCGCCTTGCCGATTTCGATGCCGCGCGCCTCGCCCTCTTTCTCGCCATACATGCGTGTAGCATGCCTGTCGCGCAGCTCCTTCTCCCGCGCCTCGGCAAGCCTGCGTTCCGCCTCGTCCTCGCTCATCTCCCGTAGAGTCACTATCACATCCTTCATCGCTTTGTTGTTCTCCGCAAGCGCTTCCATCTCCTCTTCCTTCCCTGATGAAATGAACCTCAGCCATTCCCACAGCCTTGTGCCGTCATTAGCCTCAGGTAGCTTTGTCAGTTCCAGCGTGTTGATTTCCTGGGCGTCCGTCAATATGACATTGTTATCTGGATTGTACCACATAAACCGATTATGGCAATCCTCGACGCCCTCGAACAATGTGAACCCTGTAATGACAACAGAGATCGCACGGTTGAGGTCTTCGTATATGCCGCCCCTTTTCATCTGTTCCGAAAAGATCCGGCTGTTTAGGTAAGAGATCCTGTTTTCGAAGGCATCCTGCGGGTGGACCTGGATTTCCACGTCGAGTATATCCCCGCTTTTGGTGTGCACCCTGACATCAAGCTCGTTGTTCTTGCCCTTTTTGTTCTTGCGGAACATATTCGGGTCGTCCACTGTCAGTTTCTCAAGCTCGTCCGGCTGCATATCGAGCACCGATGCCAACAGGTCCGCCAGCGAGTCGACGTTTTCCTGCCCCAGTATCCGCCTGAAGACATAGTCGTTGGTGAGCGACAACAGCCCTTTTGTTTCTTCCTTTTTTTCCTGCCCTGCTTCTTCCTGCCCTATTGTTTCCTGCTCTTTTGTAATTCGCTTTTTCATCATGCTGCCTTTCGTATAATTTGATATGTAATTATTTACCATGTCAAATTATACCAATTCATTTAACCTGCGTCAACCATTATTTTCCATTCTTTTTCCCTTTTCCCTGTGCCGGGAACCTGGCAGCCTATTCCCCCACACTGCAGACTTTGCCGCCCCGGGCCAGGAAACCCCGGAGCAATCAGCGCCAATGGTAACAGGGCAGTTCTTCGGTTGTTACTGTTCACTCGGTGTGAACAGTACTTCGGCTTTCGGCTCTACCGGAAAAGCGGTGTGACATGGCGTGACAGGGATGACATTGGAATTGTTTCAAGGTTTGTGTTAGATTAGTAGACGGGGAAAATATGCAGATCTGTTTAACAGCCTGGTGGAGGCGGTGAAAAGAAGCCTGGTGGAGGCGAAGAAAAGAGGCCTGGTGGAGGCGAAGAAAAGAAAAGAGGGGAG
>Ga0082212_10008309_pt1 | contig 13592 bp, 13 predicted proteins | sample TergutNt197P3_FD_71548 | JGI IMG/M metagenome (GOLD analysis project Ga0082212, IMG submission 71548) | Neocapritermes taracua P3 segment gut microbial communities from Petit-Saut dam, French Guiana - Nt197 P3 | ecosystem: Host-associated > Arthropoda: Insects > Digestive system > Gut ... | reverse complement strand
CTGTTCCAAAACGGGCAGATTAGTACGCTCCACATGGGCAGTCCGAAAGTGTTAGCCAACGCTGTATACGCAATCGCCAACACCAACGGCACAAGTATAAAGTCGCTTTTATCGGACACTCCGAATACCATGACTCGAGTGCCTCGTTTCCGCAGTATTGCCGCACGGACTTGAACCATTATTACAAATAGTGCAAACAAGCACACGCTTAATATGTTCTGTATGTTCATTTATTTTCACCCGCTTTAATTTTATCCGTAAAAATTACTCCGTCTAAATGGTCAATCTCATGGCAAAGAGTAGCCGCAAGAAATCCCTCGCCGCTGACTGTTACAGGTTCACCGTTTCGGTCAAGTGCCGACACGGTAACGCTTTTCGGGCGTATGACTTCCCCTTGCGGTGAATCAGGGGCAATCGAACCTTCTTTGACAATTTGCGTTTCGGTGCTTGTTTTGGTGATTACAGGATTGATTAACTCAATCACACTTGAATCGTCAAGAATAATAACTGCTCTACGCAACACTCCGACATGAACCGCCGCGCAACCGTAGCCGTTGACTTTTACGAGAGTATCTTTCATATCATCAAGCAAAACCCACAATCGTTCATCGAATTTATCTACTGCCCGACTTTTCTTTAGGAAAAGCGGGTTATTCCAATTGGTAAGCGTTCTCAGTGCCATTATTATAAACTCTCCACTATAATAGACCTGTGCGAAAATCCGTTCACGGCGATTTTACGCGCGGCATTAGCCGGACTGGTTGACAGCATTTTGTCTGTGCTGCTTTTGAAAGAGCGGCAGGAATAACGTGCGTGAATGGTTTCGATTGTGTTCATGGTGATTCCCCCACGTTCTTTTAATTATTCTGTAATTATACCACAAGACAAGCAGAATTGCAAGCAGTAAACACGATAAAATTCCGCAGATAAAGCAACGCAATATTGATTGTTATATGAGTTGCAGTAAATTCATAGCTTTTTAATGCAGTTTCGGAGACCGCTGTGAGTACCGAAACCTTGAAAAAACACGAAAAACAGCGTAACCGCTGTGGTTACGCCGTTTTCGTAAAAGTTTTCTTACGTTCCCCCTCTATGAGGTGGATTTTTGGTGTTTGCCACCGCTATTACGCTTGCGTGACTGTGAAACCTTTGACAGGGATTCGCTTTAGCGGCGAATAGTCAAACTTTTTGCACATATCGTCTTCTTTAACCTCGCCAAACATGGTGCAGTTGATTCGCCCCGAATCGGTGGGCGCGCCAAAATCACAGTATTTGCAAGCGGGTTTGATATTGCTCCCGAATAGCTTATCTTTCATCGTGTAACCTCCTTGCGGCTAAACTACTGCCATGTACAATTTATGGGACTTTTCGGTGACGATTTCGCCGTCGTACCACGTTTTCTCGAACACGTATTCGCTCTCGCTGTAATTCTTCAAAACGCTGAAGAGTGCTTTTTCACGTACGGTTTCGCCCGGTTTAGCACGGTTCGTTCCGTTTGTATTCAAGTTATACGTGCTGCCCACACTTATATAGGTCATTCCGCCTGCTGTTTTGAAGCTCGTCGTTTCGATAGGAGTAGCGCGCCAGTTCACGCCATGAAACATTATGCCGTATTGTGAGGCTTGATAATCAGGCGAGTAGTACACCTCATACTCCAAAAGCCCGTACTCAATATCGCGCGCTTGGTCTTCGGTTAGCGTGAAATCCATAATACCGCTGTAGTCGTCAATCGCCGCTTGAATCTCGTCTTGGTCGCGGCTGACGCTGATGAGGCGCACGTAAAACGGTTCGTATTCGCCGCTGTCGTAGTTCTTTTCTTGATAATAGACCCAATGCCCCAACGGAATGGCTTTGTCTTTCTCATTGTACGATTTAGCGTCGGGGGCGTCGTCCACGTTTACAGACGATGGCGACGTAATTACCGCTCCCTCATTAGTGTCGCTCGTGTTGGTATCGTCAGTAGGCGCAGTCGTTTCGGTAGCGTCGGCAATGTCGGTCTCCTGCAAGTTGTTATCGGTTGTGTATACAGCATTGTTTGATGTTTCGTTTGTGATTTCGGGCGTTCCGAAAGCCAAGCAAGCGGTGAGCGTAAGTATCATCGCGGTTGCTAAAGTCATCATGACTGCTTTTTTCATGGTTTTCATTCTTTACTCCTTTATATTAGACTTATTGCGAAATTAAAATGCGGTGTTTCTGCGTTTTTCTCATTGTCTGACAAAAAATTTGCCTACGCAAATCCCCACACATTTAATTTCGCAAGAGTTCTATTCAACAAAAACTACAATTTTATCGGAATCAGCTTGATGTAATCCTGCAACGTGCCGTCGTTCATACAACAGTCGATGATTTGCTTGCCTAACGGGTCAAGGTCGGGGGCGATGAACTTCTTCAACTCGTCTTTGAAGAACGTCGCCAAGACTTCCGCACCCTTGTCGTACCCCTCAAGACCGATTTCGGGCTGCGTTTCAGGTGCGAGGAACGCTTTGTTCACAAACTGCCCATCAACTTTCAGAGTTTTCGGGCTGTAGCCCAACAACGAACAACGCGCTTCCGTAAGGCTTTCCGGGCGGAACTGTGCGCTGCCTCGTCGCGCAATGTATTCGCGCGCAATCCACTGTGGCTTGAAACCGACTTCATAGCACCCGATATGCTGATTCGGAATCAGCACGTAGCGCGTGTTAGGTGTGCTCATTACTTGTTTGAGCAACAAATTCGCCTGCTTTACGATAGACCCGGTCAAGAAATAACCGTATGAGCCAATCCCCTCACTCGTCATGCCGCCTTGGTCAACAATACTGGGGTTAGCGTGACCGCGCGGTGCAACCAATCGCCACAGCCAACCGAGTGCAGGCGGGAGAATGTGAAACAACCCTAAAATACCGTAGGTAGGCAACTCTTTCGTGCAGGGAGGCGTACGCACGCCAAAACTCCTAATGTCGATTTCGGCCGGTTCATTGATGATGTTTTCAATCATGTGGCGCGGCAAAATCACACGCGGGTTAGGGCAGGGTTTGCCTGAGTCCTCGTCGGTGATGTGGTCCCAAATCAACACGGTGGAGTTGGGATGCGCGTCCATGCTCATGAACACTAACGGCTCTACCGGCGAGAGGCACGCTTTCTCCAAATGAGGGTCTGTGCCATACTCCTTGATGTGGTCAACACGGACAAACCAACCCGCCTCAACGTCTTTGATGACTAACTTTCCGCTGTCGTTTTGAATCTTAGGGTGACACAACGCAATGTCGTCCGCGATGGGGTGAAGCTCACACGGTTCTTCCACACGCAGGTAAAACTCCTCATGCGTTTTGCTGTTTGTCCCAATCAAAATTCGTCCGTCAGGCTCGCGGTGAATATGCTCGCTCATCTCCGACTTACCGCCGCCCGACGCGCCCTCGTGCATAATCACGATTTCATTTTCATACGGTGTAACGATTTTAACCGCCGACGTATGCACAGCTACCCAACCCTCCTGCTCGCCGATATGCAACAGGAATCCGTAGATGCCTTTTTTTGCACTGGGACCCGGGTAGAGGTTATACGCCAAAAGCTCGTAACATTCGGGGGTACGGTTATGAATAACAACCTGCTTGCCGTCAAAGTGCGTGTGACGGAAAGGCGGAACTAAGTAAATGACAACATTAGGCACAAAATCGCCCTCGTACTCATCTATGTTACAGAAATACTGCAAGTCCGACAATCCTAACCCGAAGAACGCCGCGTTTTTAGGAGCAATCAGTGCCGCAGGATACCCTATTCCGTCGCCGCCCACTAACACGGGAACCACAACCAAGTCTTGCTGTTTGAGCCAGTCAAACGTATCTTTGCGAACGTCGGCAAATTCACCGTCGAACATCTCGGAATAACGCGGTTTATCCGTGTATTCGTTATCGCCGATAATCAGGCAGTCGGGGTCACGCCTACGCATATACGGCTCAACGTAGTTAATTACCGCCCCGTTTTTAACTCTCGTTATGATTGCCTCGTCCTTCTTTTTTCCGTTAATTTCGTAGCTGACTGTAAACTGGTCTTCGCCGTTCAAAGCAAGCTCAATCAAGTCCGCACGTGTTTTAGGATAAGTCACGCTTTTGGCGTTTTTGAGTACGTCTGCCGCCTCACTCGTGAATCTGTACTTATTTGACATTGAATAAATTTCCTCTCTTTGGTAATGTGAATGTAATAAATATACACTTTTCTATTGTACCACATCTTTTAGGCAATGTCAACATTTTTTTTACAGTTCATTAAAAAAGAAAATCATTCATCGGGGGTATACTCCAGCAAATCCCCGGGTTGACATTCCAGTACCTCACAGATTTTACCCAACGTCGAAAACCGAATCGCGCTGACTTTACCCGTCTTGATGTTAGACAGGTTGACGTTTGAAATTCCCACGCGCTCAGCTAACACGTTGAGCGACATTTTTCTGTCCGCCATTACGCGGTCAAGCCGTAGTATAATCGCCATAGTTCCTCCTCCTTGCTCACAGTGTTTCGTCTGACTCTTGCTGTAAAATTACACCGTACTCGAAAATTAAAGCAAGACAGAAGAACACAGCCGCAAAAACGAAGTGTGCGAGGTTAATATGGAACGTGAATTCATTAACCCCGGGCACGAAGACCATAATTAGAAACGCTTTTAATGGTTGAACAACAATTGTGAACCCAATCAACAACAATGATATAATCTTGAGCCGGTCGGCGTTCTTTTGGGCGAACGGCGTATGTTGCGTTGTCATGTCCTTAAAGATGTAGCTTGCAACAAACATGATTGCCGCTATCACCGCTAAACTCAACATTTCGCCGCACACCCTTAACCGAAATTCTGCCACACTGTTTACGTTGACCGAATCGCCCCATATCGTTTTGAGTGTTACTGCCCCAAAATCAATCGACGGTGCAACAATCACCGCAACGATTCCCCCCACAATCGCTAAAACCGCCGTAACTTCACCGATTTTCATAAGCACATTCAAGACGTTGCTTAATTTTACGATGGTTTCCTTTTTTGCACTCCTTGCTTCCATAACTAAAATCCTCCTAAAAGTTTATTTGATGATTACAGTATAACATATGTTTTAATGATTGTCAAGTGTTTTTTATCGAAAAACGATAAATATTTTATGAATAAAATACCGCCACGAAAAGTGACGGTATTTTGTTTCGCTTTTGTTCACGCTCTAAAACTCAACCCGACTTGCGATGTATTCCCGCACTTCGACTATTTTAATGCGCTCCTGCTGCATAGAATCACGTTCGCGCACAGTCACGCAACCGTCTTGCGCGCTCTCAAAGTCGTACGTAACGCAGAACGGCGTTCCGATTTCGTCTTGACGGCGGTATCGCTTGCCGATTGCGCCTGTCTCGTCATACTCCGCCGAGAAATGTTTCATCAGCTCGTCGGCGACTGTCAACGCGCCCTCCGCTAACTTCTTGGACAACGGCAGAATCGCGACTTTCACAGGCGAAAGGAATGGGTGCAACCGCAAGACATTACGCGTTGTGCCGTCCTCAAGTGTCTCTTCTTCATATGCGTCCACGAGTAACGCGAGGAACAAGCGTTCCACACCCAAACTCGGCTCAATGACGTAGGGAACATACTTCTCGTTCGTTTCGGGGTCGAAATACTCCAACGACTTGCCCGATTCGGCTATATGCTGTTTTAAGTCGTAATCGGTACGGTCTGCGATTCCCCACAACTCCCCCCACCCGAACGGATACAAAAACTCGAAGTCCGTCGTTGCCTTTGAGTAGAACGAAAGCTCGTCGGGGTCATGGTCGCGCAATTTCAGATTCTCTTTTTTCAGCCCGATATTGTACAGCCACTGCTCGCAGAAATCTTTCCAGTAGCTAAACCATTCTAAATCGGTATCAGGTTTACAGAAAAATTCCAACTCCATTTGCTCGAATTCGCGGACACGGAAAATAAACTTGCCAGGGGTGACTTCGTTGCGGAACGATTTACCGATTTGCGCCACACCGAACGGGATTTTTCTGCGCGATGTCCGCTGAATATTCGCGAAGTTGACGAAAATGCCCTGCGCCGTTTCGGGGCGTAGGTAAATCTCGTCTGCCGAATCCTCAGTGATTCCCTGAAACGTCTTGAACATGAGGTTGAACTTTTTGATGTCGGTGTAGTCACACTTGCCGCAGTTGGGGCAAGCAATGCGTTTCTTGCTGATATAATTGGTGAGTTGTTCGTCAGTCCACCCCGCAGTCACCGAACCGTCGAACTCCTCAATCAGATTGTCAGCACGGTGGCGCGTTTTGCAAGACTTACAGGAAATCAACGGGTCAGAAAACCCCGCCAAGTGCCCCGACGCTACCCATGTTTGCGGATTCATGAGAATCGCCGAATCCAACCCGACGTTGTAACGGCTCTCCTGCACGAATTTCTTTAGCCACGCCGCCTTTATGTTAGCTTTAAGCAATGCGCCGAGCGGCCCGTAGTCCCACGTATTGGCTAACCCTCCGTAAATTTCGGAGTTTTGGTAGACGAACCCCCTGCCTTTGCAGAGTGCTACGATTTTGTCCATTGATTTGTCAGTATTAGTCATGAGTGTACCTTACTTTCTTTTTATATTACTTTATGTTGAAGCCCTTGTTTAGCCATTGTCCCCTTTTCTTCTTCTTTGTGATTCGTTATCGTCTTTTTTCATGATTAGTTTGTTGAATATAATAATGACAGGCACGACGGTAATTGCTACGAACCCGCCTGCGAATCCGTTATTATATAGGTTCAATCCGCCGTTCAAATCCCCAATGTAGATTGCCACGGACAGGTGCAGGAACCCCACAACAATCCCCCACCCCCACCCGAATTTGCAAGCAATGGGCGCGAGCCCCGTCGAGAACAGGATTGCCAATGCGTTATTAGCCGACGCCATATCAAACCGATTTAGGTACGCCGCCCCGATTGCCCCGAGAAGTACGGGAATGGTATTACGCATATGTTTCCCCGCCACCGCGAACCCTGCAATGGTGATAATCCCCCCCAAGACAGGACCGTTAATGGGGATTTTGAGAATCAGCATAGTCGTTGTTGCTACTATGCACATAATCCCGATGTTTATGTAGCAGGTACTGCCGTAGTACATGAAATAGTCGTTGTTGTCGCGGTCTTTCTCGCCGACTATTCTAAAATACTTACGTATGGCAGGGAGCGGCTTTTCAGCGACTAACGCAAACACAATGACCGCGACAGAGAACGAATACGCGCCCACGGCGAGTATTTGTGTGTGCGTCGTGTCCCAGTATTGCTCGGGGATTATTTGTTGCCCCGCACTGCGGAACAGCCCTGCCGCAAACGTCGCGATAAACCCACCCGCAATCCCCGAATTGTACAGGCAGTACCCAATGTGCATACGCCTGACTGTTTCGGCAATGGCAGTAAAAATAAACCCGACGAATACCCCCACAGCATACGCCACCACCAACCGCTGAATGCTTAACGTCCCCGCGAATGCGATTTCGCTGACTATCGGCGCAATGGTCGTGCAGGTAATCGCGCTTACTAAATGTTTTTTTATACTGTCTTTGTTTGCTTTGGCATACAACCATACGCCAAACCACAACGGCAGTGAGTTAATGATGTTTTTGCCGAACATCGCAAAACCGATGGTCAGGAACAGCGCGGCAATAATCTTGCCGGTAGGCTTACTTTTCGTAGCAATCAGGAACGCCAAGAACACGCCGCAGGACACCGCCGCGTTGAGGAGCGTCGCACTAAGCCCTGCCAACGCGATATAGTCGGTGACTAAGACGCTGCGCGAGGTGTTGATTTTCCAAAAACCGTGCAATACCTCAAGGGGCGGCGTAGAAGCGAACGCAAAAATCACAAGCAGTATGCAAATGCCCGACAATACGTAATAGTCGAACGGGATTCTGAAATTGTCAAACTTATCAAACTTATCGGGCTTTTCAATCTTCGTCATATAATTTCCTTAACTTAATATTTCAAAAGTATGTACATAATGGAAACCGTGAAGATTTCCATTATGTTTTGCTTTAAGCCTGTTTAGTATCTCGCTCGTGGCGAAATTTTGGCGATTTTTACGCCATACTTCGTTGAATTTTCTTGAAAGGCTCTTAGTCTTCTGTACCTTTTTTCATATTCACGATTCTGTCGAACGTACCGCCTGTCATTTTTTGCGTATTTTCGGCTTTGATTCCGTCGTTTTGGTGTTCAATGTCGAAAACTCCGCCTGTAATGGTAATATTACCGAAAGTCGGGTTAGTAGAGCTGGTGTTACTCGCGCGAATTCCGTGGTTGCCCGCGCGCAGTCTGAATTTACCCGCAGTAATGGTAACGCCGTCACGCCCGTGAATCGCCGTATCGGTGTTCGTGGTGTTGATGTTAAGCTCCGCTCCGCCTATGGTGACTGTGTCGCGGCTCTCGATTCCTCTCCCGAGAACAGGTACCATTTGCGTTGCGTCACCTTTCGCGCCGCCTGTACGACGCCATCTTTGTTCGCTCAAGCGGCTGGTGATGTTGAGCGTACCTCTGCCTGTAACGCGAATATCGCCTTGTGAGAAAATAACCGCACTGGGTTCCGGAGGCGGGTCAGTGTTGGCTTCGGGGTCGTTAATGGTCAAATAAGTCGCGCCGTCAGTAAGGTTGTTGGTTGTACCGTCCGCGACGCGCACTTCAAGGTATTGCGAACGCCGTGAGTGAATAGCCGCACCGGTACTGCTTGTGATGTTCGCGCCGTTGAGGATAATCACAACAGGTTCAGCTACTGCGGAAAGGGTAGGGTTAAGGTCGCGCCAGGGTCTGTCGTGCGCGTTGACGTAGATTTTAACGTCAAGCGTCGCGCCGCCTGTGTTGATGACATACGTACCGCCGCGCCGAATCATCAGCGTGTTTTTGGGGTCACCATCGTCATTGAACCGCACGAAGTGACCGTCGGTGATGTCTTTACCGCCGCCGTCTCGCGCAATCATCGAACCAAACATACCCGACGCAAAGCTAATGTGCCATACGTTGTCGGAAGGGTCGGTAATGCGTCGTCTTGCAATGTCTTTATCGCCCGAACGTGGGTTGTGCGCGGGCACGGTGGTGACAGGACCGAGAGGGTCTGCGGTAGAACCGCCATTGCAGGTCGCCATATGATTGTCGTAGTTGGCTTTCCAGTTGTCGCGCTCTTGGATTAACCCTGCAACTTGCCCTTCCAACTCCGCGATTTTTTCAAGCAAATCTTGGAGATTACCAATAGGCGGTCCCTCTGTGCAAATGTGTTCGTCCCATTGCTTTTGCAATGCGTCACGTTCACCCTCCGCTTTTGCTTTGTCTGCCTCGGCTTTATTCTTCGCATCAATGTAGGGTTGAATAATGGCTTGTAAATCAGGGTTCTCTCCTATAAGGTCTTCTAAAACTTTGATGAGGTCATTCTTCTGTTTAATTGTCTCCTGTGCGTCGTTGTACTGGCTTTGCCAACTGTCGCGTGAAGTCTTGGTTTTTGCGTGTTCGCCAACCTCGTACTCATACTTAGCTTTCTCTGCACTTAACTCAAAGATTTTTGCGTCGAGTTGGCTCTGGAGTGAGCTGGTAGCGATGTTCACGCACGCGCCGCACTTCGTCGCCACAAGTGAGCAGTTCTCCGATTCACAGATTGACGAGCCGCCGATTAACTGCGAGGGTGCCGTTTTCAATCCGTAAGGGCGTTCGTGTTCAGACACGACAAACGGTGTGGACAGTTTCACAAGAAAACGCAGTACCTGCAACGCGTCGGACATTCCTGCTTGCTCACCATTTTCTGACCTTTCCAAAATGTCGCCGCAAACAAGCATCGGGTTAATCCGAACGTCCTTGGGTGGTGGGTCGTTAGCGGTTGCGGTCATCGACAGCAACATCGAGCAACACAGCGCGACAGCCGTAACCTTAGCTATTTTTTTCTTTTTCATAGCCTTTTTCTCCTTTGATATTTTTTATTTTCAAGACGTACGTCAAGTACGCCTTAAATTACACGATAAGTCCAGCCCATATTATCGGGCAGGTTGCCATACTGAATTCCCGTGAGTGTGTCATAGAGTTTCTGCGAAATCGCGCCGATTTGTCCGCCGTTAATCTCAATTGCCCTGTCCCCTAATTTCAACGCACCTACAGGCGATACGACAACTGCCGTCCCTGTCCCGAACACTTCTTTGAGTGCGCCGCGCGCGTGTAAATCAAACACTTCATCAGCGGCAATCTTGCGTTCAGTGACGTTCATGCCCCACTCGCGGCACAGTTCAATCACCGACATTCGCGTAATCCCCGGCAGAATTGAGCCATTGAGCGCGGGTGTGATGATTTCCGTGCCGTTGTCCTCACCCTTATCAATGGCGAAAAACACGTTCATAGAGCCAACTTCTTCGATATACTTACGCTCCACGCCGTCCAACCACATGACCTGCTCATACCCTGCCGCTTGCGCGGTCTTTTGCCCGATGAGCGACGCGGCGTAGTTGCCGCCTGCCTTGGCGAACCCCATACCGCCTTTGACGGAACGGACATACTGTTCCTCAATTGCAATCTTGACAGGATTCAACCCCATCGGGTAATACGCGCCCACAGGCGACATGATGATAATAAAGTAATACTTATCCGCAGGGCGTACGCCCAAAAATGGGTCAACAGCGATAATGTACGGGCGCAGATACAATGACGCGCCTGCCGAGCGCGGCACCCAGTCTTTGTCTGTCTTAATCAGCTCACACAACGCTTTAAGCGCAAACTCCTCATCAACGGGCGGAATGACCGAGCGTTCCGCTGACACGTTCAGCCGCTTAAAGTTATCTTTCGGGCGGAACAACAGAATGTCGTCCTCGCCGCCATTCGATTGCGGCGAGCGATAGGCTTTCATGCCCTCGAAAATCGTCTGGCTATAGTGCAGCACCATAGCCGCAGGGGACAGAGCGAGGTTGCCGAACGGCTGAATCTTAGGCGAGTGCCACGTTCCGTCACTGTACTCCATAATAAACATATGGTCGGTGAAAATTTTACCGAAACCCAACTGTGACTCGTCTGCGGGTTTCGCCTTGGGCGCAGTTGTTTTGGTGATTGTTATGTTCATGTATTCTTTTACTCCTTTACACTTCTAAAGTCGCGAAATAATCCGCAGGTGTTTCTGCGCGGCGAATGAGCTTGACGCTGCCGTCCTCTTTGAGTAACAACTCCGCCGAGCGCAGTTTGCCGTTATAGTTGTACCCCATGGAGTGCCCGTGCGCGCCTGTGTCATGAATCACGAGCAAGTCCCTCATGTCAATTTGGGGCAACATTCGGTCAATGGCAAACTTGTCGTTGTTCTCGCATAATCCCCCCACCACGTCATACTTGTGAGTGCAGGCGGCGTTCTCTTTGCCCACGACAGTGATGTGGTGATAGGCGTTGTACATGGCAGGGCGCATGAGGTTTGCCGCGCACGCGTCAACGCCGATGTATTCCTTATAGATGTGCTTCTCGCGGATTGCCCGAGTAACCAAACAACCGTGTTCCGCTAACATGAAACGCCCTAACTCCGTGAAAATCGCCACGTCTCCCATGCCCGCAGGAACGAGAATTTGCTCAAACGCATCGCGTACGCCCTGCCCGATTGCGGTAATATCGTTAGGCGTTTCATCAGGGTGATACGCAACGCCTACGCCTCCCGAAAGGTTGACGAAACTAAGCGAAACGCCCGTCACCTCGCGAATCTCCACAATCAGTTCAAACAAAATCCGCGCCAACGCAGGGTAATACTCGTTTGTCTTTGTATTGCTCGCCAAAAACGCATGAACACCGAACCGCTTCGCGCCCTTGTCGCGCAATCGCGCATACCCCTCCATCAACTGCTGTTTCGTGAAACCGTACTTAGCGTCCTGCGGCACGTCCATGACATTGCCCGACTCGTTCAACTTGAATGCACCCCCGGGGTTGTATCGGCAAAATACCGTTTCGGGAATACCGCACAGCTTATCAAGCACATCTATGTGCGTGAAATCGTCAAGGCTGATTAACACGCCGAGTTTGTGTGCGAGCTTGAAGTCACTGTCGGGGGTTTGATTGGAACTTATGATAACATCACAGCCGCGCGCGCCGATTCCGTCCGCGAGTAACAACTCGGTGTAGGACGAACAATCAAACCCACACCCCTCTTGGGCGAGGATTTGCATGATATGCGGATTAGGCGTGGCTTTGACCGCAAAATACTCTCGAAACCCCTTATTCCATGCGAATGCGGCGTTTAATTCGCGCGCACGTTCACGGATTCCTTTCTCGTCATACAAATGAAACGGCGTAGGAAATTCTTGTGTGATTTCGCATAACTTTTGCCCAAAATTCCTTTGAGATATAAATGTAGTTTTAGTCATAATACCTAATTATATCAAAAATTTTCATAAAATGCAATAGTTTTTACTCAAAATTTTACTCTTTTTTAATAGAAATAATATCCACCGATTATTCCCTGTCAAGATTCGCCCGTCGGACGAGCAGAGCCCGTCCTTTGGGCTTATCTCTTCTTTTGCTTTTAGTAGAAATAATATCCACCGACTATATGTCGGCGGATATTGATGCTTTAGTATATATTAAACACACGTTCCTGCGGGTCGGCATACCCTGCTTCGCGCGCATTTTCCTCAAGATACTCCTCAAAGTCATCGTCCTCGAAATATCGTTGAAGTTCTTCATTCTCGGCGACTAACTGCCGTTCACGCTCCTGCAACGCCGCAAGCTCCGCTCTGCCGGCGCGAATATCACGGTCATTGCTCATGACTTTCGCCAACAGCGGCACCAACAAACTGACCGCAATCAGCCCGACGGCTAACTTACGCAACGAAAAACGCCTTCTCGGCTTTTCATACTTTAGTAATGCGCGCTCTAACGACTTGTCTTTTTGCTTTTTCAACATCGGTTTTACGTCCTCCGTCTGACGGCATGAGCCGCGAATTCCGCTCTGCGCGCACCTGCGCCCGTTGAGCCTTGATACTATTATACCGCATATGTGCGGTGTTTTGCAAGTCTATTCGGCGTTTTTCTGCGTTTTTATACATTTCGGCGATTTTTGCGCGTCGTTTTTGTGCAATTTGCACAATCTTTTCGCGCAAAGGCAGGATTACTTTGCGTTTCAACAACCGCAGAACGTAACGGACAAGTCGGCGGATTGCATCGGCGAACACACGGGTAACAGTGTTGACGAGTTTGCCTAGTGTCAAGAAGTAGACAACTCCGCCGAATGCCAACCCCACTAAATAGTAATAGCGAAAGTGTCCCGCCCCGAATTCCAATGAATAAGCGAACACTATAAGCCCGCTAAGTGATAAAAATAAGAAATCCTGAACTCCTACAATAACAGCGTCGTTCTTGCGCGCTTTGCCGACATTGAAAAATAGCCGGAATATCCGCAACGGCTCATACAGAGCGGCTAACGCAAAGCCGAGAATCGCAAACATAGCCGTTTCTTGCAGGCTCTGTGTGACAGGCTCAAACATAGTTTAATTCCTCCTGTTTTTCTGGTTCACCTGAAAATCTTCGTGATAATGTTATTAGGCGTTCTGTCGGTGTCGGAATAATGAATAGACGTGACAAGCCCCGTCATCTCTAAATCCCCCGACTCGGTGTTGACTTTGCCGACCTCG
>Ga0082212_10008308_pt1 | contig 13593 bp, 11 predicted proteins | sample TergutNt197P3_FD_71548 | JGI IMG/M metagenome (GOLD analysis project Ga0082212, IMG submission 71548) | Neocapritermes taracua P3 segment gut microbial communities from Petit-Saut dam, French Guiana - Nt197 P3 | ecosystem: Host-associated > Arthropoda: Insects > Digestive system > Gut ... | reverse complement strand
AAAGGCTCGTTTTTCTTCCTTGCCGAAATCGTTACTTCGCTGGCGTTGCCGCCCGATAAACCGTTTACCAAACAACTCTGCGGACGATGTACCCGCTGCCTCGACGCTTGTCCGACGAAGGCGTTGGAAGCGCCTTTTACGCTCAATGCCAAAAAGTGTATCGCTTACCAAACCATTGAAAATAAAGAAAATACAGAAGTTATATCAAGTAAAACAGATGATAAAAAGTGGATTTTCGGCTGCGATACCTGTTTCGATGCTTGCCCTTGGAACCGTTTTGCCACAGAAAACACTACCGCCGAATTTCAACCCAACAAAGAACTGTTATCAATGACCGCCGCCGACTGGGAGCATCTTGACAAACAAACATTTCAGCAACTTTTCAAAGAATCGCCGCTGCAACGAGCGGGGTATGAGAAGGTGATGCGGAATGTTTTGTAGTATCAGGAGTTAAAGGAGTTAAGGAGTTAGATTTTTAGACATTAGACACAAGACTATTAGTCTATCCAACTCGTAATTCGTAATTTTTAATTCGTAATCACTTTTTTTATTATCTTTGCCAAACAAAATAAATCATCATTATGAACATTGCTATTGAGCCTTTTTTATTACTTATTTCCGTGCTGTTTTTAGTGAGTTTGTCCGTATCGCGTGCAAGTTCCCGTTTTGGTATTCCGGCTCTGTTGCTGTTTCTGGGCGTTGGAATGGTGTTTGGTGTGGGCGTTCCGTTTGAAAATGTTTCACTGGCACAGGGCGTTGGAACGTTGGCGTTGTGTATCATTCTGTTTTCCGGCGGATTGGACACCAAATACCACGACATCAGACCGGTATTTGTACAAGGCGCTATTTTGGCGACTGTGGGCGTGTTGCTGACGGCGTTGTTTACAGCACTTTTTATCTTTTATGTAGTTAATCCGTTGATTCCGAACATAGAACTCTCCTTTTTGGAGTCGCTTTTGTTGGCTTCCGTCATGTCGTCCACCGATTCGGCTTCGGTATTTTCCATATTGAGAAGCAAGGGCGTGAACCTGAAAAACAACCTGAAACCCATGCTGGAGTTTGAAAGCGGAAGTAACGACCCTATGGCTTATATGCTGACCATCGTTCTGATTCAACTCCTCAATCCGGAAAATAACGACCTTAACTACGGCGAGGCGGTATTGTCGTTTTTTATGCAATTTATCATCGGCGGAATGGCAGGATTTATCCTTGGAAAATTGGCTGTTCGCGCTTTCAATAGAATAAAATTACCCAACGACGCTCTTTATCCGGTGTTGTTGTTTTCCTGCGGAATTTTCACTTTCGCCGTTACCTATTTCATCAGAGGAAACGGATTTTTGGCTATCTACATCGCCGGTTTGGTGATAGGCAATGCTAAATTTATGCACAAACGCTCGTCGTTGCAATTTTTCGACGGATTGGCGTGGCTGTCGCAGATGGGTATGTTTTTGATGTTGGGATTGTTGGTCAATCCGGACGAACTGTGGACGATGGTGCTGGGCAGTTTGCTGATTGGCGTTTTTATGATTATCGGCGGACGTCCGCTGTCGGTCTTTATTTCGCTGTTTCCGTTCCGAAAAATGGCTACAAGAGATAAAATGTTTGTCTCGTGGGTTGGATTGCGAGGCGCTGTTCCCATTATTTTTGCCACTTTGCCGCTTGCTGCCGGATTGCCTAATGCCGGAACAATTTTTAACGTCGTCTTTTTTATCACCTTGATTTCCTTGCTGGTACAAGGGACAACCATTGTTCCCGTAGCGAAATTTTTGAAACTGAAAAGAACCGATACTTGGAGAAAACGTCTCCGCGATTTCAACGTAGAAAACATCGGAGACCTGAAATCTACCATCACCGAAATCACATTGAGCGAAGAAAATCTTGTGAAAGGTAACAGACTGATGGACATTCCGTTACCTGACCATACCTTAGTTACTACTATAAAACGTGGCGATGATTATTTTATCCCAAAAGGCGACACTATTTTACAACCCAACGACGCCCTGCTCATCATCACCAACGACGAAAACGCCCTCGCCGAAACTTACCAGAATCTCGGCATCGATTATCGGGTTTTTAGTAGAGATTAATTTTTTTAATACGTTCCTGTCCGTAAATATTCGGTTTTCTTGGTATTGTTTTCCGTACTCGTCATTGTTATTTCAAATATTCTTCTCCGAGTTTTTCAATTTCCTGCATTGTTGTAATTGTGTTTTTGATTGCAATTATCATTTTTCGCAGGTGTTCCAAGTCGGCAGAAGTCAATGTAACTTTATCTTTTATTCTGTATTTCAGATACTTGTCAATGGGTTTGTATGAGCCGATTTCAAAGTTGTAGATTGCGGTTGTTACACCTTCAATGGTGATAATTTTGTTGTAATCGGTATGCAAATGCAGTTTATTATTCTCTTGCGCAACTTTTTCTACTGTAAAACTGTCGGAAATTTCACCGTTAAAACGAATATCATTGTCTGTTGGCAAATTTTTAAGCAAGTGTAAATCAATAAGTTTCTGTCCGAGTTTTGCGTATTTGTTAAATATTTTTTTGTCGGTTGTGAATGGAACAGATGGAAAATCTGTTTTCAAAAATTCTACATATTTTTTGCGGTAGATGTTTGAGTGCAAAACAGCGTAAATATATGCCAAAATTTCTTCGGGTACCGGTTGAAAATCAATTTTTTCTATGTAGTTTTTAATAAAATTTTGGGTAAAATTGGCGTATCGTTTGTGTCCGTCAAAATCAATTTCGGCGTAACCGTTGCCGCCGTTGTACCAATACAGCGGAGCAAGATATGTGTTATGATTAACCACACACAAATCTATAGCCTTTTCCGAAACAAAAACATTAAACCAATTTTGACCTTGTAAATCTCTCGTAAAGCATAATCCTATATTTTCGGTTTCAAAATGTTTATTTGTTTCGTAACGTGGATACGCAATGAAACCTTTGGAAACTTTTGATAATGAAGTAAAACGATTGTCAAATGGACGATATGCAATTTCCTGCGGATTATAATTTTTCAGCAAATCTTCTTTTGCTTTTTCTATTGTCCAATCGCGGCTATCTTTTACATTGTATTTTAGAATAATTTCAGATTTGTATAAAGGACGTATTTCTTTAACAAGATTTTTCAACGATTTTATAGAATAATGCATAACAAAATCATCATTTTTCGTTTGTATTCCGCTATTGTAATGTGTAAAAATATCCGTTATTTTCCAAAATTTATCATATTCTTTTTCATGCGACATATCTTTATCTACAAACCACAAATATTCATCTTTTTCAGGGTGTAATTCTGTCCATTTTAACTCTGACATTTTACTATTTTCAAGAAAATCAAGTTTTTCCTGTCGTTTTATCAGATTATTTTCCATGGTAGAAAAATATTTTACGATTTTCTTTTTTGCAGGTTTTTTATGTTTCACAAAAAATGTAATGGAAACGCCCACCATAATATCGAAAATATTTTTATCGCTTTCGCCTCTACGACTGTTACCGTGCAGATTAACGATGTGAATTTCATCAAAAGTTTCGTACAAATGTTTTCGCATTTGCCGGTGCGTAACGCCATCGAGAAAACTGTTGTTTGTGATGATTCCGACAATTCCGTATCCGCATTTTTGGATTTTCAATTCTGCGAAACGTATGAATTTGATATACAGGTCGTCGAGATTGATTTTCTTTTCGTTCAGCCCTTGTTTGTATTTTTTAATTTCGGCGTCAATAACATCGGATTTTGCATGACTTTTTCCATTGAAATAGGGTGGATTTCCGATAATTGCCAAAATATTTTCTTTGTCTTTTATGTCGCGGGCTTTTTCATATTCTTTTTTCAATGTGGGAAGTAACTCGCTGATAGAGTGCGAACTAATGTCGAGTGTGTTGGTGAGGTAAATCCCAAGTCGGTCATAGTCAAGATTGATGTTTTTTTCTTTCAAAAATCGCGTAAGAATGGTATGTGCAATAATGTAAGGGGTAAAAAGCAGTTCAAAACCGTAAATATCTTTTGTGATTTTGTTTTTAAGGAGTTGTTTTGTTAATTTGTCGGGGTTGTTGGGTATCATTTGTTCAAAAACAGAATGGAGGAAAGTGCCTGTGCCGCAGGCAAAATCGAGAATTTTTACATTTTCGGAGTTGTATCCCTGCGGTAGATTGAAGGTGGTTTTGAGCAAATGATTTACGCCGCGTGTAATAAAATCGGCTGTTTCGCTTGGCGTGTAATAAACGCCGCTTTCTTTGCGATTTTCTGTTCCGCGAAACTTGTCGTATTGAGCCAAAAAATCTTCGTAAAGATAAACTGCAATATTTTGTTTTCCGTTGTTTGTCTTCTGAAATTCATTTGTAATTGCAACTGTATCAATCAGATTAATATTTTTTCCGATATTTGTGAGCGCCATTTTTATTTCTGTCGGCAAGTCCCAATTTTGATATGCTTGCGATAAAAATTCTTTCAATAATTTATAATCGTCGGGAATATTTTCGAGGTAATTCAACTTTTGTACATTCAACTGTTCGCCTTTGTCTAATATAGCGAGCAAAAGTCCATACACAAGCGATTGTGCGTAAATATCACAGAAATCAGCCAATTCGTAGTGATAATTGATGGATTTTTCGTATTCGCTAAAAAGTCCATTGAATTTCATATAAAAACTATCCGTTTCGTTTGTTTTGTCGTCAATAAACTTTCGCAAAGCAACGGAATAATAGAAACTTTGGGCAGCAAGTGCGTGGGTAAGTGTCTTTTTTGTTTTGATATACGGATATTTGTAGCCGTAAAAATTCTGTAAAAGAACTATAAAGTCAATCAGTGTTTTTGTGTCGGTGGTAAGAGTAACGTCGTGCTGTTTTTTGCCTTTTTGCAGCAGAATAAACCGTTTGTAGTTGGTAATGATGATGTTTTCGCAGGTTTGGGAATATTTTTTAATTTGTTCGCTTTCAATTAGTTTTTCGAGGTTGTATGCAGGTTTTTTACATTCGATAAATCCAATCAAACTTTTATAAATTTTATCGGCGTCGTCCCAAACAAAAAAATCGGGCATACCGTCAACTTCAATTCCACTGCGGCGGTCTTCCTGTACAATGGAAGTGTTGTTCATAAATGGCATTTGCAATGTGCGAAATAAAGTTTCCAAAGGATAACGATATTCAATTTCATCGCCGTCCGGTCTTGCCAAAAAGTATGCAAGGTAGGTTTGTATTTGCGGTTCTATTTTTTGAATAAGAGATTCGTTTGCCATTGTATTTTATTTTTTTGCAAAGGTACGATTTTTATTTATTTTTTTTTCGTTTTTTAAAAATTTCTAATCTAACGATGAGATGCCCCGTATTGCCTTTAACGTTCCGGCGGCTTCACGTAGGCGGGGGGCAAAGGTTCGGGCGGGAGACACACTTGCAAATTCGCACAAAACTGTCTGCGGGCATACACCTCCGCTTGCGTGAAACCGTGCGTTAGGCAGTGTTTCTATCTTCGTAAAGTTCATTATTCTAACTGCAAGGCATTTTTTATTGCGTTTATATTAGTTTCTCGTTCAAACGAAAAGGTATTGTTTCTCTCGCTACATAGGTTATAAAGTTGTAATGCTTTCTCAAGGTACGTTTTTGAATTACCGCAATTATTACTAAAGCCTATCTCTGAAAAACTCTCTGCTAAAATCTCAATGTTCTCAATATTAAATCCCTTAAAACTCAATATATACTCATTAGACTCTTCTACGTTCAAACCAAAAAATTTATCAAGGTCAAAGTTCATTTCGTTTAGCAGTTTCCCTTTTGCGTTCTCAATTTGGTGTTCAAGAGTTATTGCCAAGTTTCCTTTTCCGCCAAAGAGTTTTTGCCGAAATGCACTCACTATTGCTCCAATTTTTTCAATTTCTCTAAGTAAGTAATCCCTTTGTTCCATGATTTTATTTTTTTTAATTCAACATTCTATATCAAAATCAGTTCTCTACTCAGCACTATAGATTTTGTCGGGTTGCGCTTCCTGCATATTGCCTTTAACACCCGGCAGCTTGGCGTAGTGGCGGCTACCATAAACTTGCTACGAGCAATCAGATTGCAAAATTAGTAAAAATTTTCAAACGGGATTAATGCCGCCATTACGCCAAACTGCTTGTTGTGCGATGTGGCTTTCATTTTCTGTTTTATTATTCGGCAATAATACAGAAGAAGATATGGTGATTTTTTTTGTATTATGTTTGTTATAAGCAATTTAGATTTCGGAAAATTCGGCAATAATTCGGCAATAATTCGGCAATTTAGAAAGTTATGGAAAAACATACGTTACAGATTTTGTTTCTCCTTTTTTGCTTAATAGCTCTTTTCCAACCAACTCCATCAAATCGTATCTGGCTGTTCTTTCGGAAAGTTCATAGCGTTTCATATACTCCGAACTTGTGATTTCGCCTTTTGACTTAAAATAAATTAATGCGTCTATTTGTCTATCATTCAAGTCAAATTTACTCAAATGTTCTTGGTTATAAATATCTTTTCGAAAAATCACCCAAAAATCGGTGCCGACATTACTAAAAGTCGGTGCAGGTAATCCTGAGGCAATACACAGTTCTTCAATTTTGGAAATACCACGTCCCCAGGCTTCCACATAGCCGCTACGAAAAAACGCATTGGCAATATCTGGATTGTTTGGACGGGAAGAATGGTTTTTTAAGAGATTTTCAACCGTCCAATTTTCAGGGAGTTTTCCCTCGTTCCAAATCATTATTTTATCATTGTAAACGCGTATTTGAATGGGGGCACCTCCCGCATATTCTTTGTGTGTTACGGCGTTCAAAAGTGCTTCACGCAGTGCATCTTCAGGGTATTCGTAAGTTTCAATACGCGAAAGTCCTTTATAACTTATAATGGCTTTGGTATATTTGGTAAGCAAATGCTCCATTGTACGCTCAACTTGTTCAAACAAATTGCCGTGTATGTCGTCTTGAAACACTAAATTGCTGTCAGTGCGGAAAAATCCGATTTTAATATATGCTCCAGTTGCAAATTTTTCGGGATTGTTGTAAAACAGCATCAATGCTGCACGTTTTAAATGCCCATCTTCCAATAAATTAAGGTTTTCGAGAACTTGTTCGGGTGTATCGTTCTTGCTTTTTTTATCAAGTCGGTTACTTTCAATGCCTTTTGTTTTGAAAAACTCAAATACATCTTGTTGTAAATCAGTAATTTTCATTTTTGGCATTAATACATTATCCCACTTTCTTCCATATTTTTGTAGCAGAAATTTATCCAATGCCGCACCTTTTAGTTCTTGTTTGGTGCTACCGCTACGAAAATGATACTCCCCTTTGTAGTTCACCGGATTTGGCTGTGGTTCCACAGTAATTTCAATATAATCGCCTTGCTCGGTTTCGTACAGATTTACATCGGCAACAATGCCTAAAATGGTGGTTATCTTGTTGGGTAATTCTTCCAACAGTTTTTTTGCGTTTTTTACGCCAACTACATTCCCATTGTCATCTTTTCCAATGTAGAGCGTACCGCCTTGTGCGTTGGCAAAACCGCAAATCCATTTTAGAAACTCATCTTTCCATGACGATTTATATTCTGTGTTTTGTTGTTCGGGCATAGTGAAAATTCTTTATGTGCAAAGATACGATTGATACCGATTAGTTCTTTTCTAAAAACCAATGTTCGAGCCTGTCTAATATTTCGCTGTTTCTTTGTCTAAAATCATTACGAGACCAATTGAAATATGTATTTGCAATTTCTCTCGGCTCAGTCAAACTTGATTTTTGATATTCTATTTTTTTATCAGCAAACGGTTTATTACCAACTTTAATGTTTTTTTCTCCCTCAAGTACAACTAAATTTCCAAGTCTTTCGTGATTGTTTTTATATGTTCCATCATTCCAATCGGGATAATTATACCGTTCCCATTTTTTAGGCAAAATATGTTCTATATGAAATACATCTTCTAACTTGGAATTTTCACTGTCTCCTAATACAAGATGTTCGATTCTTATTTGTTTAGGAAGTTGAATTTTTTCTGTGAGTGGATCGTGTTGATAAAGACATTTTTCAAGAATAGTATAAGTACTATTATTATCAAGCAAGGCTTTAACAAGCAAATTTAAAGTGATTAGCCTTTGTTGTCCGTCAATGACATAGCGTTTTTTGTTTTCATTATAGACTACCACATTTCCTAAAAAATAAGGAGTGTCTTCTTCATTTATGTTATCGAAAAATTCAGTGATATCTTCCCATAGTTTGGAACATTGTTCTTCATCCCATGAATAAGGTCTTTGATAATCCGGTATCACATACGAATTAGTCAAAAATCGTTGAATTGTTTCGGGTTTAGCGTTAATAGCTGTGATTGATTGATTCATTCATTTCATTGATTATTAATTATGATATTTTTTTATTTTATCCTTAAATAAGTTGAGGTGCAAAGGTAGAAAAAAATCTTATCATCAATAGAAATTAATGCGTTTATTCAACAAAACTATATAATTTTCCTTCTAGGATGCGGTCTCTTGCCATAGCGCACAACACCCAAATCAACGCAAACAATTATAAAATTTTCAAACCAAACCCCATCATCTGCAATTTTTCCGCAATCTCTTGTGAAATATTTCCATGTACGGTAAACGCAGGAGGTTCTCTGCGGGTGGGGTAATGGTTGCGGAAATGTTCAAATTTTGTCGGATGACTGCGCAGTTTGGCGTCATCAACGGCGATGTTGTAACTTGTTAATAAACAGTAGTAAAGTAGCATGTACCTCGTGTAATTGTTTTGGTATATATCGGGAAATTCGGGTGCGGAGATTTCCGTAACTCTCCACTCTTTGAGCGGAAAATCGAAAAATGTACTGACATCTTGCACAACTTGTTGTGTGCCGTTAACTTTGCCGTCTGCCGAGTAACCGGCAATGTGGGGCGTTGCCAAAAAAGCGTTGTCTAACAACGTTTGATCGATGGTTGGCTCGTTTTCAAACACATCTAAAATATATCCGGCGATAACTCCCTGTGCAAACGCCTGCGTAAGCGATTGCGTGTCAATAACTTCTCCGCGACTTGTGTTGATGATAAACGGTTTTTTCTTTAACTGGGAAAAAAAGAAATCATCGGCAAAATGAAAAGTGGCGTTCAGTCCGCTATGCTGCAAAGGGACGTGAAAGGTTATTATATCGGCGTTTTCAAAAATATTTTCCAAACTTGTAAACCCTTCATTACCTTCTATTAAGGCGCGCGGCGGGTCGTACAACAACTTTTTCATTCCAAAAATATCTGCCAACGTAGCGATTTTTTTTCCCACATGCCCTACTCCGATGATTCCGATGGTTTTAGTGGTTAAATCTACATTTTTTTCCAACGCCAAATACGCAAGCGCCGACGCCATATATTGCATCACCGAGTTGCTGTTGCAACCGGCGGCGTTGCTCCAATGAATGTTGTTCTGTCGGCAATATTCGGTGTCGATGTGGTCAAAACCGACGGTGGCGGTGGCGATATAGCGCACGGCGGAGTTTTCCAAGAGTTTACGGTTACATTTTGTGCGGGTGCGGATGATGAGCGCATCAGCGTCATACACGTCGGTGGCGGATATTTTGCTGCCTTCAAGGTAAAAAACCTGCGCATAAGGCTCGAAAACGCCCTGTATAAAGGGAATATCGCGGTCGATAACGATTTTTATTTTCGGGTTTACTTCTACCAATTCGTCGTCGTCATTCCATTGATACTGTTTCCGTTGCGGTCCTTTTTTACGGAAAATGAAAGCCAATGCCACGCCCGTTACCAATCCGCCGCCGTGCGCCTCATAAGAGACATTTGGCGCAGCAAACCATTTTACAGCGCCCCAAACCATACCGCCGTACAAAAACACGGTAAGCAAACTAATCGCTATCAACTCCCGACTACGGCGAATAAAACCGCTCACAAACAAAAACGCAAACAGCGCATAACAAACGCCGCTGGCGCCGATATGATACGACGGACGCCCTAAAATCCACGTCAGAAGTCCGCTACCAAGCCATATCAAGCCAAAAATACGGAAGGAGATGCCTCTGTAAAAGTAAAACAGCGCACTCCCAAGCACAAGAAACGGCATCGAATTAGCAAAAAGATGTGAAAAATCTTTATGGACAAACGGCGAAGTGATGACGCCGATAAGTCCGTGAGGCTCAAGCGGACTTATTCCGAATGGACTTTGGTCAAAATTCGGAAAAACGTAGTTTGCCAACGCCATCAACCAAAAACCGCATAGGAGAATGAGCGGAAAAAGAGCAGCATTAAAGATTTTTTTCATCGGTAGATTTTTTGATGGCGGTTTTCAGGGTTCTGTTACGATACAACAGCAATATAACCCAGCAAATTAGTAGCGAGATGCTCAGCAATGTAATGAATTGTTTGAGCGAATTTTTGGTTTTTTGCGGCGGAGAAGGCATGTTTTCTTGTTCGGGATAATCTACAATGTCTAATTTTATAATAGAATCATGAACGGTGATATAACGTTCCATAAAATCAGCCGCTTTTTCAGCGTCATTTAACGCCATATATGAAAGCGCACTCCCTTTCAACGCTGTTTCAATTGCCTCTCCTGCTCCGATTTCAACGGCTATTTTATAAGCCTGCCCAAAATACGCCAATGCTGCCTCGTGTTCCCGTTTATATTGCAAACATTCGCCAATTAAACAATAGGTTTCGGCAATATTATTGGGAATATTCAGTGATTCGTCAATTTTCAAACTTCTAAAAAAATAATCGTTGGCTAAATTATAGGCACCTTTTTTAACTAAAATACCGCCTTTTACCCTGTAACTGAATGATAATCCAAGAGAATCTTCGGCGTCTTCCCGAATCATAATAGCCTCGTCAATACAGGAAATAGCATCATTAAAACGTCCTAATTCCATCCAGTTATAGCTAAGTGCTGTCAATAATGCCGCTTTTTTCAAAACCCGATTACTTTTTTCGGCATAATCAAGTCCTTCTTTGAATACAAGAAGTGAAGAATCGTACATTTTCATACCGCTTAATGCTGCTCCGAGATTGAGGGAGGCTGTAATGAAACGGGCTGTATCATTTATAAAAAAAGAACGTGCTTTTGAATATGATTCGGCTGCTTTATGATATAACGATTGACGGTAATATAGCGAGCCAAGTTCACCCAAAACAAAAGGATACAACTCACTGTTTTCATCAATATGAGGTGATTGTAAAATTTCTTGGTATTTGTTAAAGGCTGTATCATACAACCCTTGATGAAAATAAGTTATGCCTAAATAATAATGACACCATAAAATTTCTATTTCGCTTTCGCAAAAGCGATACCACTGCATAGCATCTTGAATATAAACTCTGGCGCTGTCATATTTTCCCATTGTTGCAAGTATTCCACCAATATTTTGCGAAATTGTCGCTAACATAATCGTATCGTTGGTTTGTCGAGCTACCTGCAATCCTTTTTTTCCTATGGCAATAGCGTCATTGGTATTGACGAGTTTAACACTATTCACAGAGTCGTTGAATTTTTTTGCCGATATAGGAGGATATGATTGGGCATATAAAAAAACGCCGGATATTGACAAAAGCAACCATAACAAAATAGTTTTTTTATAAAACAGATACATACAAATAAGGTTTAATTTTATTATATAAGTCGTCATATATCAACGGGATAGAACGAATTTCATCAACCGAAGCAAAAACGCCGTTTTTATCTTTATGCTCAAAAATGGCTTTTACGATGTAATGTTCAAAATAGGGATGGCGCGTAAAATCTTTGAAAGAACTTTTGTTTAAATCCAATTTGGTGATTTTTCCTTTGTCCACAAGCAAATAGGGCGCAATGCCGGAAAATCGCTCTTCATCAATGCCATTGACCTCCATCAACTGCTCTACGGAGTGAAAACCGCCGAGTTTTTGCCGATATTCCACAATTCGTTTTGCTAAATAGCTGTTGATACGTTTAAATTGTTTCAACGATGTTGTATCGGCTGTATTAAGTTCGACAATGATGTTTTCGGCTGTGATTGGTTCGGAGACCGGAGAAATTTCTTCGTTGGGAAGCGTAATCCACGCCTCAAGGTGCGCATAAATTTCGTCGGAAACGACAAAAACTTTTTGAAAATCCTGTTTTGTTCTAAACACAGCGCCTTTATTTCTATATTTCACAATGCTTTCCGCTTGTTTTTCCGAAAAACCGAGTTTTACGAAGTCGTTAGCATTAATATCGTTAGGATTGAAAGAAAACGGGGTTGGAAATTTCTTTTCATTCTTTTGATATTTATCGTAAGAATTTGATGTAGTTCTTTGATAATCATTGTCATAACTACCACGCTGTTGGCGCGCTGCTCGCACGGAATCGCTATATTTGGCAGCGATTTCTTCTTGTTCCTGAAACGTTCTTATTTCTTCTTCCCACTGCGAAAAAGCCTCTTTATCGCCATAGGAAGGCTTTTTTTGCTTTATGAAAAAATTAATCGCAACAATCGCCAAAATGAAAAACAACAGAACCATAATCCCGTACTGTTCGCGACGCGTAAACGAAAAAAAAGGTTTAATGTTGCTCATATTTTATTGTACTTTACATTGAAAATTGCTTGCAAAGGTACGATTTTAATTGATACTTCGACAGGCTCAGTAGTCAATTGAGCGTCGATCGTTGAAATTTTTAATGAATTTGTCCATCATTCCGCCCTCAACTCCTCAAAAGTATGGTTATCGTAAACCATAATCACTTTGACAAGTGTTTTTAACGCCGTTTTTTCGCTATTCCGAAGTAATAAAGCGTCATTCCGAACTTGATTCGAAATCCTTTTGTTTTCGGGGGCTTGCGGGTCATGACGTTTTACCGATTTTGGAGATAAATTTTCGGTTGAATGTGGAACATCATTAAACAAATAAAGTGCGTCCGACCGTTTACTTTTGTAATCTTCATTGTTTACATTTGTATCACCAAAAATAAACCATTCCGTACCGTATTGCGGAAATTCTGTCAATACTTTCTTCACAAAATCCAAACTCGGATTGTTTCTTCCCGATAAAATATGGGATAAGCCGGAACGTTGAATGTGCAGTTTATCTGCTAATTGTGAGGGATTTAACCCTTCCTTCTCCATAATTACTTTAAGTCGTTCTATCATAATAAATATTTTTACAAATGTAATACTTTTTTGAATACAAATGTAAATTAATTTTAATTATAATATTTTACATCTGTAATTATATTTGTTTATTTCTGTAAACTTTCTGCGCTGCCTATCGTAACATTCCGCTGCTATCAAGTCCGTAGGACTTTCACATGGATAACTCCGTGCAAGGCGTTAGCCGCAGCTCGGAGAACTGACGCTACACATCTCCCCTCAACCCCGTAGCGGGTTGAACTACTGCGTAGTTCTATATTCCCCGAGTTGCGCTTCGCTTACACGGGGTTATCCATGTTTGCCTCCTTCCGGAGGCTTAGCCCCACAAAAAAATGAATTTTAATGCGTTATCTGCGTTCTTTTAAGACACACTCCTCCTCGCTTCAAAAAAACTTCAAAAAAAAAAAATCACATTTTGTTTTTTGAAACAAAATAATATTACCTTTGCCGCGTTTTTCACAGGAAACGTTTTGTGTATGTTTTGTTTTTGAGG
>Ga0082212_10008307_pt1 | contig 13593 bp, 12 predicted proteins | sample TergutNt197P3_FD_71548 | JGI IMG/M metagenome (GOLD analysis project Ga0082212, IMG submission 71548) | Neocapritermes taracua P3 segment gut microbial communities from Petit-Saut dam, French Guiana - Nt197 P3 | ecosystem: Host-associated > Arthropoda: Insects > Digestive system > Gut ... | reverse complement strand
TCGGCGTACATACGCCATTCACGTCGGGATGTAGCGCAGCCTGGCTAGCGCACTTGAATGGGGTTCAAGGGGTCGGAGGTTCAAATCCTCTCATCCCGACCAGGAATTGCAAGCACTTATGATAAAAAGTCGTAAGTGCTTTTCCGTTTCAGGCCAATCTGTACTACTCCCGTACTACTTTTTTTCGGATACGGACTGTGAAATAACGAGAAGCAGGCCAAAACTGCCATGTATCGCGCAATGGGATGCGACAGATCTCCCAAATTGTTTTCAGTTACAGCGCGTAGCCATCAATCTTCAAGCTCGCTTGCGGTAAAGACACGGATAAACAATCCCTCCGGGCCGGAAAGCATCGATTCTTTAAATTGAAATGACCACGTATTTTTTAACTCAGCACCCGATACGGTGCGAACACCGCCTTTCATTGACCACAGCCTGAAGGCCGTGGCATCTCTGGGCGATTGAAGGGATACGGTAAGAGTATCGTTTTTCACTGACCACAACAGTTCAATCGAACGCATTCTGCTAGGTAAATCGAGGATGGCCCACGGGTTGCCGTTAACTGTTTCTGGCAATAAGTTAAGGATTTCAAATTTCTGCATCTGGCTTCTCCAGTCCCGATGTGAAATTGAACTGTCCGAACTGTATAACTTTTGCACTGTTTCTTTTATCTGCGAACAAGAAGTTGCTTCATCTTTCGGGCAACGAACGTAAAGACCAGTTATCGCCAGCTCCTCCCTGGTAAGATCGCGAGCAAAAGCGCTACCTTCCAAGAGGGCAAGAACTAGTGCCGCTGCGAATGCAATCACTGAAAGCAGCCTTTTGCACATTCAGATATCCCCTTGCGGTTGATGTGAGTACAGCCCAGCTTCATACTATCTACTGTCGTGCGATGCTATGGCACAAATTTCGCGGTTCCCATTTGGGTTTTGCCGGTCTGTGCACTGCCGGTGATTATTTGCTTGGCACAAATTCGCCAAGGTCACTCCTATCAAACGTGACTTTCAGCTTTGGATTAACACTTGCTTCATACCTTAATATTAAGGGAAATTCTTTGTTGTCATCTGTGAGAACATCGAACGAAATGGTTACGCTTCCATCATCATCCATGAAAAATACAACTTCTCCTTGGATTATATCTTCCCGCATTGTGCCGCGAAATAGGCAAAAGAACTTAAAACTTTGCTGGTTGTGCGACAAAGTCAAAGCTAAATTTTGCGTGTCAAATGATAGTTTTGTTCTTCCATCTTGGCTCACCCATTCACCTGCCATGCCATGAAAAAAATCAACTTCTCGTTCTGTAAGCGATTCAATAGATTTTTTTCCTAGAAATATTTTATAGTCATCTACAAAATATGTATAGAATTGCTCATAAGGAGTATCATCATATACAAGTTTTATTATGTCAAATGTACGACCATCATTGTGACTCTTAATCTCCCTGTAGCCGACTCTAAAGTGTTTTCCGTCAGCATGCATCAAAAATTGAACACGCATTGATAATCTAAGATCTGTACTTTTTTCTAACCAACCACGCATCGTGTGCGATTGTTCAATAACTATTTCTTTATCAAGAAATTTCTCATTAGAAGCTTTAGTCAATTCTTTAATATTAAAATCTCCATTATATTCAACGACAGACTGGTTCCTCGGTGAGTTGAATTGACGAAATGTTCCAGGTATGCCGTATTTATAAGTTTCAAAAGCCCATGAAACTTTCATGCTTCTGTCATTATCCAGCATGAAATTTTTTACGAACTCGACATCATTCCTCGTCTCATTACTGCCAAAAAAATCTGTGGCGTTTTTGCAGATGAATACAACAATAACAAGACTAACAAGACTTACCGCGAACAAGAAGCTTATGCCAATTTTTTTCATGATTTTCCCCAAAAAATTAACTTGTTCTTTATACTCTGCTACAGTCGTTTGCCCATCATTTGGCGCGTAGTCTGTGTTCAGGCTTGATGATACCATCAGAGGGAATTGCATCATAATCCAATGTATCAAAGAATCCATCAGGCTTTATGCTTTGCGCATTGCCGTCCATAACCTTTTGCAGGGTATCATTTCGATGGGTTGCCCAGTCAATAAGAAATTGGACGTATGCCGGAGAACCTTTTTTAAATCGTTTAGCCGCTTCTGCCCCCCGTATTGTAATCCATTTGCGGTGGTATTTAATGCGATCTTTTCTTTCGGCTTCATTTTTTGACTTTGCAAGATATGCTTTATAGGTCGCTCCCAAGGATTGTTCGGCACTTTTGAATTTCGGGTCCTTAAGAAGCGCTTTATATTCGGCATCGGTTATCGCTCCTTGGGCAAGAAGAAATTGGAGGTATGCCGGAGAATCTTTTGTAAATCGTTTAGCTGGCGCGCTTTGCGATTGCGCGGCCTGGGCTGGCGGCTGTTCCAGCGTGTGTTCGCCAAGTGTGAGGGTCAGTTCGTGAGATTGGCCGTTGCGCCAGACATTGACCCTGATTCGTGTGCCTGGAGTCTTTGCAGCAATAGTGCTCAACAAGGCGGTGGAGTCCGCAATTTCTTTGCCGTCAATGGAACGTATTACATCTCCAGGCTTGATTCCAGCCTCGTCAGCGGGTCCTTTGGAATTGACCGAATCAATTATCGCACGCGTCTTGTCCAAACCGAAAGCTTTGGCCCTATCTGGGGCAATATCACTAACGCTCACACCTGCCCAGGCTCCGCGGGGAGCGTATTGCACGCCTTGTTGAGCAAACGTAGCGGCGGCGAGCAACTTGTCTGCTGCAAAAAACTCTTGGCGAGCGCAGTCGTTGCCTCGGCAAAGACCTTCTATAGCGCTTGTATCCAGCACTTTGTCCGGGTACATGGACTTTGTTGCAGCTTTTGTTTGTCCAAATGCAAAGAATACAACGCAACTCACGGCAAGAACAACGCTATGTCTCATGGAATCTCCCCAAAGGTTCTCAATTTCAGTCCGTAGCCGTCAATTCAATAAAGCAAAATCGGGTTTAGCCGGTGGAGTATTCACTTCAAGTTTTCCAAAGCCATCTTAGCAACTTCATCACCCTGCGCGGCTGCCTTCTGGTACCATTCCACTGCCCTGCTTTTGAGTTTGGCAACGCCCCACCCGTTTTCGTACATTCTTCCTAAATTACGCTGCGCGGCGGGATGTCCTTGATCCGCCGCTTTCTTAAACCATGCAGCAGCTTTGAGATAGTTTTTCGGCACGATGCGGGATGCGAGACCGGGCGGCAAGTTTACCTTCTCCACAGTAGATCGCTCATGGTCACCGGCTTCCAGAAACCATCTTCCTAAATTATTCTGCGCTTCGGCGTTCCCTTGTTCCGCTAGCCGTTCAAGTTCTTTGAAGTCTTTTGCAGCGTTCTCTGTGGGCTGGGCCGCTTGTTGCTGCTTACTTTGCACAACTGTCTGTACACCCACTGTATTTGACGCGGTTGCTTTAGAGTCAGGTCTACTGGATTGCGCAACTGTTTGCCCCCGCTGAGGAGCAGGCGCTGGCGCTTGTTGCGCCGTTTTTGCAGGAACGACGGCTGCTCCTTGTTGAGGAGCGGGCGCGCTGTTAAGAAGAGCATTGCGTTTGGCCAGTGCATCGGCATTCCTTGCTTTCAGTGCTTGTGCAGACTCTTCCATTTGCTGGCGTGCGGCTTTCAGTGCTTGTGCAGACTCTTCCATTTGCTGGCGTTCGGCTTTCAGCGCTTGTGCAGCCTCCTCTAACTGCTTTCGTGCGGCATGCAGTGACGCAATCTCTGCGTCTACTTGCCCGCTTGCAGCCTTGGGACTTGATGCGGTAGACGGTGCAGGATCGGCGGCAAGAACTTTGCCTGATACAAAAACCTCCGCGCGCTGACAGAATCCGTGCTTATCATCTCCACTATCACTCTCATTTCTCCAGAACTGTTCTACCTTGTACTGTACGGACACCCGCTGTCCTTTTCCAGATCCTAAAGCTTTTTCAGCAGCTTGTTCATCAGCAAAAAGTGAAAATTTTTCGCCGCTAAGCAATTCTATGGTCGCGAAACAAGAGTCACCGCACTCCACCCCTCGGTAAATACCTTCTATAGTGCCAGTATCCAGGACCTTGTTCGGGCAGTGGGATTTTGTCGCAGCTTCTGCCTGCCCACAAGCAAGGAATGCGCAGCACACGATAAAAACGATATATTTCATAGAATCACCTCAATAGTTTTCAATTTCAGTCCGACGCATAATGTTTTCAACCGGAAATGCGCGACTCTTACTTCCTGTAGAATTTTGCGTCCCACTTGCCGCACAATCTCATGACAACAACAGCCGCCAGTCGGCATTCAAAATCTTGGCGAAACGCTTCGCCATGTCCTTGCCTATAGGACGGCGCCCATGTTCCATGTTTGAAAGGTTCTGAACGCTGATGCCGACCTGTTCCGCCAGTTGTTTTTGCGTCATATTTTCCCGGTAGCGCAGGCCGCGTATAGAATCCCCGGCATGGAGATTTGGGAATACTTCTTCAATAGTGTACCACTCTTTTTCTTCCTGCCGAATGGTGCAGCCCTTGGCCTCAAGCGTGGCCTTCACTTCGGCCACCATAGCCTGTTCGCAGATAACGCCAAGAAAGACGGTATTAGTATGGGGCTTTTGCATGCGTTCCAACATATGTCACCTCAATCAGCTTTGTTTCTTCTTGTATTTCCCACCAAACAGAGACATAGGTCGGCCTGCCCTTTTTAAGATGGCAGTGATGTTCATTTTTGCCGAGCTTGCCATAGTTGGGCCAATTCCCCGCCACAGGGCCCTTTGCCTCCAAGTCCGAGGCAAGTCTCGCAAACGCCAGACGCACAGGATTTGGTAAAGTTTCAAGCGCCTTTCGCACTCTGGCGTGAATTGCTACCTTCCACATAGGGTAATCCTCATGCGAATACTTGTCAAGAATTGATAAGTGCCAGTGGAATACAACGTCTCATCTCTCAATCAGAGCAGCCGCTTTCCGCAAGCCTTCCGGCGCAAGGTGGGCATAGCGCATGGTCATTTTAATATCTTCATGCCCCATAAGTTCTTTCACCTTATAGAGGTCAACGCCACGCTGCACAAGCCAGCTTGCGAAGGTATGCCGCAGGGAATGGAAACTGACGCGCTGGCGCGTATCTTCCACGCCCTCATTGAACATGGCGTCCATAATCTTTGTCAGCGCATTTGAAGCGCTGACGATCCGTTCTCCCTTCCTGTTGGGGAAGATAAGTCCGGTTTTGTCTTCCCCCTCCGTGTGCCGAACCCGCAGCATGGCGGCAACCGTTGGCGTCATAAAGGCCACCCGGTTTCTTTTGGCCTTGGGATCACGGATGGACAACATGCCTTCCGTAAAATTCACGCTCTTCCAATCTAGGGCGGCCACCTCCCCAAAGCGCATACCACAATAAAGGGCAAGCAGGCACATATCATGCGCTTGGGGAAGCTGCTTTTTGAGCAGCGAAAGCAGTTTTTCAGCCTCTTTGGAGGTAAGGAAACGCTCGCGGCGATTGTCGCGCTTGGGGAGGCTAACAAGGCGCGTGGGGCTGTCTTCGTTGACAAAACCATCACGCTTCGCCATCGCCCATACTTGGGAGATAATCGCAAAGCAGTATTTGATGGTGGAGGGCGCGCGGCCTTCCTCACGCAGCTTTGCTTTGAGGGACTCCAAATCAGCGGCGCTCAGTTTGACCAGCGGCGTTTGCCCGAATAACGGCTCTATCCATTTTTTGAAAAGGCTTTCTTCGGCTACCAGGGAGCCTGCGGCCTTATGCTTTTGCGCGGGCCAATAGTGCTTGTCCCAAAAATCCTTCAGGGAGATATTGGCGAGAGCTTCCCGGCGGCGGGCTTCTTCTTCGGCCTGTGCCTTTTCCATTGCTTTGCGGCGTTTTTCCTTGAGCGCGAAATCACCTTCTCCGACCGTATAGGCTTCCTTGAGCTTGGCAAGTTCGTCCGCCGCCCTGCGTTCAGACCAACCCTCGCTGGTCCAGCCCAAAATATTCTCAAAACGCTTGCCGCCCAACTGGTAGCGGATGCCGTACAGCTTGTCATATTGCACGCCATGCCGCCGGGTGCTATGCTGATGCCAGCGCACGCCGCGGAACTTGTCCGAAGAAATCCATTGATAGACGGCCATTTTTCCCCTCAAAATTTCCACCACTTTTCCACCACTTTTATGAAAAAAGCAAGTGAAAATTTGTGATGCCATGTGAACACAAAATATTAAACTACGTGAAATAAATGATACTTGTGAAATTGAATGATGGCTGATTTTACCATAATTTTGAATGGAGTTCAAGGGGTCGGAGGTTCAAATCCTCTCACCCAGACCAGTAATTACAAGCACTTATGATAAAAAATCGTAAGTGCTTTTTCTTTGGGGTTCCACCGGGGTTCCACATGAAAAATACTGCCTCTACCGTCTTTTTCCGTATTGACGCCGTACCTGAACCGGTCAAGTCTATTTGCTTTCAACAGCTTGAGCTCGATGGGAAAATACTGTAGCTTTCCATTATCTGTGAGGTGATCATGAAAAAGGGGATTCTGGCCCTGCTGCTCTTGTTCGCACTTTCCGCCCCGGTCTTTGCCAAAAGCTATATCAACGGCATAGACGCTCATTACCCGCCTTTTACCTATGTGGATGAAAAAGACGGCCGGCACGTCGGCTTTGACGTGGAATCCCTGGACTGGATCGCCAAAACCATGGGCTTTGAAGTCAGGCACACACCCATCGCCTGGCGCGCCATCATTCCCGCCTTGCTCGCCCAAAAAATCGACATGGTCTGCTCCGGCATGGGCATCACCCCGGAGCGCGTAAAACAGGTCAGCTTCTCCGATCCTTACTGGAAAACCCATACCGTATTCGCGACCCCAAAGGAGTCCGATCTGACCGTAGCCGCCATCCTGAACGAGAAGCGCAAACTCGGCGGCCAGCGAGGCACGTACGCGGCCGAAGCGCTTGTCAAAGTCCGCAAGGAGCAACGGTTGCGCTTTGAACTCCAGCTCTATGACTCCCCGCTCCTGATGATCGAAGACGTGATTGGCGGACGCATCGACGCCGCGCTCATGGATTCCCTGCCGGTACAGAACGCCATCTCCAAGGGCAGGCCGATCAGGATCGCGGGCATCCACGAGGAAGCCGTACTCGGCGTGGCGTTCCGCAAGGGCGACACGGAATTGCGACAATTGGTGAACGATGGCTACAAGAAGCTGATGGCCGACCCGTTTTGGAAACAACTGCAACAAAAATACGGCATGACGCCTCTAGAATAGCACACCTGTTATCCGCAACTCTCTTGTCAGCGCCCGCATGCATGCCGACGCTTTGCAGTCCCCGCAGAAGCTAGGCTGTGCTGACAAATAAGCTGTTTCGTACTCCGGCAAGGAAAATGAGCTTGCTATGAGGGAGTATACTCTTATGGTATTCGACCGAAACAGCAAACGAAATTTGACGCAGGCGGAGTGCGAAAGGGCTATTTGTCAGCACAGCCTAGTCGCCGTGGTCCGCCACGATAAGCCCGCGCGCCACAGCATACAAAGAGAATTGCGTAATACTCTTAAAACCGGTCTTTTCCAGGATGCTGGCAATGACGCCCTTGACGCTGCTTTCGGACATGGCCAAGGCATCGGCGATTTCATAGCGTTTTTTGCCTTGGCAGACTAAGCGAATGACCTTGATTTCGGCCTCGGAAAAACGGTCCTTGGCCTCATCGGCGGGGCCAGGATATGTGCCCTTGCCCCTCATGGTGCTACGGATCACAGAAAGCAAATGCTGGCTGTCCGAATCCTTGTAGACAAAACTCTGCACTCCGGCCTGTCTGGCCGCGTCCATAAAGGTTATTTCCGGCAGGCCTGTCATGACCACGATTTTTATTTCCGGCAAATCACGCCGTATCTCTGCCGCCGCCGCGATTCCGTTGGCCCTGCTGTCCGTCACCACGTCAATCAGCGCCAGATTCGGGGAGAACTCCCGGCACAAGGCGGGCGCGTTATCGGCGTTGTCGGAAAAACCGACAACCCGCATGTCTTCCTGCCCATTAATGATGTTCGTAAGCGAATCCCGCAGCAGTACTTGATCCTCCACGATGACGATTGCGATCATGACGCGCGCCTCCTGTTTCCGTACTCCTCAAGATGCGCCAGCGCTTTCTTCATATCACCCATGAGCAGCGCATCATTGAGCCAGCAGTACAATTCCCGCTCTTCGGCGCGTAAGGCATCCATGCCCCGCAATGCCTCCATAGCGGCATCAATGCTTTGTCCGTCGTCGGTATCCAGGGCGGTTTTGAGCCTATGCAGCGTGTCCGCGAATTCCATCGGAGGGCCTTGCTCCCCCGCGTCCCGCAATCCCGTTGTCGTGCCGGCATTTGCGGCGACAAGGGACTCATACGCATCCGGCAAAAGCCGCCGTATCTCCTCCGCATCGCCGCGCCGTCCGGCAGCCGCAAGGTTTGCCATTTCCTCGCGCAGATGCGCGGGGACGTCCAGCATTTCCACCAGGGCGATGAGTTTGCTGTAATATCCCGCATCAACAGGCAGGCAGTTCACGAAATGCCAGCGGTAATGGTTGAGGAGATCGAGCCGCTGGGCAGCCAGTTCAGCCTTGGCCACGCCGCGTATGGCAGGGCGGGCGGCGCCCTCCATCCCCGCGGTCGTGCCGCCATTCGCAAGGCCACGCCGCGCATCAAGCGGAACCCATCGTTCAATAAGTTCGCTCAGCTTCGGCAATTCTATGGGCTTGGTCAAATAGTCGTCAAAACCCTTGGCAAGGAAAAACTCCTTCATGCCGGTCATGGCATTGGCCGTGAAGGCCACAATGGGCAATGTTTCGAAGCGTCCGCCAAAGTCGCGGATGGCCGCAACCGTATCAATGCCGTCCATATCCGGCATCATGTTGTCCATGAACACGAGGTCGTACTCGCGCTCGCGCACCAGATTCAGGGCTTCTTTGCCGCTCTGGCAGACATCCGTTTGCATTGCATACGGCGCAAGCAGTCCCACAGTAACCTTGAGATTGGCCGCGATGTCATCCACGATCAGCACGCGAAAATCCGGCGCGCTGAACCTGATGACCCCTTTTCCCTCGAGCATGGCCAGTCTGTCGCCCAACACGCCCATCAGCGCGCTGTCCGGCGCTGTCTGGCGGATCGTGGCCGTAAAGGTCGAGCCCACCCCGTACTCGCTCTGCGCTTCCACATCGCCGCCCATGGCGCGGCAGAGCTGGCGGGTGATCGAGAGGCCCAGCCCCGTCCCCTCGACAGCGCCGGCGCGTTCGTCATAAGCCCTGGTAAAGTCCGTAAAAAGGCGGTCCATGTCCTCACGCCGTATGCCGATGCCGCTGTCGGCGACCTTGAAGGTCAGGACTATGCCGTCTTTTTCGTGCCGGCAACGGACCATGAGGGTTATAAAACCCTGCGCCGTGTATTTGACGGCGTTGGACAGGAGGTTGATCAGAATATCCCGCACCCGCGTTTTGTCGCCCGTTATGGTGGCGGGGATGTCCGGGGCGATGTCGGTGATGAAGCGCACATCTTTTTCCGCCAGCCTGACCTGGATGATGGTGAGCACGTCGTTGAACAGGGACGCCGCTTCGTATGGCGCGTTTCTGAGTTCCAGCTTGCCGGACTCTATCTTTGAGACGTCCAGAATGTCGTTGATGACGGCAAGCAGGTTGACCCCGGCCTGTTTAATGCCGGCGATGTATTCGAGGCCCTGCGGCTTGCCGTACTCTCTTGAGGCAAGCTCGCTCATTCCGATGATGGCGTTCATGGGTGTGCGGATCTCGTGGCTCATCCGGGCCAGAAATGTTGATTTGCTTTGGCTCGCCTTTTCGGAAAGCATTCTCGCCGCGGAGAGTCTCAACAGGAGGAAACTCAGTATGCTCATCAGGACAAAACCGAGGCAGGCCAGGACGGCTGCGGTGTAGTAAACGTCCCGGTAATACGTGTTGTACGGCACAACCACGCCGATGTACCATCCGTTAAACATGCGTTTGAAAGAGACGATTGCATCGCGGCCGTCGAAGTCCACTATACGCATCGTGGATATTTCCGAATGCTCTATGAGCGCGTTGTCTATTTCGCGATACCCCCCGCAGACCTCGCGCATCTGGTGACCGGTGATCTCAGTTTTCGGATGCCCCACCACGACCATGTACTGGTTCAGCACCATACCGTAACTGTCGTCCATGATCCGGATGGTGTGAACGTATTCCCTGAACCACGACATATCCATGTCAACGGCCAGGATGCCGTAATAGTGCCCGGCTTCGCCATAAATGTTGCGGACGGCGGACATGACGATTCTGCCGGTTTTGATGTCGCTGTAGGGTTCGGTGTAGGTCGTTTTTTGACCGGGATTTCGCACGGCGGCGTCGAACCAGGGTCGCGTCTGCGGCTTATAGTCCGGGCCGGGGTTGAGCCCGACGCCATCAACGAATTCGCCGTGCAGATACCCGTAGAGTCCGTCAACGCGCAATCCCCACACGTCGCGCTGGAGCATCCATTGGGTTGTATTCGTCAAATAGGTTTGCAGTTCCTCGTGAGACGCGCCGTCTTCCAGTTTTTCCCGAACGGCATGGGCGGCGTAGGCCATAGTGCCCTCCAGTTCGGCAAAGCCCGCCCTGACGTTCGCCTCCGCCGTCTGCATGGATTCGCCCAGGCCGCGAATGAGCCTTTGCCGCACGACCCCGCCGACAGAGAAATAACTGACGCACACCATCAAAAAAAAGGCCACAAAAACGAAAAAGACCTGCAGGGAGTTCTCCTTGAGCACCTCGCCCCAGTTCGTGTGCGCGCGCTGGTTCACGGCGTCTTTCCGCTTATTGAACTTCGATAACATTACGGTAGTACCAGTTCATGCCGTTCACGATTTCCGCATCGGAGAGGCGTTGTCCTGCAGCGCCGATGATGCGCCCGTTGTTCGCCTCCATTGCCCCTTCAAAGACGCCGAATTCCCCGTTTTCGATGCTCCTGCGCGCGGCTGATACGGCTTCGGCGGCCCCGGCGGGCAACAGGCGTTCGTTGAAGGGGGTCAGGTCCACCATCCTTTCGCGCAGACCGCCGAAGTACGGTTCGGTGGTAAAGGCGCCGTTGATTACGCTCTGGACAAGGCGGGTGTAATACACGTCCCAGTTCCAGACCGCCGAGGTGATGACGGCTTGTGGCGCTATATCCTTCACGGCGCTGTTGTACCCTATGCTCCATGCCCCCGCCTTTTGCGCCGCAAGCTGCGGGCCAAGGGTATCGCAGTGCTGGGTAATCACGTCGCATCCTTTCGCTATCAACGCGTTTGCGGCTTCAATTTCGCCTCTGGGGTCGAACCATCTGTGGGTAACCTTGACATGAACCCTGGCCTTCGGGTTGACGCTCTCCACCCCGAGGGAGAAGGCGTTAATGCCGCCCGTCACCTCGCTGTTGTCCTTCCCCATGGCCGCCACATAGCCGATGTGGTCCGTGGCGGTCCGCAGCCCGGCAATAATGCCGCTTAAATACCTCGCCTGATACATCCTGCCAAAATAGTTTGTGAAATTCGTAAGGTTGCGCTTATTGCCGCTTGCATGGGCGAAAATGACGCCGGGGTATTCCCCCGCCAGTTTTTCACAAGTGCCCATATAGCCCCAACTGGTTGCGAGGATGATGTTGGCCCCTTGAACGATGCATTGGCGCATGGAGTGTTCGATTGCGGCAAGGTCCGTGTCCTGTACGTTCTGCTTGCGGACAATCTGATCATCGTTGAGCCCCAGCACATGCTGCATCGCGCGGATCCCGACTTCGTGCGCGTACGAATACCCGCTTGTCGCCTTGGTGACATCCGCGATATGGATCACCCCGATCTTGACGCGTTCCTTCGCGAGCGGCATCCCCGGCTTCCAGGCCGTCTTATCCTCTCCGTGGCGCAGAAGAAAAAACGCGGCAAGGACCACAAGCATCAGGATGACGAAACAGCCCGCCATGTTGCGGCGTTGCCGCATCCAGTCCGGCATCCGGGGCAGATTCATGGCATTTTCTCTCTTGTAAGCATTGTCAACGACTCTTGCTGTCTCGTCAAGGCCGTGAAGTTCATGGCAGAGTGGGCACAACCCGACGTTGCGCATTACGTCTTCGCCGCCGCACCTCCAGGTTCCAGCCGGGCCAGGACGCTTGCAGCCATTTCCAAGCCATTGAACAAAGCAGCGGTCAAGCCGGGGTTGACAGTCTGGACTTGCGCCAGCCGTATCAGCAAGGCTGCCCGAAGGCCGCTCAGGCTCCGGGTCAGCTGTGTGATCTCCTCAGGGCCTATCCCCGGGTCGTCGGATACCTGGGCCAGCCCCGCGTTGATGTGCGCCGCCAGACGAATATACCCGCGAAATTCCCGATCCACCCTGACCCGACTTTCGCCCCGGCCGCGCAACCAGCGCAGGCCCATCACGATGAAGGTCGCTCCGCTCATGAGCAGACCGAACATGGACTTGAGCCGGTCCAGGTTTTCTTCGGAAAACAGGGGCTCATTGCGCTGCAAAAAACGTTCTGTTCCCACGGAAAGAGGGTACCCGGAGGCCCGGGCTATGGCGTTTGGGTCAATATGCATGCGGACGGCATTGCGCACCCCCGTGCTGTACAGTACATCCAGAAGCCTGAGCACGGCCTGCTCCGGCACATCTTTATGCCCCACCAGAAAGAGATTGACGCCGAGAGACTGTATTTCCTTGTCCGGCACCGGGGGAGCGGTTTTATAGGCGTAGGGCAGGATTGTGGTATCAGCCACCCAGCCGTGCCGCAGAGCCAGGGCTTTGGGAAAGGGAATCTCAAGCAGTCGGTAGCCTTTGTGCTTGATCAACTCTTCCGCCAGAAAAGAAGGCACGGTGGCAATGTTCAGCACCGCGTCGGGCAATTTGGCCTCGGGCAGGGCCAGCAATTCTTCCGCGTTGTAGGCGCTGGGCGCATAATCCACCCCGAGCCGGAGTTCGGAAAAGGCCAGCACCTGTTCCCCGATGATCCGGGTGCCGCTTTTGGGCGAACCCAAATTTATGGTCCGGCCTTTCAAATCCGCCAGGGCCTGAATGTCGCCGCGCACCAGCAAATGCAGCACTTCCGGCACAATAGCGGCCACATGCCGGACATTGGGCAGGGGGGCGTCCAGTCCTCCCTGGATGAAGGCGACATCTACCGCACGTTCGTTGACCGCATCCAAAATGGCAAGGGTTCCGGCTATGGGACGTACAGCGAGATGCAGCCCGCTCCCTGCCCCCTCATTGCGCAGGGTCATGGCCAACTGGTGGCGAGTGCTGAGGATATCGCCGCCGCTGATGGTCAGGCTGTAGTCACGGGGCAGCAGCCCCCACAGAAAATAGCCCATGGCCGCCAGGAGACCGATCACGAGAGCCGCGCTCATGAGACGCCGCAACCAGTGAAAGCCCCGTAACCGGTCCAGGCATTCCTCCAAGAGGCTCTCGGCGCTGGCCTCTCCGCCCTCTTCCTGTAGCTCCCGCAAGCCAGCGGTCGCCTGGTCCATTTTTTCCAACAAATCGTTGACAGTCATGGTCGCTCCACCTGTGAAAGAGATACGCCGTCCGGTCAGCGGACCGGCAGCAGGCCGTGTGACATGGTAATTTTTCGCCCATGAGGGCTGAGGACGAAA
>Ga0082212_10008306_pt1 | contig 13594 bp, 13 predicted proteins | sample TergutNt197P3_FD_71548 | JGI IMG/M metagenome (GOLD analysis project Ga0082212, IMG submission 71548) | Neocapritermes taracua P3 segment gut microbial communities from Petit-Saut dam, French Guiana - Nt197 P3 | ecosystem: Host-associated > Arthropoda: Insects > Digestive system > Gut ... | reverse complement strand
CGGTGGGTGGGGTGAGGATTTCGCGCGCGACCCTGCACAATGAGGATGAAATCAGCGCCAAAGACGTGCGCATAGGGGATGTGGTGCTGGTGCGGCGCGCGGGAGATGTCATTCCGGAGCTTGTCGGGCCGGTGCGGGAAGAACGCGCGCCGGACGCGCAGCCTTTTGCCTTTCCGCGCGCATGCCCGCGTTGCGGCTGCGAAGCGCGGCGCGATGCCGGGGAAGCCGCCTGGCGTTGCGTCAATCCGTCCTGCGGCGCGGTGGCGGTACAGGCGTTGATCCATTTTGTGTCCAAGGCCGGCCTGGATATACAGGGCATCGGCGAAGAGTGGGTGGAAAAGCTGGCGCAGTGCGGCATCATCAACAATCCGGCTGATCTGTTCACGCTGGCGGAAGGCGATTTGCTTGGGCTGGAGGGTATGGGCGAGGTGCTGGCGAAAAAGTTTGTGTCCGCCCTGGATGCGGCCCGTCGCGAAGCGACGTTGGTCCGTTTCATCTGCGCGCTCGGCATCCGCCATGTGGGGGAACAGACGGCACGCATGCTCGCCGGGCGTTTTCGGGATATTGACGCGCTTGCCGCCTACTTTGCGGACCTGGAACCCGCCTCGCCTGCCGGTAAGGCGAAGCTGGCCGAACTTCCCGATGTGGGGCCGAAGGTTGCAGCATCCATCCGGAGCTTTTTCGCCGATCAGGACAAGCGCCGCCTGCTTGATCGCTTGCGGGCCTGCGGCGTGTGGCCTGTGTGGGAGGGGAAGCAGACCCGGGGAACGCTTGCGGGTCTGCGTATCCTGTTTACCGGAACGCTTTCGATGCCCCGGCCGGAACTTCAGCGGATGGCGGAAGAGGCGGGCGCTGAAATTGCCGGCAGCGTTTCCGGCAGGCTGCATTATTTGGTTGTGGGCGAAAAACCCGGCGGCAAGCTTGAAAAAGCCCGAGCCTTGGGGATTCCCGTTCTGGACGAGGCGGGTTTTTTCGCCCTGCTTGACGGCAAATAGACCATAAAAAAGGATCGTTGTATGTCTATTCCCATACTGGTCATGGGCGTTGCGGGGCGCATGGGCTCCACGGTCGCCCGTCTTGTCGGGGAGGCCGGGGATTTGACGCTGGCCGCCGTATCGGAACGGCCCGGCGTGGACCTTTCCCGCCTTGGCTATGACTGCCTTTGGGGCAGCAATGTTGAGGAACTTCTTCCCCAATGTCCGCGGGCCGTGGTGGTGGATTTTACCAGCCCCGAGACGAGTCTGGCCGCCGCCGGATGTGCCGCCAGGCATGGAAATCCCATGGTGATCGGCACAACCGGTTTCAGCCCGGATCAACGCGCGGAACTTGAAGAATACGCGCGCGCCGCGCCGCTGCTCTGGTCGCCGAACATGAGCGTGGGCGTCAATGTTCTGCTTAAGCTGCTGCCCGAACTGACCCGCCTTTTGGGAGCTTCCTATGACGTGGACATTGTCGAGCTGCATCATAACCGCAAAAAGGACGCGCCCAGCGGTACGGCCTTGCGCCTTGCCGAATGCGTTGCCGGGGCCAAAAATTGGACCTTGGCGGAAGCGGGCTGTTACCACCGCGAAGGCATCATAGGCGAGCGCCCGGAAAGGGAAATCGGCGTGCAGACCGTGCGCGGCGGCGATATAGTGGGCGTGCATACCGTGTATTTCATGGGGCCTGGGGAACGCATCGAACTCACGCACCAGGCGCACAGCCGGGAAAATTTCGCGCAAGGCGCGTTGCGCGCCGCACGTTGGATGGCCGACGCCAAGCCGGGAAAATTGTATACAATGCATGACGTGCTGTAAGCCATGCCCGAACTGCCCGAAGTGGAGACCATAGTCCGTACGCTTGCCCCGCAACTGTCAGGCAGGCGGATTGCCGACGCGCGCGTGTTGCACGAACGAAGCCTTGCGGCGGGCAAGGCCTTGCTGCCGCGTCTTCGGGGCGCGCGGATTGAGTCGGTGCACAGGCGCGCCAAGCTTGTGATCATCGACCTGCGATCCGCGCGCGGCGGACAACTTTCCCTGTTGTTTCACTTGAAGATGACGGGCCGTCTTCGTGTGCATGGGACGCCGACCGAGGCCGGCAGACATACGCGCCTGGTTTTTCGCCTGGGTGATGACGCAGGCCGGACGCATGACGGCAAGGGCGCGCAGTTGTTTTTTGATGATGCACGAAAATTCGGCTACTGCCGCGTCATGCGCGATGAGGACTTTGCGCATTGGGCGTTCTGGAATGCTTTGGGGCCTGAACCGCTTGCCTGTGCCCGCGAGGAATTCATAACCCGTTGCCGTCAACGGCGTGGGAAGATCAAGGCGCTTTTGCTGGATCAGGCCTTTATCGCGGGTATCGGCAACATCTATGCGGATGAAATCCTGTTCCGCGCGGGCATAGCTCCGCAACACGCCATGGCCGGCCTGTCTCCCGCGCGCCTTGGCGCGCTTTGGGAACGGATGCGGGAGGTGTTGCGGGAAGCCATAGCACAGTGCGGCAGTTCCATACGCGACTATCGCGACGCCCTCGGCAATGCCGGAGCTTTTCAAAACAGCTTTCGCGTCTACGGCCGATCGGGACAGCCCTGCCTTGCGTGCGGATGCATCCTGAAAAAGGTCATGGCGGCCGGACGGAGCACCGTGTATTGTCCAGAATGCCAGCGGTGAATATTCCTGCGTCATCCGGCCTGTAGAGTTCCGGGCGCACTTTTTGTCCGGATTTTCCCATCGAATTTGCAAAGGCGTCTTGTGCTTTTCGGCTTTTTTCGCTATACTCCTGCTGAAACCTGTATTGTTTTTGTATATATTCAATGACTTATCTTCACCTTTATGTGCCGAACGACGATGTCGCAGCGTCTGCCGCGTTGGGCACAGCTTTGAGCCTGTGAGGTGTGTATGGATGCGTTGATTTTTGGCTGCGTCGTGTTTCCTTTTCTGGCGGCGCTTTATCTGTGGCTGTGCCCGGTCTGGCTTGCGCGGAAAAGCCTTCCGCCCGTCATCGGCCTTATAGCCCTGTGTGCTGTAGGCTTGGCGCTTACTGTGCGAACGGGCGGGGTTGAATTGCAAAATTATGCGGCTACGACTCTTTGCGGCATCAACGCTTCATCGCTTGTCGCCTTTCTGGATTTTGCGCTGCTTTTTATCATTCTGTACTTTGCATGGCGTCACCGGCATACGCTCGCGATGCTCCTGGTCGCGGCGCAAATTGCCGGTCTTACAGTGTTTGACGCGGTGATTATGCGGAATGCGCCTGAAGGCCTGCCCATGCTTTTGCGTTTTGACTCCTTGTCGCTGGTGATGGTCTGCGTCATCTCCCTGGTTGGCGGCGTCATCTGCTATTATGCCCTTGGCTATATGAAAGAGCATGAGGAGCATCTGCATCTTGCCAAATCCCGGCAGCCGCAATTTTACGCCGTCTTGACGCTCTTTCTCGGCGCCATGAACGGCCTTGTGCTCGCCGACGACCTGGGATGGGTTTATTTCTTCTGGGAAATCACCACCTTATGCTCTTTTTTGCTGATTGGGCACGACAAGACCGCGGAGGCGGTGCACAACGCGCTACGCGCCCTGTGGATGAACATGGCGGGCGGCGTGGCGTTTTTGCTGGCGATTATGATGCTGCAGAACACATATGGCACGCTTTCCATCCAGTTGCTCATGGATGAAGCGGTGCCCTCGGTGGTTTTCCTGCTGCCCATGGCGCTTTTGTGTATCGGCGGCTTTACCAAGTCGGCGCTTACTCCCTTCCAGAGCTGGCTGTGCGGCGCCATGGTCGCGCCGACGCCCGTTTCCGCCCTGCTGCATTCCTCGACCATGGTCAAGGCGGGCGTGTATTTGCTGCTGCGCCTTTCGCCCCTGTTCGCCGATACGGCATTGGGCATAGGGGTTGCCGTTTTCGGCGCGTTCACCTTTTTCGCCACCTCGGCGCTGGCCGTCGGGCAGAGCAACGCCAAGCGCGTGCTTGCCTATTCAACCATCGCAAACCTCGGGCTCATCGCATCATGTGCGGGCATGGGCACGGAAATGGCGATTTCCGCGGGCATCCTGTGCGTCATCTTCCACGCGATTTCCAAAGGACTGCTCTTTTTGTGCGTGGGCAGCATTGAACAGCGCATCGGCTCGCGCGATATGGAAGACATGCGCGGCCTCGCCAGGCGGATGCCCACGACGGCAAACATCACGGTGCTTGGCATCATGACGATGATGCTGCCGCCCTTCGGCATGCTGCTGTGCAAGTGGCTGGCTATTGAGGCCGCTACGGCCGTGCCCGGCGGCACGGTGCTGCTGATCCTCCTTCTGGCGCTCGGCAGCGCGTTGACCGTGCTGTTCTGGGCGCGTTTCGCCGGGATCATGCTTGGCTACAATACCCAGGGGCCGCGTCCTCCGGCGGAAAGCCAGGACTGCGCCATCATCTGTTCCCTGCGCGTTTTGGCCGGAGCGGCGATTGTGTTTTCCCTGCTTTCGCCCTTCCTGTACCAGGCTGTAATGGGCGCCCTGGCGGATCCGGCGGCGGCATCTGTGAGCTTTTTCGCCGCGGGTTGGCTGCCGTTGACGGTGTATCCGCTCTTCGCCGTTCTCGGCCTTGGCTGGTGGTTTGCTTTCAACGCCGCGCGCAGACAGGCGGATCAACCGTTGGCCCTGCCCTACCTTGCCGGCATTCAAGCCGTACAAGACGGGGAAACGGGTTTTGTCGGCCCCATGGAAAGCTTTGTCGTTCCCAAGGCCTCAAATTACTACCTGTCGAATATTTTCGGCGAAGAACGAATCGAACCTGTGGCCAATATCGTGGCCTTGACCATGCTTGCGCTCTTACTTGGGGGAATGTTGCTATGATGAGCTTTGTCGTTGCTCTGGCGTGTCTTGTCCCGGCCTTGCTGCTCGGCGGTTTGCTCAGCGGCGTTGACCGCCGTTTGACGGCCAGGCTGCAGTCCCGCATGGGGCCGCCCCTGTTGCAGCCTTTTTACGATGTGCTGAAATTGTGGGGAAAATCCTCCTGCGTCAGCCATCCCTGGCTGGTTTTTTCCGCCTATATGTATCTGGTTTCTTCAGCCCTGACGGTCGTGATGCTGTTTATGGGCGGCGATTTGCTGCTGATCTTCTTTGTCTTCACTGTGGGGGCGGTATTCCAGGTTTGCGGCGCGCTGGCCGTCAATTCTCCCTACAGCCAGATCGGAGCGCAACGCGAACTCTTGCAGATGCTGGCCTATGAGCCGATACTTATCCTTGTCTTTATCGGCATCTTTCTGGGGAGCGACGACTTTTTGGTCGCGAGCGTCTTCAAGCAGGACGCGCCCCTGCTGCTCAAAATGCCCTTGCTGTACATCGCGCTCGGCTACGCCCTGACCATCAAGCTGCGCAAGTCGCCTTTCGACATCTCCGCATCGCATCACGGCCACCAGGAAGTGGTCAAAGGCGTGCTGACGGAATACTCCGGGCGCGAACTGGCCATGCTGGAAGTCGGACACTGGCTGGACGTGGTTTTCATGCTGGGGCTGTGCGCGCTCTTCTGGCACACAAGCATTATCGGGATGGCATTGCTGCTGATCGTCACCTATGCCGCGGAAGTGCTGATTGACAACATTTCCGCGCGGATGACCTGGCGATGGATGCTCAAGAACGCCTTGTATGTCTGTCTTGCGATGTGCATGATCAATATTCTGTGGCTCTATGCCGGAAAGGCTCTTTAGGAGGAACTCGCGTGAAATTTTTTGAGAAATACATCAATTTGGGACGGCTGAAGTCTCCGTGGGTCATCCATTTCGACGCGGGCTCGTGCAACGGCTGTGATATTGAAGTGCTTGCCTGCCTGACGCCTGTTTTTGACGTGGAGCGTTTCGGCATCATTAATACCGGCAATCCCAAGCATGCGGACGTGCTGCTTGTCACGGGAACCGTAAATCCCCGCAGCGCGCAGGTTTTGAAGAATTTGTACGCCCAGATGCCGGATCCCAAGGCGGTAATCGCGCTTGGCGCGTGCGCCTGTTCCGGCGGCGTGTTCCGCGATTGCTATAACGTGCTGGGCGGAGCGGACAAGGTCATTCCGGTGGATGTGTATGCGCCGGGTTGCGCATGCCGGCCGGAATCCATCATTGACGGCGTGGTGCTGGCGCTTGATGTCGTGAAGGCCAAGCTCGGGCTCGGCCCCATGCCCAAGGTCAAAATTCTCGGTCTCCAGACCAGCGACGACTTCCCAGAGGAGCAGACGGCATGAATGTACATATCGTGGAAGCGAAAGAAATTGCGCCGGAACACATCGTGCCTGAGGCTCAGGCGAAGTTTGACGCCGGCTGCCGCCTTGTCGGCATAACCGTGCTTGCGGCGGACGATCAGCATGTGGAATTGCTGTATCATTACGATAAGGCAAACGACATGGCGCACCTGCGCGTGAAAATCCAAAAAGACCTTCCTGTCCCCAGCATATCCGGCACGTATTTCTGCGCGCTGCTGGCTGAAAACGAAGTCCAGGATCTTTTTGACGTGCGCTTTGACGGATTGGTTCTTGACTATAAGCGCACGCTGCTGCTGTCGGAAGAGACGAAGAAGGTGGTCAACGCGCCGTTTTTCCATGTACCCGCGCCGAAAAATACCAGCAAGAGGGCATGACCATGGCACATACAGTAGTTCCTTTCGGCCCGCAGCACCCGGTGCTGCCGGAGCCGATACATTTGAAACTGACCCTGGAAGACGAAAAGGTCGTGGAAGCGATTCCGGCGCTCGGCTATATCCATCGCGGCCTTGAAATGCTTGTGGCCAAGCGCGACTTCAACCAGATGATTTATGTGGTTGAGCGCGTATGCGGCATATGTTCCTGTATCCATGCCATGTGCTATTGCGAATCCATTGAGAAGCTGATGAACATAGAAGTGCCGCCCAGGGCCAAATACCTGCGCGTGGTATTTTCCGAACTGCACAGAATACACAGCCACCTGTTGTGGCTTGGGCTTTTTGCGGACGCTTTCGGCTTTGAAAGCCTTTTCATGCAGTTTTGGAGACTGCGTGAGAGCTTGATGGATATTTACGAAGCCACCGCCGGCAATCGCGTTATCCTCTCGGTCAACGTGGTGGGCGGCGTGCGCCGCGATCTTACCGCCGAACATGTCGCCTGGATTTACAAGGAGCTTGATGAGCTTGAAAAGAATATGCGCCGGCTGAAAGCGGTCATGATGGATGACTATACCGTGAAGGCGCGTACGGTCGGCAAGGGTGTGCTTACCGGCGAACAAGCCTTGCAGCTTGGCGCTGTCGGCCCGACCCTGCGCGGCAGCGGCGTGGCCGAAGACGCGCGCCTGCTGGGCTATGAGGCCTTCCCGGATATCCATTATGAGCCCGTCACCATGCCGGAGGGAGATTCCTGGGCCAGGGGCATGGTGCGCTTTTTGGAAACCATACAGGCGGCGGATCTTGTTCGGCAGGCCCTGGCCAAACTGCCGGATTCCGAGCTGGCTGCCAAGGTGAAGGGCAATCCGGAAGGCGAGGTCATGTGCCGCGTGGAGCAGCCGCGTGGAGAAATGTTCTACTATGTCAAGGGAAACGGCACGAAATTCCTGGACCGTTGCCGTATCCGCACGCCGACATTCGCGAACATACCGCCCTTGCTGGCCATGCTGCCCGGGGCGGAGCTTGCGGACGTGCCGGTAATCACCTTGTCCATTGACCCGTGCATCAGTTGCACGGAGCGCTAGAACGGGAGGAGGCTGCCCCATGTATATGCTCAACACCGTCTTGCGTAATCTGGCCAACAAGCCGGCCACGCGCAATTATCCGTTCGAACCGTCGCTGACCTTCCCGCGAATGCGGGGCAGGCTGTTTATCCATGTGGACAAGTGCATTTTCTGTCGCCTGTGCCAAATGCGTTGCCCGGCGCAATGCATTTATTCCGACCCGCAAAAGGCCATCTGGGCGTATGATCCCTTTGAATGCGTGAATTGCGGCATTTGCATGGAGGTTTGTCCCGCGAAATGCCTGTTCATGGACAGCAAGCCGCGCATTCCTTCGCCGCAGAAGTTCTGCCGTCACGTTCAGGGCGTACAGCGCCATAAGGCTGTTGAACGCGCGAGGCGCAAGAGCGATCTCTTTGTCGCGGACGAGAGGGCAAAAATTGATATCGCTACCGACTTGCAAAAAGTCCAGGCGGAAGAGAACAACGAGTAGGCAGTATCGACAAGGAGTTGTCTATGAAAATCAGTTTTGAAATGACGGGCTTGAGCTGCGACCTCGCCCTGCATCCCATTTCCGAGCAGACCAAGCAGGTCATTGAGGAACGGGGCAGGGAAATCTATGCTGAAAAGTATATGAACTGGTGGCGCAAGGGCATTACCCGCAGTTTCGGGATGCGCATCTGCGAAGGCTGCCTTGTTGAACTCTATGTGGACGACGAACTGGTGGATTTTGACGAAAAACTGCTGTACCGGGATGTGGTTGCCCTGCGGCGGCGCATGTACCTTGAAACAAAGGCGAAATACCTCGCTGTGTTCGGCTTTGACAGCGAAACCTGCACGACGAAATGGATATGGAACGATGTCAAGGAGTTTCATCCTGAAAAGTTCCAATTCCAGGTCGTACGCTGGGATCGCGTGCTCAGCAGGCAGAATTTCGATGTGGTGAATGATATCCTCTATGACGGCGCGTATGCTGATGAAGACGCCTGGGAAGACCCGAGCGGCTTTACCCTGATTGATCCCATCGTCATTTCTCTGGATGCCGTGCGGGAGTTGATTGCCCAAGAAAAGCGAGAACAAGAAAAGCCGGAACAGAAAAAGAAAGAACCGGCAGAGAAGAAAAAGAAGAAAAAATAGAGCAGCTTAGTGTGCGTGTTGCTCCATGATTGCCAGCGGATCCAGGCTGTACTTGCGTGGGTCGAGGCAGTGCTTAATCTGTAGCGCGCGTTGCTGTTTCAGGTCGATCAGAGAGGGGGGGACGTTGCGCCCGCCGGGTTCCCGCACCAGGATGAGTTGGGGTCTGAGCGGTTCTGCGGGGTCCACTTGCGACACAACGGCCAAGTGGTCGTCGCTCAGCTGGACGAGGCTGCCGGGGGGATAAATGCCTATGCACTGGATAAAGCGTTCAACAAGCTCGGGAACAAAATCTTCGCCGCGCATGCCGTAGAGCATGCCCAAGGTGCTGTGGGGCGCCATGGGTTCCTTGTAGACGCGCCTGCTGGAGAGCGCGTCATAGACATCCACGATAGCGAGTATCTTGCCCGCGGGGCCGATTTCATCCCCTTTTTTCCCGTCCGGGTAGCCTTTGCCGTTGAAGCGTTCATGATGTTCAAGCGCGCCCCGGCTGACCAGATCCGAGAGGTCGGGGATTTTTTTCAAATGCGCGTAGCCGATGGTGGGATGCCCGCGCATGACGGAGAATTCCTCCGGCGACAGCTTACGGGGGCTGTTCAGGATTTCCAGGGGAACTTCCATCTTGCCGAGATCGTGGAAAAAACCCGCCAGACCGATAGTCTGCAGCGCGGATCCCTCATAGCCGAGATGCTTGGCGAAAATGACGGCTGCCGTGGCGACATTGATGCAATGTGAAAAGGTATAGTCATCCTTTCTGCGCAGCTTGGTAAGCGCCAGCAAGGCGTTGGCGTTGCGCGAGACGCTGTCCACAATGCCTTCCACGGCGTCGCTGCCGGCTTCGATATCCGCCTGGCCGGTGTTTTTGAATGCCTCCATGACCCGTTGCGCGGTATCCAGGGTCTGGGTGTAGATCTGTTTTGCGTGCGGCAGTTCTTCCTGCAACGCGACCTGGGGAATCAAGCCGGTGCGTTCCGCCGGTTCGGCGAGCACTTTGCGCAATACCGCCTCATCCGAACCGCCGTGCAAAAGCCTCCATTGTTCCTGGCTGCGCTCAAGATCAACAAGGGCTTCCGTGTATCCGTTGCTGCGTATTTTTTCAATATCCTCCTCGCTCTCCAGCATGACATCCGCGCTGAACAATACGGGACAGTCAAGATCCGCCTGTACGACGCTTGTGATGTACATGCCGGGCTTCAGGCTGTCGATGGGGAGTTTCCGTAGCATATTCTTCTCTTGGCAATGTTTTTCGGCGATGCGATACGCAAGTTCTAATAGTAGATTTCCGATTGCAGGAGTTTTGCGATGTCCTCGAGGCTTGCATCAATGTGTTGATGAAAATGCACGCCGAATTGCACGCCCACTCCCCACATGACGGTTCCTTCACGGTTTTCGAGAAAGGGCGCGAGAAGCGAGGTGTTTTTGAAGGTGATTTCAGTGCCGGCCGGCGGCAATGTCTCGTTGGGGGACAGTCCCAGGCGCGCGCCGGACACGCTGACGTCAAGCAGCACGGACGGCAGCTCCCTGTCGGCGCTGACGGTGTGCACATACAGGATATTCTCAAGGGGAATTCGCGGGTCATGTCGTCTTTCTTGCATGTCGGGATCCTCATGCGGCGGCTGCATGAGCAGTATGCCGCGCGGCTTCTTCAGCTTCAGCTTGCGGGAGGGGGAGCGATAAATTCGAGAAATTGGCGCGCAATCGCAAGTTCCGGATTGAGCGCCAGGGCCTTTGTCAAACATTCTTTTGCGGCGTCTATGTTTTTCATTTCGTAATAGGTCCGCGCGGTATTGAAGAGGAGGTGGTCATCTTCCCTGATTTGCAGCGCGCGTGAATAAAAATCGATTGCGAGCGGGTAGTTGCGTTCCTTGCGTTGCCGTACGGCGGCGGAAGAAATGCCGATTTGGAAATGGTCGTAAAAGTGCATGTCAGAGGCCTGTTGCACCAGCAGGCGCAATTCATCGGCGTCGTCCGCCCGCATGGCCTTGCCGGCTTCTCCGTGGAAGATGGCGAGGAAGCTCCGCAGGAAACGGCCGATCTCCGGGTCGGGCTTTTCCTGGGGCATGGGGGTACCCGCAGCGCCCAGCCATGCAGCCAGTTTTTGCACTCCCGGGCGGATATCCTTGTCATAACAATCCGATTCCGGAATATAATGCTGAAAGAACTCGGAATTGGCGATGGTGTTTACGACGCCGGTAGGGATATTGGAAGCGTCAAGGGGTTGGACGCATATATCCGTCGTGGGAAGCTGGGCGGCCAGCCACATGATGGTTTGCCCCCGCTCCTGCTTGGTAGTTCCTGTACCCACAAGAGTCTGTTTTCTGGTCGAATATGACCCCAGCACGAGATGCTCCATACCAGCCTCACAAAACATCTTGCCTGTGACGCCTTCTTGCATGCGCCATATCTGGCGCAGGGGCAAAAACCGCACAGCCTGCCGCGAATTGCCCCATGCTAGTCGCATGAGGGGGATTTGTCAAATATGCTGCGCCATCATTGAGAATGTGTCTTTTTCTTCCCGGCGGCAAGCTGATGGCGTCTTTGCGCGGAAAGTTCCGTTTTTCTCAGGCGCAGGGCATGGGGGGTGATTTCAACCATTTCATCCTCCCGTACGAAATGCAGAGCGCGCTCCAGGCTCATCGGCCGTACCGGGGTGAGAATGATATTTTCATCCCTGCCCGCGGCGCGCAGATTGGTCAGCTTTTTTTCCTTCGTGGGATTAACGTCTATGTCATTGTCGCGGTTGTGCTCGCCCACGATCATGCCTTCATAGACAGCTTGCCCCGGCGTGATGAACAACTGGCCCCTCGGCTCAAGATTGAACAGGGCGTAGGCGACGCCCGTTCCGGCGCGGTCGGAGACGATGGAGCCGGTAAAGCGCGTGGGAAATTCGCCGCGATAGGGCTCATATCCGCTGAGAGAGGAATTCATGATGCCGGTGCCCTTGGTGTCGGTGAGAAATTCATCCCTGTAGCCGATAAGCCCGCGTGAAGGCACTGAAAAAGTCAGACGGACCCGGCCGTTGCCGTTGTTGACGCAGTGCGTCATGCGTCCTTTGCGTTGCGCCAGCTTTTCCGTGACGATGCCCATGAAGAGTTCATCGCAGTCCACATGGAGTTCTTCCATCGGCTCCATAAGCCGGCCGCCGTGTTCCTTCATGATGACTTCCGGGCGGCCCACGGAAAGTTCAAAACCTTCACGGCGCATGGTTTCGATCAGAATGGCCATTTGGAATTCGCCGCGCCCCTTGACGACAAAGGCATCCTTCTCATCGCTTTCTTCCACCTGAATCGCCACATTGCTCAGGGCTTCCCGCTGCAGGCGCTCGTATATTTTGCGTGACTGGACAATTGCGCCTTCACGGCCTGCCAGGGGTGAGCTGTTGATGGCAAAGCGCATGGCCACCGTGGGCTCGTCCACCCGGATGCGCGGCAGCACCCTCGGGTTGTCCTGGGTGCAGACGGTGTCTCCGATGGCGACATCCTCAAGGCCGGCAATGACCACAATATCGCCGGGTTCGGCTTCTTCCGCCTCCACCAGGCGTGGGCCTTCGTAGACTTGCAGGCGTGTAACGCGCAACTGCCTGCCTTCCCCGTCTTCTCCGATGCGGATCAGGCGGTCGTTGGCGCGCGCCCTGCCATGCATGACCCGTCCGACGGCCAGGCGTCCCAGGTAGTCGGAATAGGCCAGGTCAGCCACCAGCATCTGGAAGGGTTCTTCCGGGTTATGGCTTGGGCCGGGAATATGCGCGAGAATGGCGGAAAACAGCGCTTCCATGTCCTGCGCGTCGTCTTCCAGGCTGCGCATGACCCGGCCCTGGCGGCCGACGGCATAGAGCACGGGAAATTCCAGTTGCGCGTCGGACGCGTCAAGGTCAATGAACAGGTCATACACTTCATCAAGCACTGCCCGCGGACGGGCGTCTTTGCGATCTATTTTGTTGATGACCGGAATAATGGGCAGCTTCGCCTCCAGGGCTTTACGCAAGACGAAACGGGTTTGCGGAAGCGGCCCTTCCGACGCGTCGACGAGCAGAATGGCGCCGCCCGCCATGGACAGGGCCCGTTCGACTTCGCCGCCGAAATCAGCGTGCCCCGGGGTGTCGATGATGTTGATCTTCACGCCCTGCCAGATAACGGCGCAGTTTTTGGCGGCGATGGTGATGCCGCGTTCGCGTTCCAGCTCCATGGAGTCCATAACGCGTTCGACATCCCGGCCTTCACGGAATATGCCGCTCTGGCGGAACATTGCATCAACCAGGGTGGTCTTGCCGTGGTCGACATGGGCAATGATGGCGACGTTGCGGAGCGTATCGCTTGTGATCATTGCGCCGGGCGCCCGCTGGCAGCGCTTTTCGGGGTTTTGTGTTCCATGCGCGGAAAAAGATTGGAAGCGCCGGCCATGGCTGTGCCCGGAACAAGCGCGCCCCAGCTGTCCGCCTCTGCTTCAAGCATGCGGGTGGGAGGGTTGAGAACTTTCTGTCCCAATTGCTCCAGCATGGCGGCGGCGGAAGCGGGCATGACGGGCCACAGGCACAGGGCGGTCTTGCGCATGGCTTCCAGCAGGGTATAGATCACTGTGCCCAGACGCGCATTGTTGCCTGCCTTGTGCAGGGTCCACGGCGCCTGGCTGTCCACGTACTTGTTCAGGGCGCGCACAAGCTCCCACAGCGACTCCAGCGCCAGGGAAAAATGCGCGTTCGCGAAAAGCTGCATGTAATTGCGCAGGGCATGGGAGACAAGCGCGCGCAGGGCGCGGTCGTCGGCTTCTTCCTTGCCGGGCGCGGGGCAGATCGAATGGAAGTATTTTGCGTTCATGGAC
>Ga0082212_10008305_pt1 | contig 13594 bp, 4 predicted proteins | sample TergutNt197P3_FD_71548 | JGI IMG/M metagenome (GOLD analysis project Ga0082212, IMG submission 71548) | Neocapritermes taracua P3 segment gut microbial communities from Petit-Saut dam, French Guiana - Nt197 P3 | ecosystem: Host-associated > Arthropoda: Insects > Digestive system > Gut ... | reverse complement strand
TTTGGCAGCGTCGGAAAGCGTCGCGGTTTTAGGCATTACGCACTTTTCAAAAAACTCCATTGGGAAAGACCCTGTTGACCGCGTAACGGGTTCGCTTGCGTATGGAGCCGCCGCGCGGATTGTGTTGGTTGTAACAAAGAGTGATGAGGATGGTACGCATGTTTTTTGCCGCGCCAAGTCGAATATCGGCGCGGATGCCGGCGGCTTTGAATATGAGATAAAACAATCGCCATTGACCGATAACCCTGAAATTACCGCTTCATTTGTTGAATGGGGAAAAGCCGTTGATGGCGAGGCGCGGGACATCCTGGCTCAAGCGGAATGGACAGAGATGGACAGTACCGGCGGCGGCGCGTTAGGGGAAGCTATGCGCTTCCTTCTGGATATTCTGAAGGACGAGCCGATTTCGGCTACAAACGTGAAAGAAGAAGCCGAAGCCCTCGGTATAAGTGAAAAGACGCTCCGCCGGGCACGTGAAGCATTGAAAGTAATTGTTTCGCGTGACGGTTTCGGCAAGGGCGGCAGGTCAGTTTGGAGTCTGCCAAAGCCCGACGATTCCAGCGCTATAGATGCCCACAAAATACATACATGCCCAGAAAACCCCATACTTGCCCATGAAAATTTGTTGGGCAAGTATGACAAATTTGGGCAAGTATGGAGACCGGAAGCTCGGCAGGAAACGGAGCGTGCCTGATATGTTTACTTGCGCAAAAATTAGAAACGGCGGCACATATCTTGGCAGCCACCTGACGGCGAATGATTACTACTGCGAAAATGAAAAAGTTTTTGGCAAATGGGTCGGTCTTGCCGCCGAACGTCTTGGAATCGAAGGACACATCATAGGCGCGGATGACGCCGCTTTTGAAGCGTTACGGCAGAATCGTTTGCCGTATGGAAACGACAAGCTAACGCCCTCACGAAAAGAAGACGGTATCCGCTTCTTTGATTTTCAATGCTCGGCGCAGAAAAGCGTTTCCGTAATGGCCGTCGTCATGGACGATCAACGGCTTTACGAAGCGCACGACCGCGCGTCAGTTAAAGCTTTTGGCGAACTTGAACGCTTCGCCGCTTTCCGTTCCGGCAAATCGCGCAATCCGGAAATCAGCGGGAATCTATGCGCCTCCGCTTTCAGGCATGACGCCAGCCGCTCACTCGACCCGCAGATACATACGCATTTCGTGGCAGCAAACGCGACTTATGATGAAAAGACAAACCGCTGGCTTGCGCTTGATACCTGCGAGATGTTCCGAGCCATCCGCTACGCCGGTAAGGTTTATCAAAACGAACTTGCTTTAGAGTGCCGCCGCCTGGGATATGAAATAGAACACATCCGCAACAACAAGGGAGTTATTGAAGGTTTTGAAATCGCGGGTGTTTCAGAAGAAATCCGCAAGCGTTACAGCAAACGCCGCGCTGAAGTAGAAGCCGGAATAACACGGTTTCAGAATGAAAAAGGCAGAGTCCCGACAACGCAGGAAATAAGCGTAATCACCCGCGAAACCCGCAATGTCAAAATGAGCGAAATCGCAACGCCCAAAGTCCGCGACCGGCAAAAGGCGCAGCTATCACCAGATGAACTATCCGCGCTGAAAGCCGTTAAACGTCAAGCCGTAACAAAGCCGGGTGTAGGTATGGATTCCGCATGGAAAGCCGTCATGCGATCCGTGGAACACATTTTCGAGCGTAAATCAGTAGCAAACGGGCATGAGATTATGGCCGAAGCCATAAACCGTAATCTTGGCTTTATAGACCTTGCCGCCCTGCGCCGCCACATGGAAAGCGCGTATAACGGCATAATCCGATTGACGCGAAATGAAAAGAACCCTCTGGAATCTTCGCAATGGGCATCACGGCGCGGCCTTCGCCTTGAACGGTACGCCATTGATTTTGTTAATCAGACCCAGGATTGCTGCCGTCCGCTTGGCGCGACTGAAAACGTCGCCTTTGGTTTTAAGAGCGACGAACAGCGAAACGCCGTACTTGAAACGCTGAATAACCGCGATAGGGTTTACGCCATAAGAGGCCGCGCCGGAACGGGAAAGACAACATGTCTTTCGGAAATCCGCAAAGGGCTTGAAGCGGCGGGAAGAACCGCCATATACCTTGCGCCTACGTCATCGGCGGTTGAAGTTCTACGTAACGACGGTTTTACTAATGCGACTACAGTAGATAGTTTCTTAAAGAACAAGAAATCCGAAACAACCAACGCCGTTATCATAATTGACGAATCAAGTCTTCAATCAAACGTAATGGGCGCGGCGGTATTGCAAGCCGCCCCAAATGCCCGTTTTCTTTTCGTAGGCGATACCCGCCAGCATGTATCTGTTGAAGCGGGCGATTTCCTGCGCGTATTGGAACAACATTCAAAACTGCGGTTTTCAGAACTAAAGGATATACGCCGCCAGGACTTGATAACGGCGAAGGAATATAACGCCGCCGTCCGCGCCATGTCGCAGGGCAACGCCGCAGGCGGCATGAAACAGCTTGATGATATAGGCTGCGTGAAGGAAGGGCGCGGAACGTACATAGAACAGGCGGCTGACGCCTATCTTTCAGCAACAAACGAAGGAACTGACCTTAACCGCTGTATAGCTATTTCCCCGACGTGGGATGAGAACCATCGTTTCACCGACGCCATCCGGCGAAAGCTGAAAGAAAGGCGGTTGCTTGATAAAGGCGTTTCCCTTGCTGTATGCCATCAGCTTGACAGGACGGCTGAACAAAGGAAAACTGCCGCGAACTACCGCCCCGGAATGTTGGTAACTTTCAATTCAAATATCAAAGGAATCTCGCGAGGTAAAACGTTTGAGGTTGAAAGGGTCAATTCCGGCGATCTTTGGCTGAAAGGACACGACAAACCGTTAAACGCGAAAGCCTGCGCGGAAAAATTTTCAGTTTCACTTCCACGAACAATAGAACTTGCCGCAGGCGAGAAAATCCTTATCCGGCGCAATCACAAAAAAGCCGGGCTTATCAACGGCACAGTCCTCACTGTGGACGGTATCAACGCCGACGGTTCGATTGATACCCGCGAAGGGAAGAAACTACCGGCGGACTTCAGGCATTTCACGCACGGCTATGTCGTTACAAGCTATAAATCGCAGGGACGGACGCATGACCATGAAGTAATCGCGGCTGAAAGACTTGACGCCAAATCCGCTTACGTCGCGTGTTCGCGCGGAAGAAAGTCAATAAACGTCTTTACGCCTGATAAAGAAACCCTTTTTAAGAATCTTGGAATCGCAACGGACAGAACAGCCGCGTATGACGTAATTAACAAAATACGTACCGGCTTATGGCGCAAAGATGAAATAGACGCTCATCGTCAGGCGGCTGAAGACATGTTGCGTTTTAACACCATTAAAAAAGCCAATAAACATAAAAACGATTTCGACCTCGAAAGCGCTTTTGATAATAAAAACAATATCAATTACGAAACCGACAATACAATCGACATCAAAAGTAATTTAGATAATACAGCCGACATTAATCAGGAAAGAAATCAAACCCCTATTAACAACGTCCCATACGAAAGCATTTTCGACAAAGTAAGAAACGCCAATCGAATAAAGAACCTCGCCAACAATCGAAACGACAACCGCGCTATTAATCGTGAAAACGATTTTAGCTTATGAGCATTACAGGATAACGACATGAAAATTTCAGCGTATGCCAATGACAAACCGGGCGCAGAGCAAAGCCGCCCGCTTCGCGTAATGATGGAAATTCTGTCTTTTCGTCGGGTGTTCCACCCTCAAAAAAGACAGACGCAATACCCCGCGTCCGGTTCTCGATATTGCGCGAAGCCGCAACAAAGCCATAACAGACCGGCAACAAGCCCGCAACGAACCCGCAACATGTTGCGTGTCTGTTGCGGGCTTGTGTTTCCTCTGTTGCGGCTTCGTTGCCGGATGAAAAGCCAATTAATAAAGGATAACGCGCATGATTTATAAACCGTTTCAATCATGCCTTATTCCTTACGAGGATGAAATTATTGCTTTACGCCGTAAAAGGCCGCCGGTTTCTTTTGCCCGTATAGCGGCGATTTTACGCGAGAAATACCAAATTACGATTCGCAGGGAAAATATTTTTCGATTCGTACAAATCCGCGCGAAGGGTTTCAAATCCTGCAAATACGCATGGAACATTAACCCCGATAATCAGCCGTCTGAAGAAGCGCCGCAAAAACATACGGCATTGCAAACAACAAAACCAAAGGTTTCATCGTTTGACCCTTCAAAGGTAGAACTCACCGAATACAGTCCGACATGGGATTTACACAGACCGAATACGGATGAAGAACGCGAAGCCTACCGGCAATTTCTTAGAGAAGAAAAACTTAAACATAAACAGTAACAACAATAACAACCCACAGGAGGAAAATTAATTATGCCTACAATTATTTTTGCCGCAGGAGCCAAAGGCGGAACAGGAAAATCAACCGCTATATGTTTACTCACCAACTTCCTTCGGAAGCAGGGTTTTAATCCCTTGCTTCTGGATATGGATAATGAAAACAGGACGCTTTCTCGTTTCTTTCCCGAAGCGGAACAGGTGAAACTTGATATCATCGACATAGACGGCGAATACTCAACCGATGAATATTCAAACGACGTATTAATCAACAAAGCCCTTGAAGGCGCGAAGCTGATCGTTGCCGACCTTAAAGCCGGAACCGGGCGCGGTACGCTCGATTGGTGGTCGAAACTGCCGTTCAGCAGGCTGTCTGACATCAAGTTTATCTGCCTGGCTTCAATAAACAATTCACCCGACAGCGTTCAGTCATTTTTCAACTGGGCGAATACGCTTCAAAACCGCGTCGCGTATATCGTTTGCAAAAATAAGAGGGACGGCGTCATCTGCGCCGATTACGAAAAAAGTTACGAAGGCGTCCGCTTTCACGAAAATACTGAAAATCTATGTGAGGTAACGATACCTGATTTCAAGCGTTACATGACCGAGCTTGAAAGATTGAACCTTACAACGATGGAAGTCCTTGACGCGCTCGACGCCGACGGAACTATGGACAAAACGATTACCGGAAAAGAGATTAGTCCTGAATTGAAAAACCTGCTGGTATGTGCCCGTCTTGAGGATTTCCAAAACAAAATCTTCGACCAGTTCAAACCCATTCTTAAATATATAACGGAATAAGGAAAAATCATGACCGACAAATTTGAAAAACTCGCGGAAAAATTGTCCGAAAAACAAAAACTGGCTTTTCTTCGCATCCTTAACGAGCATGGAATATCTGTAGAGTCCGATACGGTACTTTCAAAGTTTTTCCTGACTTTGCAAATCTACGTATCGCTTTACGAAAAGATTCCCGAAGGCATACACAACGCCACGACATGGTTTAACGGTGTCATGGAAAAAGCTACAAAAGATTTTCAGAAACCCGTATCCGATATTGCCCAACTCAAAACTCACATCGAAAAACTGACCATGCAGGCGGATCAGAGCGCGAAAAACGTCGAAACGCAACGGACGCGCATCAATCAAGACTTTACGCTCATGTATGAATCCATGAAAAGCATTAATTCAAGCATTAAAAAGGGCGCGGATAACGCCGCAGCCACGGTGTCAAACAGCATGAAGGAGTGGCTGTCCGACGCCGTGAAAAAGGCGTTGCCGCTGTCCAATATAAAAGAAGCGGGCGTAGCCTTTTCCGACGCCGTTAATCAAAGCAAACAGGCTTCCGCCGAATTGCGGGCGAATGTTAAGGACATCAGATGGGCGCACTTCCGTGCTTACGCGCTTGTTTGCGTAGCCGTGATTTTCGCTATCTGGGTTCATATACACTATCGGTATGAAGCGGAATTGGAAAAGGAACGCGCCGCATACGCCGAAAATTATGAAGACAACAACGCCGTGCTTCTTATTTTGGCAAAAACCAATCGCAAGCTGGAATATCTACCTGGGGAAGAAAACAACCTGTTAATAATACGAAACGCCGAAGGCTGGACTTCCAAGACAAATAACGGAGTAATTGCGTTTAAGGATTAAAAAACCACAGGAAAGAGGTTTTTCTGAAAAAGGCGGGCGTGTTCATCATTTGTGTTGAACGCGCCCGTCATCATTGCCATTGTTTTCCCAATCAGCCCATAACTTTTACAGATCGTTACATTCAGCTATCTCTTTTTTGGCAGATACGGCATTCTTACCGCATGACAACTGTTTTTCAGCTATTAATCGCAACCGGCGCGGTAATCGAATCGAAAAAATCCTTTTTTTCAATTTATCCTTAAAAATTTTAATTTCCAGACGCATTCATCCGATGTGAATACATTGCAAACCGTCAATTATGAGAAGAGGCCCGTCATGAAAAAGAGATTTTCCAATAAATCGTCAATCATAAAGTTGAGTGCCATTTTATTACCTATAGCGCTGATAGCGGCGTTTGTGACAGGGCTGACAACATCGGCAATGGTGAGCCTTGAACCGGTCATTGATGAAGTCAAATTGGAATTGCTTGGACAAAGTGAAAACGCAGAGCAATCGGTCTATGTGATACAAGAAACGGGCAACGGGTTTCGGTACGGCGAGAAACTGACGTGGACGGATTCGGAAACGCTTAACCGTGTTTCTGTAAACGGCCAGACAATGAATCCCTGGGTGACGCTTCCTGATGAAACCGGCGCGATTCAGTCTGTTTATCAAGACAGAACAAACATTTACGGGCGCGATCTTATAGTCGCGACAACATCAGGCAATATCTGGCGGATAGACGGCGCCGGAAATACTCAGCTTGTAACAATGATGTCCGGATATCCGCAGGGGATAGTCACGATTCCGGACAATCCTGCAAAGTACGGCCAATGGGCGGGAAAGATTCTTACTGGCGACATTAACGGCGTTCATTACATAGACGGCGACGGAACAACCGGTTTCACTTCGTTAGGCATCACGCCTGTCGATCTTGCGGTAATAACAGCGGGCGAGGATTTTTACGGCATTACATCCACGGACGGCAGTTTGTGGTACGCGCCGGGTGAAGCGTTTGCCGGAATGCTCGGCGATCTGCTTGTTGCCGAGCAATACACAGGCGTTTTATGGCGCGTATACCGTGACGGCGCGACCTATGTGAAAGCTGCAATCGCGCAAGGTGCTGACTGGCAGAGAATCATGTTCTTCCAAGCGGAAGAAAAAAGCGATCGCGCCGTGGTAAAACGCGGCACAATGTTGACAAACGCCCGAATCGAAGGATCATTGTGGCAGTTAACGGGAGAAACGACCCAAATCAGCAACGGGACAATCACATCAGACCTGATGCTGCCCGGAACTCCACAGTTACAGATAAGTCAAAACGCGCATATTACAGGAACAACAATAACGGGAACCGGAAGTTCACAGCCGTCGGGATACAGCGTTGGAATCAACAGCGGCGCGAGCCTTCATAATCTTATAACCCGTGTAGACGCGATAACGCTTTCGCCTGTAGCCGCGCCGCAGCAGCCTTCAGGCACGCGAAATGTAAGTATTTCAAACGGCAGTCAAGGCATCGGCGATCCCGCAACGATGAAAAACCTGACCGTAAGCGGCAATTCCGGAACGATATCGGTTCCTCCCGGCAATTATGGGGCGTTTTCATTCAGTGGCACGGGAATCATAGTATTCGGAAACATCGGAGATGCGGAACCGGCTGTTTATAACCTGCAATCTTTGTCCATGACCGGCCAGACGCGTATAGAAATAGCAGGCCCGGTTAATCTGACCATAGGCGGCAATATTGGATTATACGGAAGCGTCGCGCTTGGTTCCGCGACGGATCCCGGACTGCTGCAAATCAGAACATCCGGAAGCAACGTTCAGTTATCGGAAAACGCGGCTATATACGGAAAGGTATACGCGCCGTCCGCGCTGGTAACTATAAGCGGAAACGGGCTGCTTGACGGCATGCTTGTCAGCGACCGTCTGAATATAAGCGGCGGAGTAGTCCGCATATCTGTTCCCAATGCCGCGCCCGTGGTATATGCGGGCGAAGATCAGACAATCGGTTGGCCGAATGAAGAAGCCGTATTGCATGGAACGGTAACAGACGACGGATTCCCCTTTGGGATATTAAGCCACATATGGAGCAAAGCGGACGGGCCGGGTGAAGTTGTTTTCGCCGATGCGGAAGAAGCGGAAACAACGGCGTGGTTTTCAGAGCCGGGAGTGTATGTACTACGCTTAACGGCAACGGACGGCGAGCTTACATCGTGGGCTGAAGTTGCGATAACAGTCGGTACGGAAATAAATCCGATTGTGGTAAACGCGGGCGCAAACCAGACGATTACATTGGGCCATACTGCGGCTCTGAACGGAACGGCGACGGGCGGTAGCGGCGTTCTATCTGTAACATGGAGCAAAATCAGCGGCCCCGGTGAAGTAACTTTCGGCAATTCAGGCAATCTGAGTACCACGGCTGGATTCAGCGCGCCGGGGACGTATGTACTGCGTCTAACGGCGACGGATGGCGCGGTATCCGCGCACGACGAAATAACAATTACAGTTACAATGCCGCCTCCGGTGAATCAAGCGCCTGTGGTATCAGCAGGCGAAGACCAGATCATTACGTTACCGTCAGAAGCCATACTTAACGGAGAGGCGACGGACGACGGCCTGCCGTCAAATATTCTTATCGTAACCTGGAGCAAGACCAGCGGCCCCGGTGAAGTGACATTCGACAATCCAAGCCAGGCTATAACGACGGCATCATTCAGCGAGGCGGGAACGTATGTACTGCGTCTGACGGCATATGACGGCGCACTCACATCGTGGGATGAAGTAACGATAACGGTAATACCGGCGACGACACGTCCGCCTGTAGTATCCGCCGGAGAGAATCAACTCATAACACTTCCATCCACGGCGCAGCTTAACGGAACGGTAACGTATGACGGAGCAGTTCCAACAACGATATGGAGCAAAATCAGCGGCCCCGGCGAAGTAATATTCGGCAATCCGAATAATCTTAATACCACCGCGTCATTCGGCGCATACGGCATATATGTATTGAAGTTATCCGCAACCGCCGGTCAGTTTACAGCCGACGATACCGTAATCATTACGGTAAACCCCGAAGGGCTGCCCGACCTGCCGCAAGACCCGGCGTCAATCGCTCCTCCGCTTGACCCGACAATAGCGACGACGCTTGCGGACTCTACCCGCTTTCTGTATAAAGGCAGTAATCCTGTTCAGCGCGGCATGAATGAAGAAACGATAGACGTCGCGCATGTCGCGGTAGTAAAGGGATATGTGCTTGACCGTGAAGGTAAAGCCTTGCCCGGAGTCACGGTAACAATCTGGAAGCGTCCTGAGTTTGGTTACACATTAAGCCGCGCAGATGGCGGGTACGACATGGCGGTAAACGGCGGCGGTTCGCTTGTGATTAACTATGAAAAGCCGGGATATTTGCCTGTACACAGGCGAACGGATACCCCGTGGCAGGACTTTGTACTGCTTCCTGAAGTCCGCATGATCGGACTTGACCCGATAGTAACGGAAATCGACCTGAATGAAACAAATGTAATTCAGGTAGCGCAAAGCAGCGTTGAGAGAGATAAAGACGGTGAGCGTCAGGCGACGATGCTCTTCACGCCCGGAACGACGGCGACGATAAAGCTGCCCGACGGTACGGAACAGGCGTTGACAACGCTGCATGTACGGGCCACGGAATACACTGTCGACCCGAACGGCCATGAGATGATGCCGGAGGTATTGCCTCCGCAGTCGGGATATACCTACGCGGCGGAATTCAGCGTTGATGAAGCTATATCGGCGGGTGCTTTGACGGTTGAGTTTAGCCAGCCGGTTGTAACGTATGTTGACAACTTCCTGAATTTTCCAGTTGGAACGCCTGTGCCTGTTGGCTACTACGACCGACAGCGCGGCGTCTGGGTAGCGGAGGACAGCGGGATAGTAATAAAAGTTTTATCCATCTCAAACGGCATGGCGAATGTGGATACAACCGGCAACGGCATCGCGGACAACGAAGGAATAACGGAAGCTGAGCGTCGCCGGTTGGCGGATCTGTATGTCGCGGGAACAAGCCTCTGGCGTGTAAAAATAAATCATTTTACGCCATACGATCTTAACTGGCCCATTGAAACAATTTACCCTGATGAAGTTAAAGACCCCGATGACGCGAAACTTCTTACGAACGCGCCTGATTCCAATGATTGTCTAATACCTGGGTCAATAATAGGCTGCCTTAACCAGACATTGGGCGAAAGTATTGGAATAACGGGAACGCCGTTTACCCTGAACTATAGCAGTGATCGGATGCCTGGAAATCTAGCTGAAACCAAAATGGGTATAATGACCGGCAGAAACGATATTCCGACCGGACTGGAAGAAATCCGGGTTACGGCTTCAGTAGCCGGCAGGGTTTTTAAATGGAATATGGAGCCTCTTGCAAATCAGCAAATACCCTTTGAATGGGACGGCAAGGACGCTTATGGACGCCCTTTATATGGACGTCAACCGATATCAGTCAACATCAATTACGTTTATCCTGCTGGATATACACTGACAAAACGGTTTGGCACTGCCGACGGTGATGTATTTGTTACTGAAACAGCGCGCACTTCCATTATCCGTTCCAGGACATTAAAAAACACGGTCATGGCTTCGGAAGAATTATTTTTTAACCAGGTACAAAAACTTGGCGGGTGGACAATGGGTGTTCATCACGCATACGATCCCGGATCAAAAGCCTTATACAAAGGGGATGGGGAAATAGTCTTAGCAGACGCCCTTCCTGGTGTAATCCAGTCAGTACTTAACGGCGAAACAGAATTAATAGAACCTGGAGCTAATATAAGGCTGGAAACGTTTACAATATCTGGATTAGCAGTAGCTGATGACGGAAGCATTTATATCGGGGACTGGACTAATTATATCTGGCATATGGGCAATGACAGAGTAATACGCGTTTTTGCGGGAAACGGCGAGGGGTGCGAATCATCATGGAGTGAAACGCCAGAGGATTGCGGCGACGGTATACCGGCCACACAAATGAAAATAAGATATCCGGATCATATTCTAATAGGAGTGGAGGGTATTTATTTCTTAGACTGGCGAACAGGTCGGTATGACGCGTTAATGTATATAGATAAAAATGGCATAGTTCATGAAATGGCAACATTTGGAATTGATTGCGATTATTCTGTTTCTGAATGTGGTGACGGCGGCCCGGCAAAACTTGCGCAATTTGGTTATGTAAACTCAATCGCATTGGGGCCTGAGGGCAATATATATATAGCCGATTCCAGGAACAACCGTGTACGCCGCATCAGCACGGATGGATTGGTTTCTACAATAGCTGGTAATGGAGAGTATGGGCGTAGCGGCGATGGCGGCCCGGCAACGCAGGCGTCGTTTGAAAATATTGGGGAGCTGGCAGTCGCGCCAGATGGAAGTATTTATATTGCAGATATGGCAGCATGGGGACAAGTTGGCAACCACGCGATACGACGTATAACGAACAGCGGGCGAATTTATACGGAGCATGAAATACCGAATTGCGTTACACCGGGATGGGCCTATGATTGTGAAAAGCCCGATACAGGCCCTGTGGATCAGGTGGAATTCTTCGATATAAGGCAGCTTTTTGTGAATCATGACGGAATCATTGTATTAACGGATACGCCAGGCAGAAAAATGCGCAATATACGCAAAATAACGCCTGACGGTTATGTACACGCAATTGCTCTTGGCGGTATCGAAGAAGGCGACAACTATCCCGCCACGCAATTGAAAGAAATAGCCGATTATATGGCTATAGGCCCGAATGGGGATTATTATTTTGCAAGTGAATACCGTTCCCCATCAGAGGGTTGGATGTATGACCGTATACGCAAGATAGGAACTTCGCTTCCAGGAGTTGGTACGGATGAAATGACTGTTTCATCCGGTGGCGAGTTGTACATATTTGACCATACAGGCCGTCATCTTCGTACACTAAACGCCCTGACGCGGACTCTGGTGTATGAGTTCGGCTACACGCCTGACGGAATACTTCTAACGATAACGGACGGCGACGGAAACGTCACGGTTATAGAACGAACGTTGGACGGAACGCCCGTGGCGATTATTAGCCCTTACGGACAGAGAACGACGCTTGGAATAAACAGTGACGGATATATCAGTTCCATATCCGACCCTGAAGACCGCGCCATTACAATGACGTACCATCCAGGCGGACTGCTTGCGACCTTTGCCGATCCGAATGGAAACGAAAGCCGCATGACGTATGACGAGCTTGGAAAACTTATAAAAGACGAAGACGCGGCGGGCGGCTATAAGCAGTTGACGAAGACCGACAATGGAGACACGAAGGTTGTAACGTTGCAAACGGCCATGGGACGCAAGACCGTTATGAGCGTCAGCGACAGATACGAGAACGCGTCGTTACGCAAAGTCGTTGCTCCTGACGGAACCGTAACAACAACGGAATACCGTAATGACGAAACGACGATAGTGAAATACGCCGACGGCACGGAAACCACAGTAACGAACGGGCCGGATATTCGTTACGGAATGCTGTCGCCGATACCGACACGAACGGAAATCAAACTGCCGAGCGGCAAAACGGCAACAACGACAGTAAAGCAGGAAGCGTTGTTCGCAAACCCCGCCGATATATCAAGCATCCAGCGGCAAACATACACCATTACGGAAAACTCGCGTATATCGACATCGGTTTATGATTTCGGAACGCTGACATTTACAAACACAAGCCCCGAAGGCCGACAGAGTTTCAGCACAATAAACACGCAGGGGCGCATAACAAGCTCACGGATTCCGGGAATAGAACCCGTATATTACAACTATGACAGCCGAGGCAGATTACAGTCCGTCACGCAAGGCACGGGAGCGAATCAGCGACAGAGCGTAATAAATTACGGCACTGACGGCTTTGTAAGCAACACTCAAGACGCTCTTAATCGTTCGGTACAGTTCGACAACGATCTTTCGGGCAGGATTGTAAGCCAGAGCTTGCCTGGAAACCGTTTTATATCGTTTGATTACGACGCGACGGGCAATGTAACCGGAATAACGCCGCCGCAAAAGCCTGAACATACGTTCAGCTATACGCCTGTAAATCTCACGTCAAACTATGAGCCTCCGTCTGTTGCCGGAATCAACAATCCGGCGACAGCGTACCAATACAACCTTGACAAGCAACTGACGCTTGCGACAAGACCGGACGGCCAAACGATTGCATACAACTATGGCCAGACAAGCGGAAGACTTGAATCAATCACGACAACAACTGGCCAATACGCATACGGCTACGACGGCGCGGGAAGAATCAATCTGATAACAGCGCCGGGCAATGAAACGCTGTCTTTCAGATACGACGGCCCGCTGCAATTGGAAGAAAAATGGCAGGGCTTGATAAACGGCCAGGTAAACTGGCAATATGACAACAACTTCCGCCCAACAATACAGTCTATCAACGACGATGAATATGTTTACTACGATTACGACAACGACGGCCTTCTGACAGCGGCGGGAGATTTATCTCTTGATCGCGATGCACAAAACGGCCTTCTGACCGGAACAACGCTTGGCAGTGTAACCCACAGCCGGATATACAACAGCT
>Ga0082212_10008304_pt1 | contig 13595 bp, 13 predicted proteins | sample TergutNt197P3_FD_71548 | JGI IMG/M metagenome (GOLD analysis project Ga0082212, IMG submission 71548) | Neocapritermes taracua P3 segment gut microbial communities from Petit-Saut dam, French Guiana - Nt197 P3 | ecosystem: Host-associated > Arthropoda: Insects > Digestive system > Gut ... | reverse complement strand
TATCCCCGCCTGCCGTAATGGTTTTGGCATTATCAGGGTCTCCCTGTACTTATGAAATAAAGTATAAGCAGCTAACCTGAAGCCCCAATTGAAGAATGATTAAAACAGGATTAAACTCCCGAAGGCCAAGGGGACCCGCGGTGCCATATGAACCGTCCCCTAATTGGCTAATTGGCCTAAGCAAAAGAATAGCTGCCCGCGGTGCCATATGAACCGTCCACCGTCCCCTCCCCTTGGCCTCCCCCTTGGCCTTAAATACCCCAAAAAGAAAAATAATTTTACAACTGGATAGTATGGCAGCGTATTTGATAGAATTAGGGGCAATGGATGAAAAAGAGATAAGCGACAGGATATATACAATCGGGTACGCGGGGCTTTCTGTCGAGGCCTTTATTCGGCTTATGGCGCAATTCAAGATCGATGTCGTCATCGATGTCCGAAGCAATCCGCACTCGCAGTATCATGCGGATTATGACATCGAACGGATGCGTCCCCGGCTGAAAAACAGCGGGATAGAATATCGCAGCTACAAAGAAGAATTCGGCGCCAGGCAAACAGATCGAAGCTATATGGGTGAAGACGGCTGCGTTGACTTCGGGTTGTTTTCGTTGTCGGACGGTTTTAAAGCCGGGTTCAGGAGGGTATCCGAGGGTATTGACAAAGGGTATCGCGTATGCCTGATGTGCGCGGAGAAAAACCCCGAAATGTGCCACCGGACCATTATGGCTTCGCGCCGTTTTCATGAAGCGGGTTACCATGTGCTTCACATCCTGCATGACGGCTCGACCGAGACGCAGCTTGATGTCGAAGAAAAACTTTTAAAAAAGCATTTCCCAAATCGCAGTCAGGTGAGCCTTTTTGATGAAAATAATCATTCGGATAAAGAGTATATAGATATGGCGTATAAAAAGCAGAATGAAGCGATCGGTTATCGCCCGGAGAACGAGCGGGATGCCGATGGGGAGGGGGGCGAATAATGGAGCTCTATACGATCGGGTTTACTAAGAAGACAGCGGAGCAATTCTTTGGCCTTATCCGGGAGAATCAAATCGGCTTGCTGGCAGACATAAGATTGAACAACGCCTCCCAGTTGGCGGGGTTTACAAAAGGCCGGGACCTGGCGTTTTTCCTGCGGGAAATTTGCGATTGCGGCTATGTTCACGAAATAGAGCTTGCCCCGACAAAAGATATCCTTGACGGCTATAAAAACGGGGAAATCGGGTGGGACGCGTACGTAGCCGGATTCATACCGTCGCTCGCCGAAAGACGGTCGATCGAGAAATTCCTTGAACAGTACGGGGATACGGAAAGGCTGTGCCTTTTATGCAGCGAACCGTCCCCCGAATTCTGTCACAGACGTCTCGTGGCCGAAAAAATGCAAGAGGCCGATCCGGCGATCGACATTATTCATTTATAGAGCGCCCAGGGAGTAAAGCTGTTTTATGGATATCGTACTGCTCACAAAATCCGCAAAGCATGGGGCATACTGTGTTGCCGGGATCGAACCCGGCACGGGCAGCTGGGTACGCCTGGTTGCCGCAGGCAGGAAAAGCGACGCGCTGACACGCGCCGATATCCTGTATGAAAACGGCGAAGAGGCAAAGCCGCTTGATGTTGTCCGCGTTAGCAACCATACCCCAAGCCCGATAGACCGTCAGCCCGAGAACCATTGTATAGGCGCCGGGCGGTGGCAAAAACTCGGGACATACACTATCGGTGATGTCATCGACGCCCATGCCGCGGAAACCCATGAGTATATATTCTGCAACAATGAAGCATTCATCCTGGATGGAGAGAATCCGAATTCGTCATTGACATTTGTCAAAGTGTCAAATTTGCAAATCTACGATAATGCATTCGGGAAAACCAAAGCGCTCTTCAACTATAAGGGGCATCGGTATTCTGATATTTCGATGACCGATCAGGAATACTATCCTTCGGAAATGCATGGGATGGTCGGAGACGCGTACATCGTGGTCAGCCTGCCGGGCGCTCCTGTCAGCGAGAATGTTCCTGAAGACCGCTATTACAAGTTTGTCGCGAAGATTTTCCCTGTCCCGCCTGATGAGAGCGGCAGTATCGTCATAGATGGTCCCGAAATCAAACGATCGCCCAAAGACGTTTTAAAGCGATACTTTGGCTTTTCGGATTTTCGTGAGGGGCAGGAAGATATCATATCCCATATTCTCGAGGGCAACGACGTAATGGCAATCATGCCGACCGGGGCCGGCAAATCATTGTGCTACCAAATACCCGCAGTCCTGCTCAGCGGAGTCTCGCTTGTTGTATCCCCGCTAATCTCTTTGATGAAAGACCAGGTAAGGCAACTGAAAGCCGTTGGGATGCCTGCGGCCTTCATTAACTCGTCTTTGACCGCCGCGCAGTATCGCGAGGTACTCCGACGAGCCGGGGATGGAAGATACAAGATAATATATGTCGCGCCTGAGAGACTCTGCGTGGAGTCGTTTCTCAGCTTTGCGCAGGATACCCCTATCGCACTCATTGCGATAGACGAAGCGCACTGCGTTTCCCAATGGGGACAGGATTTCCGCCCAAGTTACCTGAAAATCTCAGGGTTCGTGGAGTCCCTTTCCCCGCGGCCGGTTTTAGGCGCCTTCACCGCTACCGCGACAGCGGAGGTAAAAAACGACATCATGCGCTTGCTTGGGTTGAGGGACGCCATTAGCCTTTCCACTGGTTTTGACAGGCCAAACCTGTATTTTGAAGTGGCGCGGCCAAAGAACAAAACCTCCCACTTTATCGACTTACTCGCTAAGTATAGCGGACAGTGCGGGATAATCTATTGCGCCACGAGGCGGACTGTCGATACGGTTTGCGCGGACCTGCGAAAGCGCGGCATTGCGGTTTCGAGGTACCATGCAGGTCTGGATGATGAGGAACGGCGCCGCAACCAGGAGGATTTCATTCAGGACCGGGCAACCGTCATGGTTGCCACGAATGCGTTTGGCATGGGAATTGATAAATCGGATGTGCGCTTTGTGATACATTACAATATGCCTAAGAACCTTGAGAGCTATTATCAGGAGGCAGGCCGTGCAGGCCGCGATGGTAACCCGTCCGACTGCATACTGATGTTTTCAAGCGATGATATAAAGATAGCGGAGTTCCTTATCCGCAACTCCGAAGAAAACGATGAGCTCACGGAAAAAGAACGACAAATCGTAAGCAGGCGCGATATGCAGCGATTGGATAAAATGACCAGGTACTGTGAGTCGGACAGTTGCCTGAGGTCATACATACTCAAGTATTTCGGCGAGACCGCCAAAACCAAGTGCGGGAACTGCAGTAATTGCAAAAAAACCGGCCGACGCCGTTTGCTGTTTTCGCGCTGATGATTATTCTGAAACATCCGAGGTATTACGACATGTTTTCCGAAAAAATGAAACTTTTTGAACCGTCAATATTCATTCGTATAATGGAAGCGATGGAATCGTGTAAACTTCCTATCATAGACTTGAGCGTTGGGACGCCTGACTTGCCGCCGGCGAAGCATATCATCGACGCAATGCTTGAAAGCGGCGCTGACACTGAGAGCTTCAAGTATGCGCTTTCTGATACAAAGCAATTAAAGGACGCCGCTGTTGAGTGGTACCAGCGCCGCTTTTCGTTGAGGTTGAACAGGGAAAACGTCTGTGGTCTGATAGGCTCGCAAGACGGGTTGGCCCACCTGCCCCTAATGCTGCTGAACCCCGGCGACGGCATACTTATTCCCGATCCCGGGTATCCGATGTTCTATACCGGGGCCAGACTGGCGTCCGCAGAAATACTGTTCACGCCTTTATACGAGGAGAATGGTTATCTTGTGGATTATGACAACATACCCCCTTCGGCCGCCCATAAAGCGAAGCTCTTGATTATCTCCTACCCGGCAAATCCGCTCGGACGCCTCGCGCCATTGGAATTTTTTGAAAAGACCGTTTGGTTTGCCAAAAAGTACGGTCTCATGGTAATCCACGATAATGCATACGGGGAACTTACCTTCAACGGGGTAAAAGGCAACAGCTTCCTGGAGGCAAAAGGCGCGCTTGACGTCGGTGTTGAGTTTAACAGCCTTTCCAAATCGTATAATCTGACAGGCGCAAGAATATCGTTCATGCTTGGCAACGCTGATATATGCAGCGCCCTTACCAATCTAAAATCAAATATCGATTACGGGATATTCAAACCCATACAAGCAATGGCTGTTGCTGCGCTGACAGGCCCGCAGGATTGCCTTGAGGCATTGCGCGCGGAATACCAGGAAAGGCGCGACGCGCTTTACCTGGGGCTGTTGAATGGAGGGTGGCATGTTACAGCGCCGCAAGGCACGATGTTCATGTGGGCCAAGCTGCCTACGATGTACAACGATTCGTTTGCCTTTACGCTTGATTTGCTGAAGAACACAGGCGTCGCTGTGGTGCCAGGCGTCAGCTTCGGCCCGCGCGGCGAGGGGTACATAAGAATCGGGCTCGTGAAACCCTCTGATGAACTTTCCCTGGCCGCGCGTAAAATAACCGATTTCACGAGAGTGTAAGTTTGTAAATCAAATTTACAAACCACTGTATGGTATCCGCCAACGGCGGCCGGATTGGAATAAGTATGACCTTAAACATCGTATTAGTCGAGCCTCAGATCCCGCAAAACGCAGGCAACGTCGCCAGAACGTGCGCCGCGACAGGGACACGGCTCCACCTCGTCGGGCCTATGGGGTTCGAGATTGACGATAGCAAGCTCAAACGGGCAGGCCTTGATTACTGGCATATGCTGGATATATCATATTTTAATGACATATCGACATTCTTCAGAGAGAATATGGGCGGCGCAACGGAAGTGGAAAACACGACCCCGGATACTTCCGGCTTTAATTTCCATTACTTTACAACTAAAGCGGGGCGGATATACACACAACCGCGCTATTCCGACAATGCGTTCATCTTTTTCGGAAGCGAAACAAAAGGGCTTGACGAAGCCCTTCTATACCGTAATCCGGAACAATGCGTCCGCCTGCCGATGCTGTGCAGCGCGCGCAGCTTGAACCTGTCAAATGCGGTCGCCGTTGGGGTTTTCGAGGTTTTAAGGCAATGGGGTTTCCCTGCACTGCAAAACCATGGTAAACTTGCTGATTTATAAGGATGGTGTGATATGCAAAATCCGCTTATCTCACTAATCTGATATTCAACTTACTCTCCTGCCCCTCATGCGTCACTGCTTGGCAGGCTTTCGGGAAGCGGCAGCTATAGCTTCGGCAATGAGGTTTGCGTACAGACTCCTCGCGTCGTTCCCCCCCATGTGCACCCTATCGCTCGCCAGCAGTTCTTGCTGGGTGCTTATGAGCGCATTCCAGTCAGCTATCGTGATATAGTCATACTGGCCCGGCAACCCCCTGAGCCAGACCGCAGTATTCCCGACTGCTGTGGCATTGTTGTTCGACCGCCCGTCGAATGGAGTCACTATAATGACCCTATGACCCGGGTTAATCGCTTCGATAATCTCATTGTAATACCTTGAGTAACTATTCGTCCCATTAGTCCCAAGCGCAATAACGACGTACTCGCGCAGTTCCCCGCGATCCTGTTTTGCCCTGATAATGTCTGCGCCTGCACGGAGCTGTCTTGAGACTGCGGAGTCGACCACACAGTTGGATATCGCGTTAATTAACGCCGATTGCGCTCCCAGCGACACCGAATCCCCTATGATGGAAACACCTTGCGATATATTCGAAGGCCTTTGGCTTGGCTCATCGGTTGGTATCCCCGGTTCGACAGGCGGCGTCGGGGGGGGGTAGGCGTTGGTTGTTGAGGTTCGGACGTTGGGGTAGCCGGCGGCTCGGAAGTTGGCGTTGGCTCAGAAGATGGCGTAGGGTCTTCCGGTGGTTCGGTCCCCGGCGATGCTGATGGCTGCGGATCTGGCGTCTGAGGAGTCTCAGGGGTCAACGGCGTTGATGGCCCTGTCGAAGGCGAAGAAGGGGGGTCGACGCCAGGCGAAGGCTCCTCTCCCTGCCCGGGGGACGAAACCTGCGGGGGGGTAACGTCAGGCCCCGGGGGCTCTGCCGGTGACGAAGGCACGGGCTCGGGCAATATGTTTGGTTGCAAAGGCGAACTATCACCATCGTAAGTCACCGGCGCCTCGTTAATCGCGGCAATCCCGCTGCCAAGCACCCATATGCTCCTCGTGTCCTGCGTTATACTCCCGGATACGAAGTCAGCCTCGATACTGGTTATCACCGGCGCCCTCGCAATAACAGCCCCGCCTGCGGCAATAGCCGCTATTACAGGTATAAAGATAGCGATCATGGCAGTTTTTTTATGTTTCAACTGCCTTTCTTTACTATGAGGTATAAAGACACGTTCGACGAAATAGACCATCAGCGCGGAAACGAACGCGGTCACTATGATCGTCGTTACGGACGCTTCGATATCGCCAATCATTAGTGCGGAAAGAATGATGAATACCGGCCAGTGGTACAGGTAAACGTTATAAGAAAGCTCGGAGGCCACCCTGAGGGGCTTTGGTTCTTCCATTGTACGGGGTGTCAGAATATGCAGCCCATGAGTGCTGTAAATCAGTATGACAGTCATTATGGAAGTAGCAAGGAAGCCGTATCTGTAAACAAACCCGTCCTCGAAAGACACTCTTAATGACATTGCGATGACCATTGCGGCAGAAATCAATGTGGTGAAGATGAGCGCCGCAGCCTTGACCTTCCGCCCCTTTGAAAAGAAGCGTTTCTTCAGATGCCTGTCCTGCTTGATACTAAGCCCCCACACCGCCGCAGCGGCGGAACCGATAAAGAAAGGGAAAATCCTTGTCAGCGTGTTGAAGTAGATGAAGTTAAGATCGCTGTCCGCATTATACTGCAGTGTGAGGTATATATAAGAACACACGGCAATCGCGACAGATAATACAAACAGCGCCCACTTAAGCGCCTTTTCAAGTTTATCCCTGTTACCGCGAAAAGCAACCCTTGATACCTTTATTACGAAAGCGCAGACCAACCCCCACGCCACATAGAACTGGACAATCACCGACAACGCCCATGTGTGTACATACATCTGCGGCAGCAACTGAGCTTCATAGCTGGATCCTGCGATGATATTGTACCAGTTCGATGTGAAACTCAAGGCAGATGCTACCTGTTTGCCGATGCTGACAGTGAAATCGGGTGAGATAAGAAGGGCGAACGGCAATGTAAGGGCCACGGCGAAAAAGAGCGGAATCATTATCCGCTGGATTCGCCGTTTCAGGAACTTCAGTAACCCGAACCTTCCCGACTTGCCAACTTCGCCTATTATCAGCGCTGTTATCAGAAAGCCCGAAAACGTGAAAAAAACGTCCACACCCAGAAACCCACCCGGTAACCATTGATAGAACAGGTGGTATATCAGGACCAGAAAGAGTCCGAAGGCGCGCACAGTATCAAACCACTTTATCCTAGTCATTGCGTGAGACTTGAACCCCCTCTTTCCATACTCCGGTAATAACTATATCATCCATGAACAGTATCCCCCCGCCTTCGAACAGGCCGTCTTTGAACCCGCCCTGGTATATCCACCCTTCCGGGCTGTAATATACGCCCTGTCCGTCGAAGCAGCCATTCAGAAACTCCCCGAAATAGACGGTGTTGCCTGCAGCGTCGACCAGTACCCCCTCGCCGAAGGCAGACCCGTTCATAAAATCGCCTGAATAGACTGAACCGTCTTCAAAAACAAATCTTCCGGATCCGTTCTGCCCGCGCTCGTTCACACCGCCGTCGTATTGCCATGTCGGGCTGATAAGCGTCCTGGTGTTCTGTCCGTTTTCGTATGCGACTATTGTGCCGTCGCGGAGTTGGAACACCCCGCTGCTAATCTGCCCATCCGCAAAGAAACCGTCAAACTGCCAGAAATCGTTGCTTTCGTTATCATAATGAGTATAGACAGCCTCGCCGTCGAACCGGCCGTCTATGAAACCGCCCCTGTATATCCCGCCGTCTTCATAGTATATTGTACCACTTTCGCTGAAATACCCGTCCTTCAAGCCACCGCTGAAAGAAAAACCGCCTTCGGTATACTCGACATTGTCCACCATATGCAGATCTCCGCCATCCAGCAAACCTGACGCATAAACGCCCAGTAAAGCAATAACCGCAACAAGAATAACAGCAGCACAAGCATTAATTACTGTGCGGGCAGTGGGCTTCTTTTTTTTCTGTTTTGGTTCACTGTTTTGGAATTTTGCATATCTGTATAAAACGTAACGTCCAACCGTACGTTTGTATGACTTTGCAATCGAAGTCTTCAACCTGCGGATTACAGATAAAGGCGTCACCCGCTTGTGCTTTTTCTTTCTTTCCTCTGGAATCATGCGCAAAAGGTTTCACCTCTTATTACAGGCATGCATTCATGAAGCAACCGCCGATTATGTCATTACAGAGTAGCCGTCAATCACAGTATCGTTTGCCAGCGCGCGTCCGACAAGATAACCAAAGCAGATGCAGCGCCCATGGCTTGTGCCGGGAAGTGTGACCGGATAGGAGTTTGAAAAGAAATCACCTTGCGCGTTCCCAACGGCAAACAGACCTCCTATCGGTTCATCATTATCTGTCAAGACCTGGGAGTTGTGATTGACATGAAGCCCATGAGGGATGTTCAGTAAATACGCGGATATCTTGCACGCGTAAAAAGGCGCTGAAATGACCGGACTGAGGAATCTTTCCGGCACTCCGAAATCCTCATCCCTGCCGAGCCTGCACCAGCGGTTATACCTGTTGACGGTTTTTTGGAGCGCGTCAGGTGGCGTCCCGATCAATGATGCGAGCTCATCAAGCGTACCCGCCCTTATATACTCCCCTGACCTGACGGCGTCCTCCACACCCTCGTCTATGCAATTCAGGATACCTTTGGTTTTTTGCGGCTCCTTCTTCATCATGTGTTTCTTATAGTCCCCGTCCCAAATCGCGTATGCAACATTCCCGGGTGCGTTAAGCCTTGCGTTGGTGATTATCGGCTCCCAGCTCATTTCCGAAGAAAACCGCATACCGTCCCTGTTGACGGTAAGCCAGCTCGTATTGAAACCCGGGCCGATAATAGATAGGTTCACCGGATGGATTATCGGAGCCGGGAAGCATCGCGTCAACGCGGCCCCTGCAGATAAGCCCATGACGATTCCATCACCCATATTTCCGCCTACGGGGAAGTTCTCAAACAAATCAGAGCGTAAAGCAGCGGGCCACCAGCAGCGGATCATCTCCGCATTGTCGGTGATCCCCCCCGTTGCTATGATGACGCCTTTCTTCGCGTTAAGCCTTTTATAGCCATCATTGCCGCTGACTAAAACGCCTGTGACAGACCCATTGAGAGTCTCAATCCTTTTTGCACACGTATCGAAACGGAACACCGCGCCTTGAGCGACTGCCTGGTTATAGACCATCTCAACGAGATAGCCCGCGCTCCATTTCCTCTTTTTCAAGTGGCACTTATCAGTGATTTCAAAAACATGGGCGCTCTGGAACTGCTTGTACTTGTCCTCGAGGTCGAACCAGTCGGCACGCGCTGTCATTTCATCGTTTATGGTCACCGATATACCTATCTGCCTCGCCATATCAATGTAGCGGTCAAGGACTTCCCCGCTCTTTTCCGTATATGTACGTATCAGGAAGTAATTCGCTTGTTGCTGGCCCCATTCATGAATTATCCGCGCCGTGAGCGCTTTATCGATTTCAATCCCATTCTCCTTTTGCACTTTTGTCCCAACCGAGCCGATGTCGATACCGTGCGCTGTGATTGTCGAGAACTTCTCACAGCAGACAACGGAGACCCCCTGGCTCGAAGCTGCCTCGGCCGCGACGCATCCCGAGACTCCCGCGCCAATAATGACGATGTCGAATGTTTCCTCTGATACAATGCTTTCCTCCGGCTCAGGGTTTGACTCCAAGTGGTATTTTACAAATGTATCGCTCATAGTATCACCAGTCTTCATTAGTTTTCTTACAGCTCTCCTGATTGCCGCATCCCGAAAAAAAGACGAATGATCCACCTGCGCCGCCAATCAATAATTATACTGCTGTTGCGGATTCCGCAAGTCAAATTATTGATCGCGCATCATTCATCAATCGCTGCTACCATCGAAGCGGGGCCACTGCGGGGTCAAGGTTCCGTGTGTTGGAGCGGGTAATGGGAGTCGAACCCACCTCTGAAGCTTGGGAAGCTTCCATTCTACCGATGAACTATACCCGCGGAAAGAAAAAAGCACCGCCTTGTCATCAATCATTGAATTATCTCTTGCACAATGTTATTATATAAGCAGGGTCCAATAAATGCAAGATGTTTTTTGGCAATAAACAGCACGGGATACGCGTAAAAGAGAACGCTCTGCACTCTATTTTGCTTTATGCGCCCAACGTTTGACATTCCACACTTTACATCCTAAGTAAAATAAATTTGGAGGTTACTGCTTTGATAGAAGTAAATATTGAAGGTACGTCTGACTTGATAAGCGGGGGTGATATCCGCGAGATTGACGTGAAAAGCGCCCTGGAAAAGATGTCAACCCTTTACGAGAATGGTTGGCTCGGATTACCGGCCCAGTACAGCGAAAAAACATCCGCAGATATTAAAAGCGCAGCGAAAAAAATAAACACGGAATCACAAGTGCTCATCGTCATTGGCATTGGAGGCTCCTATCTTGGCGCGCGCGCGGCAATCGAATCCGTTATTTCGCCTCAGTACAACGCGCTCCCGAAACAGACGCCCGATATTTATTTTGTCGGCAACAACGCGTCAGGCGAGTACTTGCAACAGGTCATGGATCTCGTTGGCGAAAGGGATTTCTCAGTCAATGTCGTATCAAAATCAGGCTCAACTATAGAGACCGCAATCGCGCTGCGCTTCTTTAAAACCCTTTTGGAAACCAGGTACGGCGCTTCCGGCCTTAAGGATCGCCTATATGTGACGACCGATACAGGATCGCCGCTGCATAAGATGGCGGAAAGGGAGGGGTATCTTTGCCTGGAAATGCCCCCGGAAGTCGGAGGAAGATACAGCGTGCTTACAGCCGTTGGGTTGCTCCCTTGCGCGGCGGCCGGTATCGACATAGACGAGATTATGCGCGGCGCCAAAGAAGAGTTCGATATAGGATTGGATAATGCCTGCAAATATGCATCAGCGCGCCAAATACTCTACAAGAAGGGCAAGAAAATCGAGCTGCTCGCTTGCTTTGAGCCCGCTTTCCGTTCGATGGGCGAATGGTGGAAGCAGCTCTTTGGCGAAAGTGAAGGCAAAGCGGGTATAGGAATCTTCCCGGCATATGTGGACTATACTGCGGATCTGCATTCGCTTGGTCAGTATATTCAGGAGGGCGAACGCACCCTTTTCGAGACGTTTGTCACTTTCAGGGAGTCACGATCGGATTTGAAGATTCCGGGCGGGGATATCCACGATGACAAGATTTCGTCACTGGCGGGCATGGATCTGCATACAATCAACAAATCCGCTTCGATAGCCGTTAAAAAAGCGCACACGGAAGGCGGCGTGCCTGTCATCGAGCTAATCGCGCCAAAGCTATCTGCAGCGGCATTCGGAGCGCTTGTTTACTTCTTCCAGCGTTCCTGCGCAGTGTCTGCGCTGGTATCAGGCGTAAACCCGTTCGGGCAACCTGGCGTCGAAGCGTATAAGAAGAACTTGTTCAAAATCCTGGGGCTTTGATTTCAATAATAATGTATTAAAGGGGTTGGTCAGATTGGTTAAGGTAATAATGGGCCTGAAGGGTTCGGGAAAAACCGCGCAGCTTACTGAACTTGTGCGAAAAGCGCTCGAGGAGGAGTATGGCGACATCGTTGTTGTCGAAAAAGGCAACCGTCTCACGTATGATATACCTCATAAGGTCAGGCTCATTGATGCAACACATTACGAGTTCAACGGATATGATTTCCTTAAGGGATTCATCAGCGGCCTGCATTCGGCCAATTATGATTTGACGCATATCTTTATTGACAGCGTGCTTAGGATAATCAGCGTTGGCTATGACGATAAAGCGGAAGGGTTCTTTGACTGGTGCGAGGGTTTCAGCGAACGCGAGAACGTGAAGTTCACATTTACTGTCAGCGCTGATATCGCCCAGGCGACGGACAGTGTTAAGAAATACTTCTAACTTAGCGACTTTATGAAGGTGGTTGTTTGGCGGCAAAGGATCCACTCGATAACGTACTTGCAGGAGTGAAATCGTCAGGAACGATACCCCGGCTGCTGCTGCATTGCTGCTGCGCCCCGTGCGCGAGCTATGTTCTGGAGCGCTTATCCCCGTTTTTTAATATAACGTGCCTATTCTACAACCCGAACATCATGCCGGAAGAAGAGCATGTCAAACGGCTTGTTGGGCTGCACAAACTGGTATCGCTGGCTGAGTATCCAAACAAAGTCGATATTGAGGAGCCTCAGTACTCCCCGGAGGACTATTCAAGCACTGTGCTTCGCTTCCCCGACGGGCCTGAGGGCGGGCCTCGGTGCAGGGCGTGCTTCGAAGTCAGGCTTGAAGAGACGGCGAGGCGCGCGGCGTCTTCCGGATATGACTACTTCACGACTACGCTGTCTGTCAGCCCCCATAAAGACGTCTCGCTCATCAACGAGATCGGGCAGTATCAGGCAATCAGATTCGGAGGTCTCTTCCTTTCCGCCGATTTCAAGAAACGCGATGGATACAGGCGCAGCGTCGATTTATCAAAGCAGTATGGATTATACAGGCAGGATTACTGCGGTTGCAAACGAGGGTTGGATTGAATGTCTGATAGTAGTTATTAGTGCCGATGATTAATACCCGCAGAATCGCGTTCGCCGCAGTCGTAGCTGCGCTTTACGCAACGCTGACGATGACGCTCGGCTTCATTGGATACGGCCCGATACAGTTCCGCATCGCGGAAGCGCTCTGCGTCCTGCCATTTTTCTTCCCTTTCTCCACCTGGGGCCTTTTTACCGGATGTATCATCGCAAACCTGATCAGCCCGTACCCTCTCGATATTGCAGTCGGTTCGATTTCCACCCTGCTTGCGGCGATTTGCACGATGCGGATAGGAAAGCTGGGCCGCAGCGGTATCGGGGTAAAAGCTATTGCCTGCATACCTCCGGTCTTAGTAAATGCAGTACTCATCGGTACATTGATTGCATATTACATGACCGGGTTTGGCGAACCGGGCGCGTTTTTGACCACATTATCCATTTGCAGCCTTCAGGTAGGGATTGGCCAGGCTGTTGTCTTGCTTTTGCTCGGCCTGCCATTGATGATATACTTGCCAAAATCCCGCATCTACGAGAAACTCATGGACTACTACAACAGTTAATAAAGGAGGAGATAACCATTATGAAAGTAAGGAAAGCTGTTATCCCCGCTGCGGGTCTTGGTACGCGTATGCTACCTGCAACCAAGACCGTGCCAAAAGAGATGCTGCCGCTAGTTGACAAGCCTGCTATTCAATATATCATCGAGGAGGCGGTTGCGTCGGGGATCGAGGATATACTCATCATCACCAACAGGGCAAAATCAGCTATGGATGATTATTTCGATTACAGCCCCGAACTCGAAAGCTCCCTATTACGCAGCGATAAAAAGCAGGAACACGCCGCAAT
>Ga0082212_10008303_pt1 | contig 13596 bp, 11 predicted proteins | sample TergutNt197P3_FD_71548 | JGI IMG/M metagenome (GOLD analysis project Ga0082212, IMG submission 71548) | Neocapritermes taracua P3 segment gut microbial communities from Petit-Saut dam, French Guiana - Nt197 P3 | ecosystem: Host-associated > Arthropoda: Insects > Digestive system > Gut ... | reverse complement strand
TATGTCGCAAAAAATGATGCCCCCGAGGCGCCTTTGCTTTTGCACCCATCCGTTCAGCACAACGCTTTCACCAGTATTGCCCGCATTGAGCACACCGCACATGTGCGTCCTTCTGTACAATTCCTCCATCTTCGCCTCCTGGTCCTACCCTCTCACTTCTTTTACGATATCGTCAATCGGAATCAGCCGCTGCTCCGAGGTTGACATCTTTTTCAGCGACACTTTCCCTTCAGCAAGCTCGTTGTCGCCAATTACCACTGTATAGCTTGCGTTTATCCTGTCGGCGTACTTGAACTGCCCCTTTATGTTCCGGCTCAGGGTGTCCATCTCCACGTTGAGCCCCTGCTTCCTTAGTTTCCTCGTCAGCCCGAGGCCGAATTTTTTTGCGTTTTCCCCCATCACCGCGACGAAAACGTCGGCGGCGGCGGGTTTTGGTATCGCGACCCCGTTTGATTCCATGACCAGCAGGAGGCGCTCAATGCCAAGGCCAAACCCAATCCCGGGTATCGCAGGCCCGCCCAAGTGCTCCATCAAGTTGTCGTACCTGCCTCCGCCGCAAATTGTGCCTTGTGCGCCGATGTTGTGGGACACGAATTCAAAAGCAGTTTTCGTGTAATAGTCAAGCCCCCTGACGATGCCAGGGTCAACCGTGAAATCGATCCCCATGGCGGTAAGGTCCACTTTCAAATCTTCGAAAGAGTCTTGGCATTCGTCGCAAAGGTAGTCTATCATAAGCGGTGCGCCGCCTACAAGCTCTTGGCACACCGGCGATTTGCAGTCGAGTATCCTGAGCGGGTTCCTGTTGTACCTGCCCTTGCACGTGTCGCAGAGGCCGTCGTATTTTTCCTTGAGGAATTCACGGAGCGCTGCCCTGTGCTCTTTTCTGCATTTTGAGCACCCGATGCTGTTGATCCGGAGCTCCACGTCCTTTATGCCAAGCCCTGCGATGAAATCGTTGCCAAGGGATATCACTTCGGCGTCAGCCATCATGTCGCCGGTACCGAATATCTCAATACCGAACTGGTGGAACTCCCTGAGCCTGCCGGACTGCGGTTTTTCGTAGCGGAAGCATGGTATGCTGTAGTAAATCTTGGTCGGCTGCACTTCCGCGTACAGCTTGTGCTCCACAAAAGCCCTCACTGCCGGGGCAGTGCCCTCGGGTTTCAGCGTAACGCTCCTTTGGGCGTAGTCCGCAAAAGTGTACATCTGTTTTTCGACTATGTCCGTAGTGTCCCCTACACCTTTCGTAAAGAGCTCCGTATGCTCAAAAACCGGCGTGCGGATCTCTGAAAACCCGTAGGTCGTGCATATTTCGTGAAAGGCCTTCTCCACAAAATGCCATTTGTACACCTGATCCGGTAATACGTCTTTAGTCCCTTTTGGCGCGTTTGTCAACATAGTTCTTCTCCCTTCACAAATAGTTTCTCTCTTTTTCTCTTTATCATCTCGTCAATCCTTGCAATGTAAATTTCATAGTTCGACACGTTCGGCACACGCTCAAGCCTGTTTTCGCTTGGGTAATGCACCTTTGTAATCCCTCCTGCGCCGAAAGCGGCAACAGTCTGCATTTCTTCCATTATCCTGATGTTGTACACCCCAGCCGCGTCGCCCCTGCACCAACCGATGTTTTCAAGGCCGCCGGCCATGTGTTTCTGCCTGTACAGGTAATAGGGCCTGTACCCTGCGCCTGCCAGGGTTTCCCCTGCTGCAGCCAGCATCTCCCTCGCTTCTTCGCCGCGCCCGTAGTGGTAGTCCCTGTCCATGTCTATCAGCTTTGACGCCCGCTTGACGGCCAAAGTGTGCACCGTGACGTTTTCGGGGCCCAGCCCGACAACCTGCTCAAGCGTACCTGCAAAATCGCCTGCATCCTCTCCGGGGAGCCCGGCTATCACGTCCATGTTGACTGCGCCGATTTTCTCATGCCTTGACATGGCAAAAGCTTCCACCGCATCCTCCGGCGTATGCGCCCGCCCTATCAGCTCAAGGGTCTTGGCATGCATCGACTGCGGGTTTATGCTCACCCTTGTGGCGCCTGCGCCTTTGATGATCTTCAGCTTCTCGGGCGTAACCGTGTCAGGCCGCCCTGCTTCCACCGTATACTCCGCAAGCCGGGACAAATCCAAGTTCCTTTCGATATGGCTAAGGAGCCTTTCAAGGTCCCGGGGGTTAAGCGTGGTGGGCGTCCCGCCTCCTATGTATACCGTTTCCGGCTTCATCCCCGATTCTTTCATGCTGCGCCCGGCAACCTCGATCTCCTTGAACAACGCATCAAGGTATTCAAGTATCCGGAATTCCGGCGCCTGGTACGACGCAAACGAGCAGTACAGGCATCTTGTGGGGCAGAACGGGATGCCCACGTATACCCCGACGCTGCCTTTTTCCGGTTTTCCCAGCAACCTGCGCTGGTATTCGTGTATCGAAACGATCAGTTCCGCCTTCTCCGCGCTCAACATGTATTCCCTTGCGAGGGCGTCTATGGCCTGCCGCCTGCCGCCCAGCCTGTCGTAAAGCTCCCCCGCCAGCTTGACCGGCCTGACGCCGGTGAGTATGCCCCATTCGTGCACCTTGCCCGTCAATTTGGAAAGCAAGCAGAAGATTTCCCTCTTCAACTGGTTTTTATCAGGCGCCGGCCCGCCGCTCATCGTTATCCGGTACTGGCCTGGCCTGAGGAAGACCTTGATGAGCTCTTCGTACTCGTATTTGTTTTGGACGCCTTTAAGGTCGATCTCACACAAAGGGGTTGTGCCTCATTTCATAGCCGATTTGCGTTTCCTCCATGTGCCCCGGGAAAACCTTTGTGCTTTCCGGCAAGGCGAACAGTTTTTCGCGTATCGACTTCGCCAGCTCGGCAAAGGATGACCCAGGGAAATCCGTCCTGCCAACGCTGCGGCAAAACAGCGTGTCGCCGCTGAACAGGCAGTCCTCCACAAGTACGCAGAGCCCTCCCGGGGAATGCCCCGGCGTATGGATGAATTTCAGCGACATGCCCCCAACTTCAAGGATGTCCCCGTCGTCCACGCAAACATCAGGTTCCAACGCTATCCCCTCACCGAAGTAATTTGAAAAATTCATTCCGATGTTAGAAAGCATCTCGAGTTCGTGCTTTGAAGCCACGAGCTTGGCTTCAGGGAATTCCGCAAGGAACGCCGCCACGCCGCCGATATGGTCCCCGTGCCCATGGGTCAGCACGACGTACTCCAAAGCAGCTCCGTCCTCCTTTATTCTGCCGGCCAAGGCAGGGTCGTACCCTCCCGGGTCGACGATAAAACTTTTTTTTGAATTTTCATCCAAAACATAGTATGTGTTCACGCTGAGCGGCCCCGTTGGGGCCATTGTTATTTTCATATGCGCCTCCGTTCAAACGCCGCCTAAAACAATTTTTTGCTGTCCAAAATGATGGTGACAGGCCCGTCGTTCTGCACCCTGACGAGCATTTCTGCCTGAAACACCCCTTCCTCAGTGCCAACGCCCTGTTTCCTCACCATCTCAACGAATTCCCTGTACAGCTCGTTTGCCTGCTCAGGCCTGGCCGCTTTTATAAAACTCGGCCTTTTCCCCTTCCTCGCGTCGCCCAGCAAGGTGAACTGGGAAACAGCCAAAACCGATCCGCCTGCGTCCTTCACCGAAAGGTTCATCTTGCCCTCGCTGTCCTCGAAAACCCTCAGCCCGGCAATTTTTTCAGCCATGTACGCTGCGTCCTTTTCACTGTCGCCCTCCTCCACGCCGAGGAAGACAACCAAGCCCTGGCCGATGGCGCCGGCCACCTTCCCGCCTACAGACACGTCAGCGCCGGCTGCCCTCTGAACTACTGCCCTCATAACCCCCTCCTCATGTGACCGCCCTGTAGACGTAAGCGACCCCGTGTATGTTCTTAAGGGATCTTAGCACTTTTTCCATCTGGCTCGTATTCGATATGGAAAGAGTCATCGTAATGTTTACGAACTGGTCCTTCGCGCTCTTTGCGTTCACCCCGGCAATGTGGACATCCATGTCCTCGCACACCCTGGACAAATCCGAAAACAAGCCCTTCCGGTCCTCGGACAGGATGCATATGTCTGCATTGTAGGACTTGTCCAGCTTTTCTTGGTCCCAGTCGACCTCAATGGCCCTCTGCTTCTCCTCGTCAGACAGGGAGAGGATGTTCACGCAGTCCTTGCGGTGGACGGAAATGCCCCTTCCCTTTGTAATGTACCCAATGATCTCGTCACCGGGCACAGGGTTGCAGCACTTTGAAAAACGTATCAGCAGGTTGTCGACGCCCTTGACGGTAACGCCGGCATGCTCGCGATGGTATTTCTGCTTCTGCCTCTGCTCCGCCACTGCAATGTTGGAAACGTCGTTTTCGCTTCTCTTCAGCTCCTCCTGTTTCTCGTCGTGGTAGTAGCCGAAAAGCATTATCGCTATTTTGCTCAGAAACGCGCCCCCGTGCCTGAGCTGGTTGTACAGTTCGTCCGCAGACGAGATGTTCAGGCTTTTGACAGCCTTGGTGATGTATGCCCCCTTAAGCACGTGCTGGGGGTCGTAGCCCTTCCGTTTGACGTATTTTTCAAGGGTTTCCTTCCCTTTGTCAATGTTGTCTGATTTGTTCTCTTTTTTCAGCCAAGCCCTTATCTTGCTTTTGGCATTGCTGCTTTTGGCGATTTTGAGCCAGTCTATGCTGGGGCCGCTTGAATTCGAAGAGGTTATGATTTCGATGATGTCCCCGTTTTGCAGCGTATGGTCTATAGTCACCATCTTTCCGTTGACTTTCGCCCCGATGCATTTGCAGCCAACGGCAGAATGTATCTTGAACGCGAAATCCAAAGGCACCGAGCCCGCCGGAAGCTCTATCACGTCCCCTTTTGGCGTGAACACGAACACTTGGTTCGCAAAAAGGTCAACCTTCAGGGTTTCCATGAATTCCCTTGGGTCGTTCATGTCCTTTTGCCATTCGAGGGTCTGCCTGAGCCATGCAAGCTTGACTTCTTCCTTGTCAGGCCCCTTGGCTTTCGGCCTGCCCTCCTTGTACTTCCAGTGCGCAGCGATCCCGTATTCGGCGATCTTGTGCATTTCGTAGGTTCTGATCTGTATCTCGAAGGGGTCGCCGCTGTCCCCTAGGACCGTTGTGTGCAGCGACTGGTACATGTTTGGCTTCGGCATCGCGATGTAGTCCTTGAACTTTCCCGGGATCGGCTTCCACATCGTGTGGACTATCCCGAGCACCGCATAGCAGTCCCTGACGCTTTCGACGATGACCCGCACTGCTGACAGGTCGAAAATTTCGTCCAGCTGCTTGTCCTGAAACTTCATCTTGGAATATATGCTGTAGTAGTGTTTGGACCTCCCCATGATGTCGGCCCGTATGTTCATGTCCCTAAAGGCTTCTGCAAGCTCGTCCTTGACGCGGCTTATTATGGCGCCGCGCTGCTCCCTTTTTATTTCAACTTGGCTGACCAAGCTGTCATAAGCTTCCGGTTCCAAAAACCTGAACGCAGTGTCTTCAAGCTCGAATTTCATCGTGTAGATGCCGAGCCTGCTGGCAAGGGGGGCGTATATCTCCAAGGTTTCGACGCATTTGTCCCTTATCTGTTCCTCGGTCATGTAATTGATGGTGCGCAAGTTGTGGAGCCTGTCGGCAAGTTTGATAATAAGCACCCTGATGTCCTTTGACATAGCAAGGAACATTTTTCTCAGGTTTTCTGCCTGCCTTTCCTCTTTGCTTTCAAACACCAGCGAGCCAAGCTTCGTGACCCCGTCCACGAGGAGCTGGACCTCCTGCCCGAAATCCCGGGCAAGGTCCAAGCTTGTGTACGAAGTGTCTTCAACAACGTCGTGAAGGAGCCCTGCTGCCAGCGCACTGTCGTCAAGCCCCAAATCAGCCAAAATCGCGGCGACGGCCAGTGGATGGATCAGGTAAGGCTCGCCGGACTTTCTCTGCTGCCCGCTATGCATCTCTTCAGCCTTGCTGTAGGCTCTGCCCAGCAATTCGAAGTCATAGTTGGGGTTGTTTTTTGTAAGGCTCTTTAAATACTCCTGCTTAGTCTCCATTCTTCCCCTTGTGTTCCGTTTGTCATTCGTCCCTGCGCCTGTCCGCTGGCTTTCTGCTCTTCGTCATTTTGTACCTCGGCCCGCCTGTTGCCTGGGCTAGCTGGTAGTACGCTGGGCTGCTGACAGTAATGGAAGAAACGCACCCGACGATAACGCCGACCATCAGCGGAAGTATGAACTCCCTTATGGCGTCAGACGTCAGGATCAGCATCGGAATCATGACTGTGACTGTAGTTGCCGCCGTCATGATCGACCGGACAAGTGTCTGGTTGATGCTCGCGTCCACGATTTCCTCAGTCTTGTTCCGCTTCATTATGCCCAAGTTCTCGCGTATCCGGTCAAACACCACAATTGTGTCGTTTATCGAATACCCCACGACGGTCAATATGCCTGCGATGAACGGGTTGTTGATCGTGACCCTGAAAATAGCGTAAAACGCAAGGACGAACAGGACGTCGTGGGCGACGCCCACGATAGCCGCTATCCCGAACTTCCATTCAAACCTGAGTATGATGTAAAGGAGCATGCCGATGCTCGCGATCAAGATGGCCTTGATGGCGTTGCTGCGCAGCTCCCTGCTCACCGACGGCCCGAAATTGTCCACCGCCAGCAAATCGTTGTCTGAGATGCCGAATTCAGACTTCATGCTTTCAATGACAGCTATGCGCTCTTTGTTTTCGATGGACTGCATTGTTCGAATTATAACTTGGGTGTTGCCCTCGCCTGCATAGACTATCTCCGCGCTGACTCCGTGCCCGCCAAGGACTCGGTGTATGTCGCTCTCTGGGACTTGCTTGTGCATTTCAAGCTGCATCATCGTCCCCCCGGTGAAATCGATCCCGTAGTTGAACCCCCAGAACCCTACGCTCCCGAGCAGCAGCCCCACTGCAATGAACGCAACTGAAACCAAGTAGAAAACCTTCCTGTGGTTGATGATCTTCAACTGCTTTTTGATCTTGAACGTTGGCTCGTTGTCTTCGGTCATGCCAAAGAACTTCTTTTTGGAAAGCGCCTTGCTGTCAGCCATGATGCCAAGGTAGAGCCGGGTTATGGCGACGGCGGTGAAGACGCTTATGACGATACCTATCATCAGCGTAAGGGCGAAGCCCCTCACCGAGCTTGTGCCGATGAAGTACAGCACCAGTGCCGCGATTATCGTCGTGACCTGCGCGTCGATAACAGTCCGCATGGCCCTGTTGAACCCGGACTGGATCGCGGCCCTGACGGTTTTCCCGTTTCCTATCTCTTCCCGTATCCTGGCAAATATGATGACGTTCGCGTCCACGGCCATGCCTATGGACAGGATGATGCCCGCGATGCCAGGCAAGGTTAGCACCCCGCCAAGTAGCACCAGCACCCAGAGCACCAGGATCACGTAGAGCAGCAGCGCGATGTTTGCGGCAAAACCCATGACCCTGTACCCGATGAACATGATGAGGAAAATCAGGAATATCCCAATGATCCCTGCCATGATGCTTTTCTCAAGGGCATCCACGCCTATGGTCGCCGTCCTTGTCGAAGACGTGATTTCAACCAGTTTGACAGGCAGCGCTCCTCCGCGGATGAGGGCTGCCAACGTGATGGCTTCTTCTTGGGGGAACCCTCCCGGCCGGCCCGAGGTTATCTCTGCCTTGCCGTTCTCTATGGGGCCGTCCCTTACGCCCGGTGCGCTGATCACTTCGTCGTCAAGCACAATCAGTATCTCGTTGCCTTCGTAGCCGGAGCCAGGCGTCGGTGTGACCTGCCTGTTGTATGCCTTCCTAGTGGCGTCTCCAAATGCCTTGGCGCCCGCGCTGTTGAACTCCAGCGCGATGGCGTAGCCGCCGTGCCTGGTGTCGCTGGTGACCCCTGCGTCGCTCACCAAGCTGCCGTCCAGCACCTCGGTGCCGTCAGCCAATCTGAATTTCAGCATCGCGGTCCGCCCGATTTTCTCTATGGCCTCTTCAGCGTCCTCTGCCCCCGGCAGCTCCACCCTGATCCTGTTCTCGCCCTCAGTAGTGACAACAGGCTCGGACAGCCCCAGCTGGTTCACCCTGTTCTCTATGACGGCTTGGGTCTGGTCCATGAGCCTTCTCATCTCGGCTGCCGTCTTCTCTTCCTCGGGCCTGGCTTCCATCACGACGTACACGCCGCCTTTGATGTCAAGGCCCAGCTTCATTTTATCCTGTATCGGGCCCACGTTGCCTATGCCGACGATAGTGACGTACCAGCCCAGCACAATAACAGCAGCCACCAGGACCGCCAAGATTTTCCTTACGTTAGCGTTCATTTTGTTCCCCCTTCACATTTGCCATTGTCGGTTTTGCGTTTTTCGTTTTTTTTTAAGCACTGCATAATATTTTACTACTTTTCAAGCCCGTTCACAAGTAAGTTTTTCAAGTTTCTTCTGTGGAGCCAAAAAAAAGCCCCTGTCTTGCAGGGGTTAATAAGCTTTCGCTGCGCAACGCTACTCATCCTCGCCGTCGGAGTTTTTGCCCGCTTCATTGTCTCCCGCCGCCCGTTTCATCCTCTTGGGCAAAGGCTTCTTGAGATCAACGGCTTCTTCCTCTTCTTCCTCGTCTTCGGGTTCAGGCCTTGATTTCTTTGAAGCGTGCCTGCTCGCGGTCGATTCGATCTTCGACACCGCCCACCTCATGATCTCAAACTTGACCTTGTCGCCGCCAACTTGGATGATGAGGGAATCGCTCTTTGTTTTGACGACTTTCGCGCAGATGCCGCCAATAGTGACTATCTCGTCGCCGACTTGCACGCTTGCCCGCATCTCATTTATCGCTTTCTCTTTTTTCCTCTGGGGCCTGATCAGTAAAAGGTACATGATCGCGATAAAAATTACTAGAAAACCAATTTGTGTTGCTACCGAGCCGCCCATTATGTTTCCTCCTTGTTTTGTAATGAATACAGTATTCTTTTTTTGGTGCCGGCGATGGGGGTCGAACCCATACGGTGTTGCCACCACGGGATTTTGAGTCCCGCACGTCTGCCAATTCCATCACGCCGGCACATTGCAATAATTTTAGCATACTGGAGAATTAATTTCAAGAAAAAAATCTGAAAAGCCCGCTATAGTTGCGAAACTGCTTCGTCCAACGCCTCGCAGGTGTCCCTGTACTGGTCGATGAACGCTTCGAATTTTTCTTTTATCAGTTCGTCGTTGCCCTCTCTGCCAGCCATCTCAAGTTCAAGGGCGATCTTGGGAAGCGCCGTTGAACCAACTGAAGCTGAGCTTGATTTTAAACCGTGGAACTCGTTGTTGAGCCTCTTGAAGTCTCCCTTTTCAAAGAAACCCCTCAGCGCCTCAACCTTTGCGTCAATGTTTTTTGTGAACATTCCGGCGATCCTAATGTACGATTCCCTTTTCCCTGCAAGGCATGCGATCCCTTTCTGCGTGTCAATAACGTCCTTATGCATTTTTACACCTCCCTTTCGGCGCCTCGGCGCCTGCCAACAGGCGGCAACAATGAACTACAAATTAACTATACCCCATTTATACCATTTTTGTAAACATATATTTTTCAATATATTTAAAAAATGCATTTTCGTTAAATTTTGAAATGCGAAATCAGCTGTATCAGCATGCTGGACTGCCCACTCATCTCCTCGCTGGACGCAGCGCTCTCCTCTGCGGTTGCGCTGTTCTGCTGGACCACATGGGACACTTGGTCGATTCCGGTGTTTATGTTCGTGATGGCAACAGCCTGCTCGTCCGACGACGCAGCTATTTGAGCCACGATTTCAGCGCTCCTGCTGATGCCGTCCACGATATCCTTCAGCGACGCCGCAGTTTCGCCCGCGACCTTCAGCCCGAAATTCGCCTTTTCAATCGAATTCTCAATAAGCCCGCCGGTGTCCTTAGCCGCCTCCGCGCTCTTTGCCGCAAGGTTCCTGACTTCTTCTGCGACCACCGCGAAGCCCTTGCCGTGCTGCCCTGCCCTCGCCGCTTCGACAGCGGCGTTCAGCGCCAAGATGTTTGTCTGGAACGCGATGTCGTCTATCACCTTGATCACTTTGCTTATCTGGTCGCTGGCGTCGTTGATTTCCCTGACCGCCTGCATCAGCTGGTCCATCTGGGTGCTGCCTGTTTCGGCATTGCCCCTTATCGTGCTGGACAATTCAGCCGCTTCCTTCGCTACCCGTGCGTTTTGGTTGGTTTTCCCCATCACTTCGCTTATGTCCGAAGAAAGCTCTTCGATCGTCGCCGCCTGCTCGGTGGAGCCTTGGGCAAGGGACTGCGCCCCGTCAGCTATCTGTTTGGCACCTGATGAAACCTGCTGAGCCGTGATGTTGACTTCTCCCATTGTCTTGTTGAGGTTTTTGACGATGCTGTTAAGCGAATCCTTAATGTACACGAAATCGCCGTGGAAGTCAAACGTGCTTTCTGTCACAAGGTCGCCGGCAGCCAAACCCTCCATCAAATTTTTTATTTCCCTTATGTAGCCTTGAAGCTGCTGGTAAGCCTGTTCCAGCGCCTTTGCCAGTACGCCGACCTCGTCAGCCGAGCGGATGCCTGTCGCTGCCAGGGTGTTTGACGATACTCCGATGTCCCCGGTTTTGATTTTGTCTGCCAATACGCCAATTTTTTTCAACGGCCTGCTGACGGTGAACATGCTGAAAGCAAGCATAATGAGTATGCCGGCAATGCTGGATATAATTGCAGCCAGCAGAATTTCGTTGAGCATGGTCCTTTGCGAAGCAAGGTTGTCGTCTATGTTCACTCCTACGAACAGCATCCCCAGAACCACGTTGTCCCTTATGAGGGGCGAATAGTAGGCAGAATACTTTGACCCGAACAATTCAAGATTGGACGCGTAGTCCTGCTTCCCGCTGAGCACGGTCTGGACTATTGAGCCGTCTGCTTGGGTCCCTATCGCCCTGCTCCCGTCCATGTTGACCAGCGTGGTGCTCACGCGGGTGTCCCCGTCGAAAAGCGTGATTTCGCAGTTGGTCTGTTCCTTGATTGCATCGACGTACCCTGGCTCGGACAGATTGTGGCCGCATACAATTGCCCCGATAATCCTCCCGTTCTGATCCTTTATGGCTGCGCTGGCACGGGTGGAAAGCCCCACGAGGCTGCCTTTTTCAATTGTGTTGGTTCCCGTGCCGGTTTTTAGGGCGACCGCCAATGTGCCTTGGTCCATGACGTTGTCGCCGGCCTGGTCGCTGTGGCCCCGCGCCAAAACTATTCCGTTTTCGTCGCACAGGGTTATCACGTCCAGCCCGTCCATTGCGCCCACAAGCACTTTTTTGAGCTCCGCAGTGTTTCTTTCGAGCACGCATTCCTCCACGTAAGCCTCGTTGGCAATCATCATTGCGCGGACATGCGCCTCGTTCTGGTAATCCTCCAGCCCTTTGGCAAAGGCTCTGTTGGCGGCTTTTGCTTCAGCCCCTGTTATTTCGTTAAGAAGGGTGGTTGTCTGTGCCGACACGATCAGGTAGGTGATCGTAAGCATCACTACTATTAACAAAGTTACCATCAATGAAATTTTCAACCCAAGACTTTTGATTTTCATCAGCAATTCCTCCATATTTAGATATTAATTTTAATAATAATACTCTAAATCCCGTCCTGCCAATATATTAATCGTCATTTTGAGCTAAAAAATGAGAGCTGCCCCTGTATAATACATTATACAATAAAATAACCAGATAATCTACATGGTATGTATTAAAAACTACACAATGGTAACTTGGCACATTTTCATTGTCAACAGCGCAGCCCTGTGGCTTTCCTCCGTCACTCCTGCGCAGCAGGCTGCATCGACCTTTACAGGCGTTTCCGGCAGCTGCGCCTTTAGGATGAGCGCGTTTGAAACGACGCATATGTCCGTGCAGAGCCCACAGAGCTCGATTTCGTCAAAACCCCCTGCCGCAACCTGTTTTGCCAGCTCAAGGGAACCGAAGCTTGGCTTGTCGAACACCTCGCAGCCGCCTGTGCAGAGCCCGTCTGCGATTTTATGCCCATCTGTGCCGGCAATGCAGTGCGGAACCGGCAAATGCCTTCCCTCCTGGGTTTCCAAGTAGCCGGCGCCGTGGGTGTCCCTGGTGAATATCACCCGATCGCCCCGTTGGCTGTATTCTTCCACCTTTGCCTTGACGAAAGGCACTATCTGCTCCGCCTGGGCAGAGCCAAGGGACCCAGTTATGAAATCGTTTTGCATGTCCACCACGATCAACAGTTTTTTCATTCTTTTTCTCCTTTTATTTGCATGTTTGTTCCATTATAGCAAAAACGCCTTGCATTGTCAGCATCAGCTTGATAAAATAGCCTCAAGAAAAGGGGGGGGCATGACATGAATGAAACACGCGCAATGATAACGGAAATCATAGAAGAAAACTACCAGCTAGGTAAAGTTGCCGATATGCAAGAAATATTCGGTGGATACACCAGCCGCGCTTTCAGGGTCGCTTTGGAGAATAACGGAGAGCGCAAGAACTGGTTTTTCAGGGAATACTTGAAGCCAAAACCCGAATCCGAGGTGTTGTTCGAACACAACCTCCTGCTACACGCCAGAAAAAACGGCTTTTCCAAGGGTGCCGTCCCTATTGCGACAAACGGGGGAAAGACCTTCGTGAGCAGGGTCCAAGACGAAGGCGGGCACCAAAGGCAGCGCTATTACACGTTATATGATTTTTTGACAGGAGAAGAGCCCTACGACTGGATCGTGAACGTCATGCCCAAGAAATCATATCTGGGCATCGCAAGCCTAGTAGCGGAATTCCACGATGCAGTGTCAGGTTTCGACCCTGAAGGCAACAACGGCTCAGAACCGCCAATCCTTGAATTCATCAAGGAAATGCCTGACAAATTCCGTTTTTACTACGAGGGCTGCACCCGCGCCGGAATGAAAAACTGCTATATGGATTATCTGCACAGCCAGCTGGGCTATCTTGAGGAAATCGCAAAAGCACTTGTGTCAACAGAAACCAGGGCAAGACAGCTTCCGGTGATTCCGATACAGTGCGACGTGCACCCCGGGAATTTCAAGTTCAACGGAGACGAATGCACCGGCGTATTCGATTTTGAAGCAGCAAAGATGGACCTGCGGCTTTTTGAAATCGCCCTTGGCGTGTTCAACTGTTTCTCTTCTTGGGAGGAAGACTCTGACGGGATCATTCACCTAGACAAGGCGAAAGAGTTCCTAAACGCCTACAACTCGACGCTTCGGGGACTGAAAAGCAGCCTCCCGCCCCTGACCGAAGCAGAAAAGCAGTATTTCTGCGAAGCGCTGCAACTAAGCAACATGTACATGGTCCAATGGTGCATAAGGGTGTATTACACCGACATGGCAAACGACCCCGACGAATACTTTTGGTATCTCAGGCACATGGTGCGGAGCATTCAGTGGGTGGAAGAAAACAGGGCCGGCATACTGGCAATGGCAGGGTGGGTATAGGCATGCGCTTCGTAGCGCCGTCCACCAGCCCATAATGCCGCGAAAACCATGTCACGCTCCAGCCCGATACGCAGGAACCGCTCCTGCCCGGCGCTCGGTATGGGCGGTGGGTGGTGAATAACCTTTTGCGCCGGTTCGGGCAGTAGATATTTGTCGTGAACCGCTTGTAATTCCACTG
>Ga0082212_10008302_pt1 | contig 13597 bp, 12 predicted proteins | sample TergutNt197P3_FD_71548 | JGI IMG/M metagenome (GOLD analysis project Ga0082212, IMG submission 71548) | Neocapritermes taracua P3 segment gut microbial communities from Petit-Saut dam, French Guiana - Nt197 P3 | ecosystem: Host-associated > Arthropoda: Insects > Digestive system > Gut ... | reverse complement strand
GGTGGTTACATGAATAATGGCTATTAGTCATTATTTTTTCAAAAAAACAATGATTAAATGTCATTGTTTTAAAATATCCCTACTACTTCACCATCGATTATATCAATTTGTTCATAATTTGGTACCTTTGATAATCCTGGCATCGTCATTATATTACCAAGTAATACAGTTATAAACCCAGCACCATTATAAAGTCTTACATCTTGTACGTTAATAGTATAATCTTTCGGGTAACCTATTTTAGTTGGATTGTCTGAAATAGAATATTGAGTTTTCGCAATACAAATTGGTTTTTTATCTAATTCCCAATCTTCAAATTTAGCTATTTTTTCTAAAGCTTCTTCACTATACTCTATTTTACCCGCATGATATATTTTAGTGCATATAGCTTCAATTTTTTCCTTAATGGTTTGCTCATCACTATAAATAGGTGTAAAGTTGGTTTTGTCTTTACAAGCTTTAACTACTGCATTAGCTAAAGAGGTTGCTCCTTTGCCACCATCTACATAAGCTGTTGATGTTTCTACTAGAACATCTTTTTCTTTGCAGAAACTTTTGACAATTTCTATCTCTTCGTCAGTATTATCAGTATACTTATTAATACACACCACTAAAGGTACGCCATATTGTTTTAAATTTTCAATATGAACCTCTAAGTTAACCAAGCCTGATTTTAATTGTTCTATTCCTTCTCCTTGTCCATTATATTTTAAAGCTTTAATGGTTGCCACTAAAACAATAGTATCAGGTTTTAAATCATTATTTTTACATTTGATATCCAAGAACTTTTCAGCACCTAAGTCAGCACCAAAACCAGCTTCTGTAACGACATAGTCGGCTAATGATAAAGATAACTTACTAGCGACAACACTATTACATCCATGAGCTATATTCGCAAACGGTCCGCCATGAATAATGGTAGGAGTGTTTTCTAAAGTTTGCACCAAATTAGGATAAAAAGCATCTTTTAAAATTACTGTTAAAGCTCCATGAACTTTTAATTCTTTCGCAAATACTGGTTTATCATTATTATTGTAGCCAATGATAATATTACCTAATTTTTCTTTTAAATCGTCTAATGATTTAGCTAAACAAAATAATGCCATTATCTCACTAGCTGAAGTTATATTAAAACTATCAGGTCTTGATGTATCATTTTCAGACACTGTAACCTTTCTTAGTGCTCTATCATTAACGTCTAAACAACGATTAAAAGTAACTGTTTTAATATTTAATTCATTGCCTCTAAAAATATGATTATCAATAGCTGCACATAATAGGTTGTTTGCTGCTGTTATGGCATGGAAATCACCTGTAAAGTGTAAATTAATTTCGTCCATTGGCACTATTTGAGAATATCCTCCGCCAGTTGCACCACCTTTAAGACCAAATACTGGACCCATTGAAGGTTGTCTTAAACATATTAAAACGTCTTTATTTATTTCTTTTAAAGCGTCTCCCAATCCTATACTAACAGTAGTTTTCCCTTCACCATACGGCGTTGGATTAATAGCCGTAACTAAAATAAATTTACCTTTTTTATTTTTATTATCACATACTATTTTGGCTTTGTCATTTGCGTAACAAATAATTTCTTCTTCCTTTAAACCAATGGTTTTTGCGATATTTTTAATACTTTTTTTATTAGCTTTTTTTGCAATTTCTAAATCTGTCATTTTATCACCCTTTCCTTATTTAACATTATAGCACACATATAAAATTTTATGAAAAATTTTTGACAACATAATAACTTTGTGTTATACTTTGTATGTAAGCAGAGAAATCTGCATATAATAAAAAGAGACATACCTGATTGTTCTGAGTTAGGTGTGCTCCAATGTTTGGAACCCTAACGAATCATTGCTGAAACGTTAGGGTTGTTTTTATCTCAAAACTAGTATAAAAACTAATAAGAGAAGGGCAAGAATTACTAAAGATAAGAACTTGTCTCTCTTGTTCATACAACCACCTCCTCGCTCATTTTACTGACCAAGGAGCAACACCTAACGTTAACCAAGTATGCCTATTTACATTATAACACAAAGTTAACGAGCAAACAAGCGTTTTGTTTGTTTTTCTTTGACAATATAATAACTTTGTGTTATACTTTGTATGTAAGCAGAGAAATCTGCATATAATAAAAAGGGAACATTCGATGTTTGGGCACTGAATGTCTACCTTATTGGGTGAGACATTTAAATTCTTATGAATTTAAGTGTCATTTTTTTATTTCTGCTATCACAATTGATAGGAGCAATAAAATGATAGCCAACCATTCGAAAATCTTTAAAATAAAGACCCTCTTGGTCATGTTACCAAACCTCCTTCCTTATGAAGAAGGTAGACACTCAGTCATTAAATATTCCCTATACCCATTATAACACAAAGTTAACGAGCAAACAAGCGTTTTTGAAAATTTATCGGAACAAAAAATACCATTAAAATGGCATCTTCATATTTCCGCTTTTCATTTGTTTCATCATTTTTTTCATTTGTTCAAATTGATTAAGTAATCTGTTTACTTCTTCAACTGTTCTTCCGCTACCAGCTGCAATTCTTCGTTTTCTACTTGCTTTAAGTAAATCAGGATTTTTTCTTTCTTTTGAAGTCATTGATAAAATGATAGCTTCTACCCTAGCCATTTGCTTAGGATCAACATTAACATTGTTAAGACCCATTTTTTTAGCTCCGGGAATCATTTTTATTAAGTTTTCTAGTGGACCTAGTTTTTTTATTTGGTTTAATTGAATTAGAAAATCTTCTAAATCAAATTTCCCCTTCTGCATCTTTTCGGCAGTTTTAATAGCTTCGTCATCTAATAAAGCTTCGGCTTTCTCAGCCATGCTCATTAAATCGCCCATGTCTAGTATTCTACTAGCCATTCTTTCAGGATGGAATTTTTCTAATCCATCCATCTTTTCAGATACACCTATAAATTTAATTGGAATATTAGTTAAATGTCTAATTGATAAAGCCGCTCCACCTTTAGTATCACCATCTAACTTAGTTAAAATAGCTCCTGTTAAAGGTAATTTTTCATTAAAGCCTAGGGTAACATTAACCGCGTCTTGCCCGGTCATACTGTCAACCACTAAAAGTATTTCATTAGGTTTTACAGCCTCATTGATGTTTTTAAGCTCATTCATAAGTTCGTCGTCTATATGTAATCTACCAGCTGTATCGATTATGATATAGTTAAAATTGTTTTCTTTAGCATACTCTACAGCGTTACTAGCAATCTCAACTGGATTACCCTTGCCTTCGCTATATACCTCAATATTAAGTTCTTTCCCTATTTGTTTTAATTGGTCGATAGCTGCTGGACGATAAACATCACAAGCAACTAACAAAGGATTTAAACCACATTTTTTTCTTAAATGTAAAGCTAATTTCCCCGCAGTGGTTGTTTTCCCACTACCTTGAAGACCTGAAAGCATAGAAATAGTTAATGGTTTAATAACAATAATTGGTTCGTCTTCCTTACCAAGTAAGTTAACTAGTTCGTCTTTAACTATTTTGACAAACACTTCACCAGGTTTTAAACTTTTACTTATTTCTTCCCCTAAAGATTTTTCTTTGACATTATTAATGAATTCTTTTACTACTTTATAGTTAACATCCGCTTCTAAAAGAGCTAATCTAATTTCTCTAGTAACATCGCTTATATTATCTTCAGTTATTTTTCCATAACCTTTTATTTTATTTAAAGCATTTTGTAATCTATCACCTAAATTTTCAAACATTTTATCACCTTTATTAATTATACATGATAAATTTAAAAAAATCTATTTTGAAATAGATTTTAGGGGATAAATTTTTTTCTTTTTTGATGCCTTATGGCCCTGTTGGCGTTTGGTTGTCATTATTTATATCATTGTCTGTGTTGTTATTGTTTCGATTATTGTTAATAGTATCGTTATCATTGTTTATATCGTCGTTTGGATTATTATCATTATTTCGATTATTGTTAGTATCAATAATATCGTTATCGTTGTTGTCATCGATTATGTCATTGTCGTTACCTGCAAACATGAACCAAACTAAAACCGCAGCTAAAATAAGACCGCCGATAATAATAAGCCACATCCATGTTTTATCGTTGTTTTCTTCTCTCATTCTTATCACACCTTTCTACTATTATGATGCGACAAAAAAACATATTTATAAGCAAAATATGTTTTAAATACAAATTTTTTTAAAAATTAAACATAATCCATTCTGGTTTGAAAAGTAGTAACGCACCTATTAGAAGCATTAATATTCCACCAATTAAATGTGAATATTTACTATATTTAGTAGAAATTCCCGTTACTTGCATAGTTTTCATGGCAATAATAAATATAACTATTTCATTGATTAAGAAGAAGAATATATAGATAAATAAATTTAAACAATATTCAAACAAACTTAAATCATTTATCGCTAAAATACTAGTAAATAGTAACGGTAATCCGGCTGAACAAGCTAACTCGACTAAGTTGACTGAAATAGCTAAAGTAATTACTCCCAGCATAGCTAAGATAAAGCTTTTTTTAGTAGTAAAATCTTTAATTTTATTTAAAATTTTTAACCTTTTCTTATCGTCAACTACTCGGCATCCATCAGGGTCTTTTAAATCTTTTAAGAAACTTCTTAAATTAATAGCACCTGCGACAACAGCTATTAAAGCAATTAAACTTCTAAGAAGGACTTGCTGAAGCGCAGAAACAGCTACGCTGAGCCAAGCTACCATAAAGAATAAATAAATAATAGCTGAGGTTAATAAGAAAGTTAATCCTAAAACCCACATTCTTTTTCGATTATTCATTGGTATCATCATACTTATTAAAAATAACAATACCCACATAGCACATGGATTAATACCATCAACATAACCAATAACAGCGGCCACTAACGGTATAGAAACTGTTTTTGCATTTACTGTTCCAATGAATGGAACAACATATTCTGAACCTTCTTTTTTGTTTTTATCATTTTTTGGAACTTCTTCGCCCCTTTTAATGTAACTAACTACGTCTGTGCTGGGCTCTTCTAAATTAGCTTTTATCGCTTCCCTTATTTTATTGGCCACGTTTTCGTTATAGCCCATGAAAGCCTCATTACCAATTACAGTATAAGGTACTCCAAGTTTTTTTTCTTTAAAATAGCTTTTTACTTCGTCTAACAAATCACTATTTTCTTTGTTATACCAAACTTCGTATTTATTAACTTTTATGTTATCTTTATATTGTTTTTTTAAAGTTTCTAAATATCTTTGTTCATCTTCACAATGGGGACATTCTTTTCCATAAAACAAATGAATATTTACCGCTTTCGCACTGACACTAAAAGGAATGCTTAATGTTATTATGGCTATTATTAAAAATTTTAATACTTTATTCATACATTCACATACTTTCTATAATGTTAATGATTTCTTCTTTTTTCTTCTCACCAATTAAACGTTCTTGTTTGTCATTTTTTTCGAAAATAACAACTGGTAATATCTTCCCTACTTCATAATTTTTAACAATCTCATTATCAAAATCATAGTCATAATCCGTTATTTCTAAATTAGGATATTCTTGCTCTATTTCTCTCCAAATTTTTTTCATGACTAAACAACCACTACACCAAATAGCCGTAATTCTAATTATTTTCATTTTGTAACCTCAAACTCTTATGGTTTTTAATGAAACTTTCTATAAAATTATCAATTTCTTCTTCAGTAGTTTTTCTTGAAATACTTATTCTTATACTTGATGCGGCTTTATCTTTATCATTAGTAATAGCCATTACTGCTTTAGATGTTTCGCCTGTTGAGCAGGCACTTTGAGTTGATACATATATATCATCCATTTCTAAAGCATGCAGCATTGTTTCTGGTTTTACACCTATGGTACTTATATTTAAAATGTGGGGAATGGAATATTCATTACTGTTTATATAAACACCATCTAGATCTTTTAATGAATTTTTTATTTTTTCATTTAATTTAGTTATACGTAAAATATCTTCTTCCATGTTTTGTATACTTAATCTTAAAGCTTTCGCGGTACTTACTATTAACTGAGTAGCTGGCGTGCCACTTCGATAAATGGTAGTACTTTTACCACCATGAATTAATGGAATTAAATTGATGTTTTCTTTTTTTACTAAAATACCGATACCTTTTAAACCAAAAAATTTATGGGCAGCAAAACTTGCTAAATGTACGTTGTTTAAATTTACCTTTATTTTACCTACAGCTTGCGTCATATCAGTATGGAAAATAACTTTAGGGTATTTTTTTAACATTTCCCCTATTTCATTAATTGGCTCTTCAATACCAGTTTCACTATTAACATACCCAATACTAACTAAAATAGTCTTATCGGTAATCATAGCTTCTAGTTTTTTAATATCAACTATTCCGCCCTCTACTGGAACAAAGTCTACATCAAAACCATTATCTGTTAAATAACTAATTGGCCCATAAATAGAAGAATGTTCTATCTCAGTGGTAATAATATGATTACCTCTATTTTTATAAGCTTCTATTCCTTTAATAGCTAAATTATTAGCTTCACTAGCACCTGATGTGTATATTATTTCACTTGGTTTTACGTTTAATATGTCTGATATTTGTTTTGAAGAAGCATCAATTAATTCTTTAGCTTCTACTCCTAATTTGTGCAGGGAATTGGGATTAGCACTATATTTAGTGGCTTTTATAAAACTATCTAATACTTTATCATCAACCGGACAGGTCGCACTATAATCTAAATAAACCATTTTATCACCTTGTTTTTTCCTTTTTTAATTATAACATATTTTAAAGAAAAAAAGTAAAATTTGTTTTACTTTATCATATCAAAACCACTACGTTTAAATAATTTTTCTAAATCATTGTTCGAATAATATATTGTCGTTGGTCTTCCATGTGGACAATTATAAGGATTTTTACATTTCCTTAAATCATTAATTAAAGCTTCCATTTCTTCTAATGTAATATTGGTGTTAGCTTTAATTGATTTTTTACAAGCTAAATCTATCGATATTTTTTCGTTAAATTTTTCAATGTCAAAGTTTTTTTCGGTTTGAATAATTATTTCAATAATATTTCTAATAGCTGGCTCTTCATATCCAGTAGGTAGCCAGGTTGGATGTTCTTTTATAATAATTGAATTTATTCCAAATTCTTCAATATTAAATTTTAAGTCTTTCAAGATATTCATGTTTTCTTTTAATATCATAAACTCCGCATTTGACAGTTCAAGGGTTATTGGAAATAACAAAGGCGTACTTGATGTATTGGGGTTACCAAGTTCTTTTTTATACTTTTCGTAATTACATCTTTCTTTGGCGGCGTGCTGATCAATAAGATACATGCCTTTTTCATTTTGACCCACTATATACGTCCCATGGACTAAACCAATTGGATATATTTCCGGCATAACTTCATAATCAGTATGTGTATCACTGATAATATCACCAGCTATGTCAGCTTCATAAGTAATGGTTTCTTGTTCTGTAAAATTAGTTGCCGTAGCTTTTATATGTTCCCTACTTAAATCTAAAACTATTTCTTCATATTGGGGTTTTTCTTTAATTACTACTTCGGGTATTAAATTTTTAGTACCAATAGTTTTAGTAATTACTTCTTTTATTAAATCTAACAAAGTATCCATTTTACTAAACTTAATATCCATCTTAGTTGGGTGAATATTAACGTCTATAACACTTGGGTCAACTTCAATATGAATAACTGTTATTGGATATCTATTATCAGGTTTATATGAATGATAACTATCGTTGATTGTTCTATTAATATCCATATTTCTTACAACTCTGCCATTAACTAAAGTAATCATATTATTTCTGTTTGAACGGTGTACCTCTGGTGAAGATATATAACCTGTTATTTTATAATCTTCATTTTCACCATTTATTTCTAACATCTTTCTGGCAACATCACTACCATAAATGCTTTTGATGGTTTTTAACTGATTATCCCCTCCATCAGTTTGAAAAATAACATTATTATTGTTTAACAACGTAAATCTAATATCTGGTTTTGATAAAGCTAATTTATTCATGTATTCAGTAATACTTGCTAATTCACTATATAAACTTTTCATGTGCTTTAGTCTAGCTGGAGTATTGTAAAAAAGTTCGGACACTGTAATAATAGTCCCTTTTCTCGCATCACCTTCGGTAACTTCGATTATTTTGCCACCACTCAGTATAACATGAGTTCCTACATCACCAATGGAAGTTTTTAAATCAATTTTGCTTACTGAAGCAATAGACGCCAAAGCTTCACCACGAAAGCCAAGGGTATTTATACGATATAAATCTTCTTCGTCATTCAATTTACTAGTGGCGTGTCTAGAAAAAGCCATTACCGCATCCTTATTATCCATACCGTTACCATTATCGATTACTTTTATTTCTTTTGAACCGGCTTCCACTAATTCAACTTTTATTTCAGTAGCTCCCGCATCAATACTATTTTCTACTAATTCTTTTACTACTGAAGCGCATTTTTCTACCACTTCACCAGCAGCTATTTTATTGGCTAAAATCTCATCCATTATTTTTATGGCCATACTTATCACCCTACTAATAATTATACATGAAAAAGATAATAAAAAAAAGGGCGAATATTATTCCGCATCTCTAGAAAATGTATGTTTATAAGAAAAAGCAATCCAAAAGGATTGCTTTACTGCCCGAGGAATCTCGTACTTAACATACGATTAGAACATTCACTAAAAGCTTTGGTTCGATTTACCTCAAAGGTCTTCTATATACATTATATCACTTCTTTAGAAAATTTCAATCTTTTATTCAATACTCATAACCACAACACTATCGTCTATTTGTCTTAAAACTTTGACATTGTCTTCATATACACTTTTATAATTAGTTAATATTGAATCATTTAAAGTGGTATATGGAATTACTTTAAAGTCATACCATTTACTACTTGTTTTTTTATAACTGGTATAAATAAGTTCATTGTTAAAATCTGATAGTTTTATGTGAAATGTTCCATCTTTATTAATCGTTTTAGTAATTTTTAGACTTGCAAGCACTCCTGTTAATTTATTAGAACCTTCTTGCGCGGAAATGAAATTACCTAGTGAATAGTAAACAATGGTATCATTAATAAATTCAATTGGCTGCAAAACATGGGGATGGGTACCAATTACGATATCAACATTTAAATCAGCTAGATATTGTGCTATTTCCTTTTGTCTTGCAGATGGTGTCATACTATACTCTACTCCCCAATGAAGAGTTACTATTAAAACATCGACTTTATCCCTTACTCTTTCAATATCGGCTTTAGCTTTTTCATCACTATACATAACATTATAAAACTCTTTTCCTGATGGATTATTAAGGCCATTATTGAGCATGGTATAAGAAATCATGGTATACGTTATATTGTTTTTTTCTTTAATATTTGGCATTGTTCTGTCTTCTTCAGAAATATAAGAACCGGCTGTTAAAACATCTTTTTCATTCCAATATTTATGAGAATTTAATATTCCTTTTTCCCCTTTATCCATTGTATGATTGGTTGCGAGAGAAACCATATTAAAACCAGCATTAACCATAGTATCTGCAAAGGCTTCAGGCGTATTAAACATTGGATATGAAGAATAGCCTAGTTCCTTTCCTCCAATAACAGTTTCACCATTATAATAAGCTAAATCATATTTTTCTACTATCGGTTTTATTAATTCAATCTGTTTTTCAAAATTAAAAGTACCGTCAGAGTTCATCGCATCTTTATAAACAGAATCGTGGATTAAAGCATCCCCGGTCATAATCATACTCAAAGAATACTCTTTAGGCCATTCTTCTTTCACTTTATTATCGTGATACTTTTCTTTGGCTGGTTCGGATGGTTTATTATTAAATAACAAATACCCAGTAAAACCAACGCAAGACAATATTAATATGGTTATTAACCATAAAGCTATTTTTTTGATTTTTCTTTGCTTCCTTCTTTTATTGCGCATACTAACACCTACTTTACACTACTATTATATACAAAAAAAGACTAAATTAATAGTCCTACACATAAATTATTTCAATTCCTGATAAAGAAACTTTACCGTTAATAATAAGGGTATGTTTACCATCAGACATATTGCGGTTTTTTTCGTCAATTCCACCTAAACTTGTACTGGCATTAATCTCTACTGTCCAGTTTTTAGGAATGTATAATTCCACTCCACTAAAGGAAACATCTAAATCAATAATGGCTTTCCCTTCGTGCAAGGTTGTATTGTCAAAATAAACTTTCATGGCTCCAAAATGACAAGTAAATATCCCTATTTTAAATTCCTTAGAATTAACATATTTAATACTGGAACCAAAATTAACATTAACACTTACATTACTATCGTCTTCTTCATTAATTACTTTATCAAAGTTTTCATTATGATGGGTGTGAATAAATTTACTATGAAATTTAAAATTTCTATGGAACATAATTTCAAACCCAATAGTTAGTAACAAAGCTGTTAACAATATTGGCCATGGTACCATATTAGCAATCCCCAAAGGTTCTGCATAAATAATACCTAGTAATGCTAGTGGGAAAAATATTCCGCCCCAAAATGCATTAATAATACTTTTAATAATAATTGGGATTAAGAAAATGGTAAACACTAAACTAACAATATTGATATGTTCGAAATATCCAAGCTGATTTATCACTATAGCCGCTCCACCTAAAATAAAGAATAATCCCCAAAACCAATTTTTAATTTTCATATTTTCTCCTTTCGCCTAGTCTATCTCTTAATTGCTTGGCGTAAGCTCTTGAAGCATAGACTTGTTTATGGCTTTTATAAAATTCTATGAGACTAGAAGATGCAAAGTTGTAATTGATGGAAAACACTTGATTAATATTGACAATCGATGATTTAGAAATTCTTAAAAAGTTATTTGGTAATATCTTTTCTAACTCATATAATCGATATTTTACCCTATAAGTATTATCAATTGTATGAGCATAGATAGTATTACCATCAGTATCAAAAAACAAAATAATATCTAGTGATAAATAGTACTCTTTATCGTCTTTGTAGAAAACAATCTTAGTTTTATTTTTAGTTATATCAGCAATGAAACTACTAAGTTCTTCTACTTTACTATCTATTTTTTGACATTTGATAATAACTTCTTCTTCAAGCAATGTTTCGTCAATTTCAATCCTTACCTTCATATGGATTCCCCGTCTCTAATAACATTATAGCACCTTTTTTAATTATTTCTACCATTTTGGATAAGTGGTCAATATTTTAGTTTAAGAGGTTGTTTTTTTAATGTTTTTAACCAAAACGACCGGCTATATAGTCTTCAGTTCTTTTATCATTAGGTTTTAAAAACAATGTTTTAGTTTTATTGTGTTCGATAACTTCACCTAACAAGAAGAAGGCGGTATTATCGCTAATCCTTTTAGCTTGTCCCATGTTATGAGTAACAATGATAATCGTATATAGTTTTTTTAATTCCTGGATTAAATCTTCGATTTTTTTTGTGGCAATCGGATCTAATGCACTAGTTGGTTCATCCATTAAAATAACATCTGGATCGACTGCTAGCGCTCGAGCGATACAAAGACGTTGTTGTTGGCCACCAGATAAAGATAACGCGTTTTTATTTAATCTATCTTTTACCTCTTCAAAAATAGCGGCTTTTTTTAAACTGGCTTCGACTATTTCATCCAGTTCAGCCTTTTTTCTAACTCCATGTGTTTTTGGACCAAAAGCAACGTTTTCATATATAGACATTGGAAATGGATTAGGATGCTGAAACACCATCCCCACACGTTTACGAAGATTATTCACATCATAACCTTTACTGTGAATGTTAACATCGTCAAGCAAAATTTCACCATCAACACGGCAATCTCTAACTAAATCATTCATCCGATTAAGTGTCTTGATAAATGTTGATTTACCACACCCTGAAGGACCGATTAAAGCTGTAACTTGTTTTTCTGGTACCAACAAATTAACATCTTTTACTGCATGTGTACTACCATAAAATATATTTAGATCTTTTATTTTAAATTTCGTCATCTAACTTCCCCTATTCTAAACATATTATAACTTGTTTTTATAAAAAAATCTATTAATTATTTTAAACTTATGAATAAAATGTTATATATAAGTATAGAAATTTCTTAATATATGTGGTATTATATCTATTGTAAAGTAAATCGTTGACAAGGATATAATTATTTAATCTCTGATATAAAGTGAGTTTGGAATAGTGAAAACCAAATTATTATATTAAGTAATTCCTACCTTAGAGTGAAATGGGAAACCATTTTCGGTTAATAGCCGTTATTTAAATCAAGTAAAACAAAGGATGGTACCGTGCTTAGGCACTCCTTAATATCGTCTTTTTTTGTTAGGAGAGAATTATATGAAAAGAATTGTAATAAAATTAGGAACGTCAACTTTAACCCATGAAACTGGATTAATTAATATTAGACGTTTTGAAAAATTAGTCAAAGTTATTTCTGATATTAAAAATAGTGGGATTGAAGTTATAATTGTCAGCTCAGGAGCCATAGGTCTTGGTACTAGTAAACTAAAACTAGATAGTAAGCCTACTGATATGCCTACTAAACAGGCTGCCGCTTCAGTAGGACAATGTTTATTAATGAGTTTATATGATGAACATTTTAGTAAACACAATCACATGGTATCACAAATACTTTTCACTAAAGATATTGTTAATGATAAAATTAAAAAGAAAAATATTACCAATACTTTTAAAAGATTGTTAGATTTTTCTGTAATACCTATTGTCAACGAAAATGACAGCGTTTCAACTGACGAGATAAAAGAAATATCTAGATTTGGCGATAATGACACATTATCAGCTATTGTGGCAAGTATATGTAATGCTGATACTTTAATTATGCTTTCTGATATTGATGGACTATTTGATAAAGACCCTAATAAACACGAAGGTGCGAAACTAATATCGACTGTTACTGAATTAACGGACAAAATAAAAAGTTTAACGGGGAACTCAGTAACTAATTTGGGTACCGGCGGAATGATTACTAAAATAGAGGCTGCAGAAATATGTTTTGATAATTCTATTCAAATGATTATTATTAATGGTAATAGACCAGAAAACTTATACGATGTTATTAATGGTGAAAAAGTTGGTACTTGGTTTAAAAAAAGTTCATAAAATTTTATGAGCTTTTTAATATAAAAATCAAGTTTGGGAATTATTATAGTTTATATTTTTTTGAAAGTCTTTTGGTTGTTTCTAGGTTTCTTTCACTTTCTGTTTTTGGAACAGGAATATTAACAAGTCCCCTTAAGTTATCGGTACCTTTATTACTTAAATGCATTAATTTAGAATTCATTTCTTGTTTATTATTATTGTCCATATAATTTTCAAATTTTTCTAGTTCTACTGCGTTATCGTTAATCAATCTGATATATTTATTGTTAAAATTTTGGCTATATTCGCTATGACCAAATGTCTTGTCGTCTATCATAATACCCACCGGATAATTTTTCCTCCATCTGAAAACTTCAAAATATGCAGGAAATCCATCAGTATGCCCCTCTATTTTAGG
>Ga0082212_10008301_pt1 | contig 13598 bp, 8 predicted proteins | sample TergutNt197P3_FD_71548 | JGI IMG/M metagenome (GOLD analysis project Ga0082212, IMG submission 71548) | Neocapritermes taracua P3 segment gut microbial communities from Petit-Saut dam, French Guiana - Nt197 P3 | ecosystem: Host-associated > Arthropoda: Insects > Digestive system > Gut ... | reverse complement strand
GGTGACCAGGCCCGGTGGCGGCGGCAGGGTGAAGGTAAAGGGCACCATCAGGGCCACGGCCATGGTGGCCGAAAAGCCCGGCAGGGCGCCCGCGATGATGCCCAGCACCATGGCGATGGACATGAGCATCAGGTTATAGGGGGTGAGCACCCCGCCCGCTGCCGATACAAGCACATCCATACCGTCTCCCTTGCATTGTCCCGTTCAGTCGTTCAGCACCTTGTTATCTGCCGCTTGTTTCCGCCCGCAGCAGGGGCTTGATGCCGCCCGCCTCCAGAATATGCCGGGCATAGTCCGACACCGGCTCCAGCGGATAGCTCTCGTTTCGTGTGGCGTTACGGATCACGGACGCCTCAAGGTCCACGACCAGGGAATCGCCGCGCCGGACTTTGCTGCCGATGCCGGGGCAGACCAAAAGAGGCAGCCCCAGGTTGATGCCGTTGCGGTAGAAAATGCGGGCAAAGGACTCGGCCAGCACCGCGCTTGCACCGGCGGCCGTCAGGGTCACAACGGCATGTTCGCGGGAGGATCCGCACCCGAAGTTGGAACCCGCCACAAGGATGTCCCCGGCCCGGAAATCCTTGTGAAAATCCGGATCAGACGCGCCTTCCATGGCGTGCCTGGCCACATCCGGGGGATCGGTCAGATCGAGGTAACGGCCGGGATAGATCTGGTCCGTGTCCACATTGTTGCCGAACACGAAGGCCTTGCCGGCGAGCTGCTTGTGCATGGCTCTCGCTCCTCTATGCCAGGTAGGGCGTTGGGTCGGTAAGCTTGCCCGTCAGGGCCGCTGCGGCCACGGAGGCCGGGGAAGCGAGATAGATTTCCGCCTCGCCGCTGCCCATACGGCCGGGAAAGTTGCGGCTGGAAGCGGAAATGCAGGTCTCGCCGGAAGCGAGCATGCCCTCATGCACGCCGAGGCAGGCGGCGCAGCCCGGAGTGACAAAGGTGGCGCCGGCCTCGACCAGGCTTTGCATGATGCCCGCTCGCATGGCTTCCAGCAGCACCTGCTTGGAAGCGGGCGCCACGATGAAGCGGGTGTCCCTGGCTACCTGCCTGCCTTGCAGAATGCGGGCGGCCACGGCCAGATCCTCCAGCCGCCCGCCGGTGCAGGTGCCGAGATAGGCCTGGTGCACGGGTTTTCCCGCAAATTGCGCCATGGGCCCGACCTTGTCCACGCTGTGCGGGGCCGCGAGCTGGGGCGTCAGCCGGGACAGGTCGAAGTCGTGTTCCGCGAAATACGCGAAACCGGGATCCGTCTCGTATACGGTGTAGTCGGTAACGCCCCTGGCTTGCAGAAAGTCGCGGGTGATCGCGTCCGGCTGTATCCAGGCCGTTTTTGCGCCCATTTCCGTGGTCATGTTGCACAGGGTGAAGCGTTCGGACATGGGCATGGACCCAAGCGCCGGGCCGGTGAATTCCACGGCGCGGTACACGCCGTAATCCGCCTTCAGCGTGCCGATGATGTGCAGGATGGCGTCCTTGGCGTATACGCCGGGCGGCAGTCCGCCTTCCAGGCGGATGCGGATCACCTCCGGCGCCCTAAACCACAGCTTGCCGGTGAGCAGAATGGCCGCCATGTCCGTGGCGCCGACCCCGGCGCCGAACGCGCCCAGCGCGCCGTGGATGGTGGTGTGCGAGTCGGTGATGACGATGAGGCAGCCGGGCCTGGCAAGGCCCTTGTCGAGGATCACCTGGTGGCAGACCCCCTGGTCGATGTCCATCACGCCGTCAATGCCCTGGCTGCGGGCGAATTCCCGGAACTGCTTCTGGTTGTCCGCCTGCATGATGGTCGAGGCAGGGGCGTAGTGGTCCATGAAGATGCGGACCCGCTCCGGGTATTTCACCTGTGTGCCGCCGATCTCGAAAAAGGAGCGCACGGTTTGCAGGTACAAATCGTTGATGCCCGCGAGATCCACGGTGCAGTTGACGATCTCGCCCGCGCTGACGGAAGGCGCTTTGGCCGCAGCCGCCAGGATCTTTTCCACTGCGTGCATAACGCGCTCCTTCCTTACCGCCCCCGCGCCTGCGCTCGGGGGCGGTTATTCCGCAATGAGCGGCGCTACTTCAGATCCTCCAGCAGGGCCTTGTATTCAACGGTCAGCTTGTCAATAAGCTTGGCAGAAGCGGCGGGATCATAGTTTTCGAGCAAAAAGCCCATATCGATCATCTTTTTGGAGAACTCCGGATCCGCATTGACCTTGGCGCAGGCCTTGTACAGAACGTCAATGAGTTCCTTGGGGGTATTGGGCGGCACGGCAAGGCCGCGGTAGGCGCCTTCCACCAGGTCATAGCCCAGTTCCTTGAAGGTGGGCACATCGGGCAGCGTGGGGAAGCGCTTTTCCGTGGCCACGGCAAGCACGCGCATGTCGTTTTTGTATTGCGTGCCCATGGTGGTATAGGTCATCAGCCCCGTGACATGGCCGCCCAGGAAGGCGGGCATGGCGTCGCCGGTGCCGGTGAAGGGCACGTAAGAAATGTTGACGCCCGCGAGCTTGTTCAGGCGCACCACGCCGAGGTGGTTGGCGGAACTGCTGCCGCTGCCGCCCAGGGTCAGGGCGCCGGGCTTGGCCTTGGCCGCGTCAAGGAAGTCCTTCAAGCTTTTGTACGGACTGTTTGCGGGCACGGCCAGGATATTGGGCGTGTTCATGAAAATCATGACCGGCTCAATGTCCTTGGTCTGGTAGCCGGAGGTTTTCCGCTGCAAGGGCTGCAAGATGATGTGCGGCAGGTTGAAGCCCGCGGTGTTGTAGCCGTCGGGCTTGGCGCGGAGCAACTCGTTCCAGCCGACGGATCCGCCGCCGCCGGTCTTGTAGCTGATCAGCACGGACTGTCCCAGTTCCTTTTCCAGCAGGGGCTGTTGGGCGCGGGCAAAGAGATCGGATTCCCCGCCAGGGTTAAAGGCGACAAGGTAGTTGACCGGCTTGTCGGGGAACTTGGCCGCGTGAGCCGTGCCCAGGCAGAAAAGGCTCACGGACAGAAGGCACAGAAGAATAACGCTGCGTTTCATGCTACGATCTCCTTGATAAATTTTGCTGTGACATGGGCGCAATGTAGCAGCGTATGCCGAAATTGACAATCCGTGTGAACGCACGGCCCACAAGTTCATGCCGTTGCGGGGGGAGGCGGGAGTTTTTCAAGTTCGTGCAATCTTGCCAGCATCTCATGACAACTGCGATGCATGCTCGTATGTCGGGCCGTATGTTCAGCCAGCAATTCATGCACTATGCCGCGTATCTCTGCGAAAAGCTGCGCAGTCTTTTCAGATGCGCTTTGCCTGAGAGAGAGCTTGGCCATGTTTTCCAGGCAGAGGGCTTGCCCATACATATACCTGGCATTGCCGGGCATATCGGCGCGTAATGTACGCCGGATGCGCAGGGCGGCCTGATACTGGGGCAACGCCTCGTCACAGCGGCCCAATGCCGCCAGGGCGTCGCCAACCTTGTTGTGCGATGTGCTGCGATCAAACCAGAGCGTCATATTTTCCTTGTCCTGCGCCAGCATGCCCTCCCGTACCGCCAGAGCCTTGCTGTACAGTTCCAGGGCCAGGGCATGCTCGCCTGCTCTGGTACGCATGTCGCCCAACTTGTTCAGCGAAATGCTGAAATCGCGCTGATACGTGAGGTTCGGCGGGTCAAAAGCGCACAGCTTTTCCGCGATTTCCAGAGCGCGTGTGTAGTATTCCAAAGCGGTATTCTGCCGGGCGTGGTCTGCAAGGCTGCTGTCGCCGCCCTGCATGAGGCTGTCGGCCATGAAATCGAGTGAAACGCTGACATCCCGCTGCACGCGCCGGTTTTCCGGGGCCGCTGCCAGGAGAGCGGCACGAATGTCCAAAGCGCGTTTGAAACATGCGAAAGCCTCCTGTTCCCGGCCTGCCATACTCAGGGCGCATGCGAGGTGATCCAGGGTATAGGCCTGTTCCTGGCGCGTGTCGTTGCCCTGCCTTGCCAGTGCTTCAAGCATGGCAAGCGCGTCATGATGCAAGGCGCGGGCGGCCTCCACATCGCCTGCCGCGCTTTCGGCAGCGCCCGCATAATCGAGCGCATGCGCAAGCTGCACGCGCGTTTCTATATCATCCGGCAGCGTCTCTGCCTGCGTTTTCAGCGCGGCAACGGCTGCGCCATACAGCGAGCGCGCGGCGTCCACATCGCCCCGGCTGCGCCGTATGTGTCCTTCCAGCGTCCGGTACGCGGCAAGCCGGCGTTCGCGTTCCAAAGTATCTGGTAGGGACGAGGCAACAGCCAGACCGGCAAGAACCACGTCGAGCGCTTCTTCCGTCCGCCCGGACCAGCGCAGAATATGCTGATACAACAGCAGCGGCAGGGGAAGGACCGACTGCGCCCATTCGGCTTGCGCAAACCAGAGGCGGAGCGTGGGGGACATGGCGGCGAAATGGTGGAATTTCCATGTGCCTTGCCCGTCGACATACTCCTGGGCTGCCGTATGGCCGGCTTCGTGGAGCAGCAAGACCCTTTGCGCGAGCGTGTCTGGCCCCGCTTCAGGACCCTGTCCTTCAAGCGCCCGCTGCCGCAGCACTTCGCGCACCAGCCGGTGCATGCGCACAATGCCCGGCAGCGGGCCTTCCTGCCACAGGCACAGGCCGGTCAATGTTTTCCTGATGCGCGTCCACGGATCCGTCAACGCCTTTCTGCGCATGGCATCCGGGTCAAGACGCACTAAGGCTGCACGTACCCATTCTTCCACGACATCTTCCGGCGAGAGCAAAGAGGCGAAAAGCAGGGCCTGGTATTCCAGGCCGGAAATACCTTCAAGCATGGGGGTAACGAGATGCCTTATCTGCTCCTGCCGCGTCCCGGCATAGGGAACCAGGGCCGAGGCTTCGGCGCGGGTTTCTTCCAGGCCTGCGAGCAGATCCCCGCCCAGGGCCTCCGCATATTCCCGCCAGCTCATCTGCGGATTGGCGCGCACAAAAGCGCCGGCCAGCTCCAGGCTGAGGGCGTGGCCCCCCAAAAGTACCGCCAGGCGCCGGATATGCTCCTGCTCATGTTCGTCGGCAGCGGGGCGGAAAGATTCCAGCAACATGGCGCTGTCGCGCGGCGGAAGCGTGTGCACGGCAATGGGCAGGCCGCCGCTGCCCACGGCATGCTTGTCGCAGCGCGTGGTTGCCAGCACATGCACCGCATCAACGGCTTTGATGTATGTGTGCAGCGAAGCGGCGGAAAGCGCATCCGCGTGGTCGATGTTGTCAAGAATGACCAGGCTGCGCCCCGTAGGACGGCTTGTCAGCCACTCCCACACTTTATGGAAGCGGGCTGCCTTGGCGGCTTCAGGATCGGCCGCGCTGTCCGGCGGCAATTCCAGGCCGCATTCCTCCCCCAGTTTGATGAAGCATTGCCCGAGATCGCGCACGCCTTCACAGCATACAAAGCGGCGGCCGCCGGGGTAGTCATAGGCAAAGGCATGGGCATAGGCAAAGGCGAGGGCGCTTTTTCCCTCGCCGCCAAGGCCGTGCAGCACAGGCGTCAGGCCGTATTCTCCTTCGGCAAAGCACTGCCGGAGCGCTTTCAGCTCATGGATGCGGCCGCAAAATTGGCGATTATGACGCGGGATATTTGTGGGGCTTTGTTCGCCCCGTTCAGCCAGGGCCAATTTTCTGCCCAGGCCTTTTGCCAGCGCTTCGAGCCGGGCGCGTATTTCCTCCCGGCGCAGCGCAGCCTCGCCGTCCGTGTACCAGGGTTTGAGGTCAACCGCCTGCCGCGACATCACTTCGGCCAGGCATTCGTTTTCCTCGAACCTGTCGTCCGGCTTCGCGCCGCTGCTGCGCGCATAGTCCGTTATATCGCGCAAAAAGGCCTCGCGGCAGCGGAGGAATTCCTCCACGCGCGCTTCCGAGTCCGGCACTTCCACGTAATAGATCGGCTGAAGCATGTAGCTCAGCCAGCCCCGGCTGCGCTCGATATCGCACCATGCCTGCCATTCCCTGCGGCACCAGGGCGAAGCGAGATAATTGGCCGACAGGAGGGAAATCATGATCCGGGATCGCTTGAGACTGGTGTACAAGCGGTTGCGCCAGTCTTCTCCGTTTTCGATCACCTGGGTATCGAAGAAATTGTGCAGCGTTTTGCCGGGAAAAAAGCGGGCGTATTCCGCCTCAATGGCCGCAACCAGTTGGTTGATTTTGCCGTCACGGTTGTCAGCCCTGGCATAGCTGAAAAAAATGTCGAAATGGCTCGCTTCCGTGTTCATGACGCCTCGTTGCCGGATGGGCTGCGTTAGGGTGATGCGGTCAGTTTCACCGTTACGCTGCTCCATGCATGCGTATTGACGGGCTTTCCCCGGCCCGCGCCGGGCGTAAGCCGGCCGGAGGCAAAGCTCTCCTGCGCCAAAGCCTGGATGTCGAGCGGATTTTGGGAGAGAATGACCTGCACATACTCCACAGGCGCGGTTAATTCCAGAAAGAGCTGGGCCGCAGCCAGTTCTTTGCCCGCCGCAACCCGGTTCGGCATGTTTGCCGCGCCGAGCGGGGGGAGTACGGGCAGAATCTGGCCGGCATCATTGTAGTTCAGCACGTAAATCCAGTACGCGGCCTTGCTCCTGTTGTTGAAGGAGAAGGTGAGCAACGCGGGATGCCTGATCGGCTCAAGCCTGTCCTGGGAAAGCGTAAAACTGTGCGTCGGGCGCCAGTTTTTTTTCTCATGCCTGATCGTGCCCGGCCCGGCGCTGTCGGCCGGGGAATGCGCCTGCACGCTACAGAGCACATCCGGCCAGGGCATGCTCCCTTTGGAGGCAGTGACTGTGCGCAGGCGCATATGCCCTTCCAGCACCGTCCGCAGCACGGCCGCATCCTTGGGGAGGAGGAAGTCCTGCCTGCCGCCGGATACGGCGTCGGATGCGTTCTCCAGCCGGATGCGCAGTTGCGGCGAAGAACTGTGCTTTTCCGGGGGCTGCGCAATCAGGCGGATATCCGCGCCGGTATCCGGGGAGTTGAGTTGCAGCAGGGGCGATGTGCCGAGCGCGGCGCGCAGCATCCGGCTGTGGTCCGGCGTCAGGCTGTCCTGTCCGCACGAGATGCGCAGCGGACGCAGGGGGAGCGTGCCTGCCGCGCTTTCACGGGGCGGGGACTGCACGGGATGCGGCGTATCGCGGCTTTCGGAACCGCCGCCGCGAAAGGTATGCCTGCCTTCAGATTCCATCTGGGCCAGCCAGAGCTCGTCCGCCTGGATGGATACGGGGCGAAGGAGCAGCAGGCTGAAGGCGCACAGCGCAACACAAACTGACAGCTTTTTCATGACAAGCCTCCCTACAGGCGTTTCATGGCAAGAACCTCGGAGTCTTGATGGTTATTAGGCGTCTCAACATTTGCATCAAAGCAGTTCATAGCTCTGCGCAAAAATATCACTCTGCACGATGCCGTAATGCCCCTGCTCATACTGGACAAGCCAGTCGCCGGCTCCGCCGTGCAGCAACGCGCCGTCCGGCGTATTGACGCTGAATGCTTCCGCCATGCGCGCTGCGGCCACAATAACGGGTTTTTTGTGATACCGGCCGTCCTGTCCGGCCTGCGTGCCCGGCGCGGGAACATAGTTCCGCGCGAAATAGGCCGCGCCTATGGGCCAGCATTCGTTGTTGACCCCGCAGGCCAACGCGTCGCCGCGGGCGTAGGCGACCTCTCCTTCCAGGGTGGTCATGACGCCGTCTGTGTCCGCAAAACGCACGGCAAGAGGAAGGTCTTTTTTCCTTGCGTTGCGGCAGTGCGGCCACTGGCGAATGTCCATGTCCTGGTAATGCCGCATGCGTGTCACCGCCAGTCGCCCATGACGATGAAGGGCGCCCAGTAATGCGGGTGGGAATAGCGCGGGGAAGTTTCCGTCCCTTTGGACGCAGCTTCCCCGCCAGGGGCGAAGCCCCCCACTTTGCCGCGCCAGGCGGCGGCGCCTCCCGCGCGTGCCGTTTCGCCCCGTAGCAGGGCAAGCTGCGCCTCGCGCAGGGCCTGGGCCTTGCTGCGTTTTTCGTTGGCGTAGCGCTGGTAAAAGTCCTGCATCAGCATGGCTGTCGAATCGTCGCTTACCGGCCACAGGGCCGCCAGCACGGCCTTGGCCCCATGCCGCTGGGCCAGTGCGCCGAAGCTCTCCACTTCCCGGCCGTCCCCTTTTTTGAGGCCCGAACCCGTATCGCAGGCCGAGAGGGCCAGCAGGTCCACCTTGTCGAATCGCAACGCCTCATCCGTGAACATCCGGGCCATGGTCAATTTGTCGCCATTGCCGAGCAGCAGGAAGGAACTGCCCTGGGCGGCAGGGTCGAAGTGGAAATGGCTGGCAAGATGCACCAGGGGGGACGCTTCTTTGAGCCGCCTGGCGAAGGTCTGGCGGGTGAAGGCCGCGTCCAGGTCCACGGTGCCCGGCACAACGCCGGAAGGTCCGCCCGTGGTCTTCACGATGCCCCGCACTTCTTCCGCCACCGCGGGCAGGGCGCTGAAACCCGCAAGCGCCCTGGTCACGCCCATGGCAGCCACCTTGGGCTGCGCCGCGGGCGCGTTCTTGAGGGTATGGCGGGCCGCCTCGGTGAACATGACGATGTCGTACATTTCCGCAAGCCAGTTTGCGCCGTTGTGCAAGGCGGCCATGGGCACGTAGCGCAGCACGCCGTCCAGGGAAAAGAGCAGGGTCTTGGCCTTGGCGGCTTGCAGTTCCGGCTCGATGGGCTTGATGATCACACTGTACAGCTTTTGCGCCGCAGGGCGCGGGTCGCTGCGGGGATCGCGCAGGGCGGTCCGCAAGGCTTCTACGTCATTTTTCAGGCTTACCCGGCCGGCAGGCAGGGTTTTGGCCGTCAGGCCGTCCGGGGTGGTGAGAAAAAGATAGACGGCCTCTTCGCCGCAAAGCGCATGTACGAGTGCGCTTCCTGATCCGTCGGCACGCAGAATATTTTGCAAGGCCGCAAGGTTTTGCAAGTCGGCTGCCGCCTTGCGCGACTCCTCGCCGCTGCCGGCCAACTCTTGTTCCACTGCGTCCAGAAAAGCATGGAACGCGACCCTTGCGCTTTCCAGCTTTTTTTCTGTTTCAGCCAGTTGCGCGCTTTCCGCTTTGGTCAGGACATCGCCTTTTTTCTTCCCGTCCAGGCTTCTTTGCTCTTTTCCAAGAGCAGACAGCGCCGCGCCGCGCCGGATATATTCCTTGTGCAGTTCCGTTTCCCTGCCCGCCATGATGTCTGTCGGCGTCCCTGTATCTTGCAGGCGGCCGCGCACGGCGTCGTCCAGTTCGTCTTCCTTCAGCAGGCACAGCACAGCCTGGGCTTCTTCGTTCCGGCCTGCGGCGAGGAGCATGCCGATCAGCGTATGATAGCGAGTTTCCACAGAGGCAAGAAAAGTCTGCTGCAAGTCCCGCTGAATCCCGGCCAGCTTTGTCCGGCCCCCGCGCGCCTCCAGCACCGCCAGCTTGCCGTAAAAAATCGCCGCTTCGGGCTGCCCCAGGGCGGCATACGCCGCGCTGGAAATAGCGACAGTCCGCCCGGTTTCGGGGTGTCCTCCCCCCAGCCCGGTCAAGGCCCAGGCCAGGGCTTCCCGTTGCAGGCCTTTGGCCTTGCCGGCGTCGCCGGCTGCGAGATGCATATCGGCAAGAGCGGCGCGAGAGCTGATTGCGCCCAGGTCATCCCGCCCCAGGGCGCGTTCCTTGGCGGCCAGGATCGGGCCGAGCAGCGCAGCGCCCTTGCCGGGATCGCCGGCGGCGGCGTGCGCCCCGGCAAGGTAGCCGTAATAAAGCAACGTGGTCGGATGCTCTTTGCCCAAGTCGCGTTCTGCGCCATCCGCCACCAGCTTGAGCGCCGCTATGGCCTCGTTGCGGTTGCCGAGCGCGGTATCGCGGAGGGCTACGAGGGACCGTTCGGTGCGCGTACTCGGGTGATCTGCGCCCCACAGGCGCTCCTTTCCGCTGAGCGCCCTGGCGTGGAATTCCCGCGCTGTGGCGGAGTCGCCGAGAAACGAGTATATTGAACCCAGATTGCTGAGGGTGGTCAGCGTTGACTCATCCTCCTTGCCCTGGGTGCGCTCACGGGAGGCGAGCGTCCGGGCGAGCAGTTCCAGGCTGGTCCGGTAGTCTCCGAGGTAGGCATAGACCAGGGCCAGATTCTCCCGCGTGTTGAGCGTTTGCTGATGTTCCTCGCCCAGCGTGCGTTCCCTGGCTTCCAACGTTTGTTCGTTCAGTTTTTTGGCCGCCGGGTAGTCGTTGATGCGAAGGTAGACCATGGCGAGATTATGCCGGGAGCTGAGCGTCGTCGGGTGATCCTTGCCCACGGTGCGCTCGAACGCTTCCAAAACCCGCGTTTTTATCGCGATGGCCTTGTCGTACTCCCCGAGAAAATAATGCTCCTGCGCGATATTGTCGCGGGTGGCGAGGGTATTGCGGTGTTCCTTGCCCAGGATGCGTTCGACATCCGGCAGATTCCGCCGGTGGATCTCAAGGGCCTTTCTGTGTTGGCCGCGCTTGGTGCATGCCATGGCAAGAGAATTGCGCGCGTCAAGCAGCATATCCTGCATGATGAAAATTTTGTGCATCTCAAACGTAAGACTATCCAGGGTCTTCTCCAGCAGTGACACCAGGCGGGCGAGAGCATCCTGGGTTTCCGCGAGTTTTCCCTGTTCGGCAAAGTCAGCCGCCTGCTTGTACAAGGCAGCCCTCTGCTGCTGCACTTGCATAAGCCGTTCGGCCTCCTGCGCCTGGATCTCGGCTTCCTGCGCCATGCTCTGCGCTGCCTTTGCCGCAGCCTGCGCGCCGGAAACGCAGGGCGGCAGGCACAACACGCCAAGAGACAGCGCGGCGTAAAACAGGGAACGAAACAGCCGGGGCATGGCGCACCTCACTACGATGAAAATTCCACGCTTGTGGGCTTATACTTTCGCGTACAAACGCGGAAAAAGATCCCGCGTGACTATGTATAAGTCCGCAGGATCGTCCCCCCGCATGACCAGCCAGTCCCCCGCGTCGCCGCGCAGATAATTGTCCGCGTCCCAGCGGGTGAAGACCTTCATGCCGCGATCCAGCTCGCGGGCCCTGACCCGCACCTTTTTGCCCACGCAGGCCTCGGCGTGCGGCAGCAGGGGCACGCGGTCGCCCCTGTCCGTATCCAGCACGCAGGGCGGGTAGGCGAACTCCTCTTCCAGCGGCCTGCCCAGGGGAGTATAACTGGCGGCGAACTTGGCCTTTTCGATGGGATACACCTCGCCGGAACTGCCGATCATCAGGCAGGTGTCCGGCCCGGCGGTGATGGAGATGTCCCCTTCCAGCATGCGCACCGACAGGCCGGCTTTGCCGGGGAAGAGGCGCTCGCAGGGCACAAAGCCCACGGGCACGGGCAGTTTTTCATATTCCGCAAAACCCCGCGCGTCGGCAAGCGGGCCTTGGGCGCAATCCACCAGCTCGTAGGCCGCAAGGTGTTCCCGGATACGCTGCTCCAGGATTGCCGCCGCCCGTGCCCCTGCGTGCAGGCGTTCAAAATTGGCCGCGCTGATGAAGCCGCCGGCCTTGTCGGCATGGCCGCCGCCCGATCCCAGGCCGCCGGCGCTCAAGGCGCGGGCCAGGTCCGAAGCCTTGACCTCGCGGGTTGCCGTGCGCACGGAGTATTTGAAGCCCTCCGGTCCTTCGGAGAAGACAACGGCCATATCCACCCCGTCCACCTGCATGGCCATGTCGCTGACGAAGCCCAGGATGTTGGGGTCGCAGGGCGCCGTGGCGGCCAGCACGAAGCGTCCTTCCGGGTGATAGGCAAGTCCGGCGAGCGCCCTGGAAGCCGTGGCCATATCCTCCAGCGAAAGGTTGCAGCGCTTGAGATCCCGCAGGATGCGCCCGTCGCCGCCCGGCGCGTCGCGCAGATCCCGGTCCAGGGGGTGGCGGACTTCGGCAAAGCCGTTGGTGTCTGTAAAAAGCCCATAGGCAAGGGCGGTGGACAGGGCGGCGTCCGGGGTGAAGCCCGCGTCCTCCAGCATCTTCCAGACCAGGGTGGCGCAACTGCCGAGATAGGGCCGCAACTCGGCCAGGGCGGGCAACTCGCCTTCCTGGATGTGGTGGTCGATGACCGCCACCTGGGCTGCCGCGACCTTGCGCACATTGCCCGCGCCGTACTGGCAGTCCACGGTGACGAGCAGGCCGTCATGGGGCGCCGGGTCCGGATCGTAGCGCGCGGGCAGATCCAGAACGCCCAGCATGCGCGCCAGGTTCGGCTTGGTCACAGGGGCGCGGCCGCTGTAGAAAAGCCGCGCCTGCCTGCCGTGGGCCGCAAGATAGCGGTGCAGGGCATAGCCCGTGGCCAGGGCGTCGGCGTCCGGGTTGTCGTGGCACTGGATGGCGATATTGTCAAAATGCAGGAGATCGGTGAGACGCATGGGCCCTCCCTTTGGCCTGGGACAACGTGCCCGACATTGCCGGCATCTTCTTTTATTTTTTGAGCGCCGGGGCCGGCTTGATCCCGCTGCATTGCCGCACGGCCTCAAGCACTTCCGGGTTGCGGTTTTTTTCTGCGGCCTGCAGGGCCGTTGTACCGTCTTTTGCCTGGACGCGCGCGTCGATCCCGCTTTGGCAGAGCAGGCGTATGATCTCCGGATTGGTATTCTCCGCGGCGGCCTTCATCAGAACTGTCGCGCCGTTCGCGTCGCGCTCCCTGGCATTGATTCCCGCCTTGAGGAGCATATCAAGCTGGGCCGGATTTTCCAGCCTGGCAATAATCCAGAAAAGCAGGGGCGTGCCGCGGGTGCTTTTGGCGATTGTGGACACGTCCTGCCCGAACTGATCCTTGACGCGCGCATCAGGCCCGTAGGAGAGCAGTTCGATGAAGAAGTCGGGGGGGGCCGTGCCGCCCGCTTCGATCATGAGCAGCGTTTCGCCGTGTGCGCTCCGGGTGTTGATATCCGCGCCGGCTTTCAGAAAAAGGCGGATCAAGTCCTTGTCGTGCGCCAATGCGTCCGAGTTCAAGACAAGGACAAAAGCCGAAGAGAGAATCTGCTTGTCCTTTGGCTCCGGCAAAGCGTCCAGCAGCATGCGGATGGTTGCCGCGCTCATTTTTTGCCATATGGCGCTCGTGAGCGGACTTGCGCCGTCCTTGTCCCGGTAGCCCGGGGTGGCCCCGGCTTGCAGCAGAAAACGCACGGCCACTTCTGAGCCTCCGAGGATGGCGTCGTCCAGTGCGCCGCGGCCTTCCGTGTCCCGCGCGTTGATGTCCGCCTTCGCGTCGAGCATGATCCTTGCGAGTTCGAGCTTACTCTCCTGCTGGTTGCCAACGGACACGCCGGGCATAATATGCATCAAGGGTGTAGCCCCGTATTCGTTGCGCAGATTCACGTCCGCTCCGGCGCGCAGCAGGAGTGCGAACGCGTCTTTGCCGCTGCCGCTCCCGTGACTGGAAGCAAGCGAGTGCAGGGCGCTGTTGCCGGAGGAAGTGCGCGCATTGATGTCAGCCCCGGCTTGCAGCAGCAGTTCCAGCACCTTGGGGTTGTTTGCGGCTGCGGCCGCGTGCAGCGCGGTGGCGCCGTTCTTATCTCGCACGTCCGCTTTGGCGCCTGCGGCGAGCAGGATCGCGCTGACTTGCGGATCCGCGTTCCGCGCGGCGGCCATCAAGGCCGTCCCGCCTGTTGTGGGGTCCTGCGTATTGGG
>Ga0082212_10008300_pt1 | contig 13598 bp, 12 predicted proteins | sample TergutNt197P3_FD_71548 | JGI IMG/M metagenome (GOLD analysis project Ga0082212, IMG submission 71548) | Neocapritermes taracua P3 segment gut microbial communities from Petit-Saut dam, French Guiana - Nt197 P3 | ecosystem: Host-associated > Arthropoda: Insects > Digestive system > Gut ... | reverse complement strand
ATTCATTTGCCCCGATGATATATCTTATTTAGCAGCTCGAACAATTTTCTGTACCCCCTCTAATTCCATTATCTCGATGTTCTGGCATTTTACGTTCAATTCTTCCAGTATTGATTTTATTTTTGCCCCATGGCTCGGCACAATCCAATACTGAGTGTCGTAATTTAAATAATTGTCCTCGACGATTTCCGAAAACCTGTTCTTCGCTTTCAATGTTAGCTCGATTTCGACGCAATGCTTTTTGTCTGCTTTCGTAAATATGTAGTCTGGCTGATGTGTCCTCTGGCCGAACCCTCTCTGGGAGTGCAGTTCTTTTTCTGTGATGATTTTATCTACATCTATTTCATGGTTCATCATGAAATAGATTGCCGTGTCCAACACTGCTATGTCATGTATGATTCGGTCTACCCTGATTTTGTCCTGCCTCTTGTTCGCTCCGATAAGGAGCTTGCCCTTGTATGTCAATGACAGTACGCTTGGCACTCCGTACAGGATGAACTGCCTGTTGATATATCCTGCCTGAATCAGAGCCTGCAAACGCCTGTCGCATTTTTGCTGACTGCCGAACCCGGCCAGATGCCTTATATGTCTGCCTAAGCAGAACCTGAATCGCTCGATGTCTCGCATTATCCTGTAGTCTCGCTCTACCAACGCCAGCCCTACCCCCACGACCTACTAACCCCCAAACTAAACTAACTAACTCTTAACTCAACTCTACTACACTCACTCAAACTAAACTTAAACTTAACTCTAACTCTAACTCTAAAACTAAACACACAACTAAACTAACAACACACACAACTCGTCTCTCTCGTCTATCGTCTGCTACTGAACTACGCACACACACGCCGCCGCAACACCGCATTATATTATATATATTATTTGTTTTTTTATTTATTACTGTTACTTATGTAGAAGGAGAGTGGTCTCGGGTAGGATAGCCGAGACCACTCTCCTTCTACAGTACCCAAAAAACCTGATATATATGGGTTTTTGCGGTGTTGCGGCTGCGATGTGCTGTTGGTTATCTGATTACACCCCTTTTATTCCTGCTGTTTTTATTTTTTTAATTTATTTTTATTTTATTTTTTGATTTTTTTGTGCCAAAAAAACTATATCGAGCCTGTCGTTTTTTACAGGGTGAATATAGCTTTTTTTGTTTTCGCTTTGAATCGTATTTTTTATGGTCCGATAATGTAGACATCCACATCTGCTACACTACCTTTTGTGACTATAACGTTCCACACAAATTCGTGTACAGTTACCCAATAATAACCACTTGCACCAGTATATGTTTGAAACCGTCTTTCAACTGCTACTACATATATACCTTCTGGAAGAGCCCATTGTATCATTCCATTTTCGTCAACCCTAATATATGTACCATCCTTGAGTCTTTTCATTTCCCCTTGTTCTGTCTGTTCAAAAATCTGCACACTGCAAAATTTAAGTGTACCATTAATGGGAGTATTGGTATTACTATCATATACTGTTACTCTTATTGTTCCTGTTGTTTCTGTTATTGTATCTTTTTCAAGCCATGTATTTCCTATATCTTGTAGATTATCTTTATTTACTGTAATATTATATCTTTCTTGCGTGATATATCCGTCTTTTTCGAATTTTATATTGTATGTTCCAGCTATACATTCTATTTTATATATTCCCATAATATCTGTAGTGCCAGTATATACTTGATTAGTCGATGAATTAGTTAATGTTACTGTTACTCCCATTAACATTTCGTTATATTCTGTCCCTAATACTATGCTTTCTATTCCTGTTATGCCTGTTTCTATTTCTGGTTTTGTATATTGTGTAATCCATATATCTATTATTTCAATATTATATTTTTCTACTTGAATATTATATTTTTCTTGTGTTTCATATCCATCTTTATCAAATCTAATTTTGTAATTTCCTTCTTGACACTCTATTTTGTAGTTTCCATCATCGTCAGTAATATCAATATATACTTGATTAGTAGATACATTCGTCAGCGTTACAATGACATCCGCTAATGAGTATGAATGATTTGCTGTATCAAAAGAATATACTATGCCTTCTACTCCTGTTGCACTTGTTATATTCTCCAAAGGTACAAATACTAATTTTTTCGGATGATTGGAATTTCCATTGAATTTTTTCACAAATTCTTCTGCAGAACTATCTTTATAACCATGTATTTCAATTTCTTGGTCGGATTTTTTTACAATTGCATATTCGCTAATATACGTGTCGGAACTTTGAATAACAATTTTTTGAAGACTGTTGCAACTCTCGAATGAATAATCCCCAATATATACTCCCGATGTAAATATGACCTCTTTTAGTTCTGCGTAATGGAAAGCACCTATTTCTATATTACCTGTGTCAGATGGAACAGTATAACTAGAACCAATTTCCCGTTTTGCTGGATATAGAAATAAAGTACCCCCACTTCCGTTAAATAGTACACCATCAACTGATTTATAAAGTGCATTGCCATTATCAACGGTTATATCTTCCAAATCTTTACATAAAAACTTTTTATTAATATCAAGTGCAACATATTCTTTTTCAATATGCAGTGTTTTTACGTTCTTAACCTCATAAAAAGCATTCTCTCGCACAAATAAACCTTTACTCAACGTGATTTGTGTCTGCGATGGGAATATAGCGCCTGCAAAAGCATTTATCCCAATATGCTTTAATGGAAGAGGTAATCTGTATTGATAAGAATTGCCATACGATAACTTACACTCCGAAAAATCCATGCCTACCAAAGCGTCATCGCCTATTCTCTCTATATTTGCTGACAAAGAAGTTATCTTTGCTCCTGTTACTTCTTTAAATGCTCCACTTGATATTTCTGTTACATCATACCATCTACCATTAACATCATAAATTGTATCTGGTATCGAATAACTGCCTCTTTTCTCGTATATTCCTAATACCGTTACATTTTTTTCAGTAATCGGATAATATATTATACCATCTACATAAATATCAATTTCAGGTGTATCAATCTTTTGTGAAGATAACCACGTTAACGAAAAATCTTTCTGTCCGTAATATGTAGTAATGCCAGGAGAAGGCTTATGCCCACTATCACCATAACGTACCTCTTCGTATCTATATTTATTTTTATCTGTTGACAACTTTATAGCTTCGTCTATTGTATAATTTCTATTTATTTTACATAAATATTCCATAATATCTTTAGCTACTCTATTTGCATATTCGCAATCAATAGCTTGATTACTTCCAATTACTACGCTTGCTCCTTTTCTCGCAAATATCTCTGCTAAATAATTATTTTGCAAGCTATGGCACGCATTTAAATAGACTAACCCACCTTCAAAACAATTATCTTTCAAATAATAATCAAAAAATCTTGATGTAATAATATAATATTTGTCGCTTTTTAGTATTCTATCATCATCAAAATCCTCTTTATAGTTTATATCTATCCAACTGTCCATTGTTTCATTTCTTGCTATTCCAGTTGATAATGTAGGAATGTTATAGTCCGTATACCAACAACCATGTCCATGCCAAAAAATTATATTACCCGACATTTTTTTAATTTCTTCGATAAGAGACAAATTATTATGATAATAATTATTAGTATAATCAGTAGAAGAAAAATCCCCAGTTGCCCGAAGGTTTTTAGCTGTATTTTGTGCAATTTCTGGCGTAAAATTAACTGGATGAGCATCCTTACTGTCAAATTCAATATTATATGTTTGAATATCTACGCCACCACTGCCGCCTAAATTTGTGCTATAAAACGGAATCTCGTATATAAATGTATGACCTGTACTTGCTAATCTAACCTCTATATTATCATACTCGCAAAAATACTTTAAAATTTTGCCCTGTTCATATAAACATTGAGCGAGTGCGCACAATTCATTTGTTACTTTATCACAATCTTTATAAGGAATGCTCCCCCCATCGTCAAAATACTTTTTTGATATAGCTCTGAACATATCTCGTATTTCATAATCATCTTGCCATGAAAGTGGATTGTCATCAAAACTCACCCATTTCGCATACAGCATAATATCCGCATTTATTATCGTGTCAAAAGAAAATTCATTTTTGCAGTCCTTGTCGGTGTACCACCCTGTAAGCAGATAATTCGCCCTCTTCACCTTTTCTGTTGTCGGCCTATAGGCATAACCGCCTTTTTGTACCGCCTGGTCCGATATCTGCCCCACAGGGTCATTGTAATTCAAATCGAATTTTACGACATAACTATCATCGCCGCCTTGCGGCGTTTGACCTGCTTGTAACATCTGATAGGTCATGACCATGATTTCGCATCTCCACGCCGCCCGGTCTCCGTCATATGCTATGCCGTCCGTTACCCCAAGTGATTTTCCCTCCTGTATATATCCGTCTGGGTATGACAGGGCATCGCCATTATTGCCAAAGCCATAGCCGCCAGACACAAGCAGCATTTTCAACGTCTCATTAAAAGTCACATCATTTTCGGGCTTGAATGTGCCGTCCGGGTAGCCCTGCGTTACTCCGTAATCGTTGGTCAGTGAAACATACTTCACCGCCCAGTGGCTGTTTGGCACATCCGGATATCTTATTGTCGGCGCATAATCAGATATATTTTCAAAGCCGAATAATCTCTGTTCGAGCAATCTTGTGCATATCGTGGCCATTTCAGCCCTTGTGACACGGTTGTACTCCCCCATGGTGCCGTCTGGATAGCCGACAAATATTCCCTGTGCTTTTAAAGATTTGACGACCGTGTCAAAATAGTCATCGTCAAACGAGGACACTATGGTTGCCTCTTTCAATTGCATCCCATCTATTGTAGTAACAGTAGTAGCCGCATTTATCGGCGTAATAAACACCGCAAGTATGATTGACACCATGAATATAGCCGACAGTATTCTTTTTTTCGTTTTTGAATATTTCATTTTTCCACCCCACACATATTTTGCGAACAAGCTTTCTTTTTCAGAAAAGTATACTTTTTCGTAAGTGGCTACTGGCAAGGTTTTTAGCGCAAAAATATGTATATTTTGTAAAGTTTTGCCTGATATTTATAAAAATCGGGCAAAATCATTTACAAAACCTCATTTTTGTGTTAAAATTTTATCGTTAAAATGACTTCGAAAAAGTATACCATTTCGGAAATGTGGCTTTTACGAAGTCACTTTTTTTGTCCCCCTTCATAACGCTGTATTATGCGGTATTCAGCCAGTTTTTGATAGTATGTTGTCTGTTTGAACTGGCATATTTTTAGTATTTCTTCCAACGAAATTTTGCCTTTTTCCCACTGGCTGACCATTTCTCCGAAATTTTCCGGCACATTTTTTAATGGCCTGCCAAATTTTACCCCTCTGGCTTTTGCCGCAGCTATGCCTTCCGCCTGTCTCCTGCGTATTGTCTCTCGCTCTGATTGTGCCACAAACGATAGTATCTGCAATACCAAATCTGCTATGAAGTTCCCCATCAGGTCTTTTTTTAATCTGGTATCAAGAAGTGGCATATCGATTACTGCTATGTCAACTCTTTTTTCTTTCGTTAGGATTCGCCACTGGCTCTGTATCTCCTCGTAGTTTCGCCCCAATCGGTCTATGCTCTTGACATACAGCAAATCGCCCTCTCTCATTCGTCTGATTAATTTCTGGTACTCCGAACGGTCGAAGTCCTTGCCTGATTGCTTGTCGATGAAAATATTTTCGGACGCTATCTTTAGCTCGCTCATCGCAACCGTCTGTCTGTCCTCATTCTGGTCTGCACCTGATACCCTGATATAACCGTATACTGCCATGATATAATTCTCCCTTCAAAATAATTTTATGAAAGGGCTATGAAAATAACACTCCCACACATATACAATACATAAAATTTGGTACAGTCTCTTGAAAATTTATTTTCAAGTGGCTGTACCGCACCGTGTCTCTGTGTATTTTCCATTCTTGGCAATGTCGCTTTGGTTCTTCCTCCACGAATAGCATTTGATTCACCTCGACAAGCAGTATGGAAAATTTTAAGCTCCTTTGAAAAAGGTGCTTAAAATTAACCTTTCTGCGTTTTTTAGGAGTTCGGGATTTTCCTGCGGAAATTTCCGGACGACTATAAAAAACGACGGACTAAAAAATTGATTTTCTGTTTTCAATTAATCATCGCTTGGCGCTCAGCAGTTGACCCACTTGGTATAATGACCACCTGCCAGAGGCATAAATCGGAAAATTTTCAGCCATTTATCAAAAATGGCTGAAAATTAACCATGGTTTTTTTGCATCCCTTTTTTTGGCGATTGAGTTTTCCGCTTTGGTTCTCCCTGAAACGGATATGCTTTTCACACCATGAAAATGTTTTTTTCGGATTTTATTTTTAATTATTTTTCGGCATTTTGAATTATTTTAAATTTTAAAAAATTAGTATATATTATTTTTCGCGTTTTGGAAAATATAAAAAAATTAAACGGCAGCAATTTTCATCGCTATCCGTTTCAGTTTAGAAACTTATGAACCGCTCGTGGGTCGCACTCCTGCGTTGCCCTCTATCCTGTTCACAAGTAAGAACTATTACATTTTATGCTCCAGTTTTTTCAAAAATGATTTTTTTACCTCTTCATGGATATGGTTTTATTTGCCCTTGTAAATCTTTCCAATGGATTAAATGCATTAAAGTCTTGCTTTAAATCATTATCAAACATATTTACATACTCATTTACCATCGCCATGCTCTTATGCCCTAATAATTTTTTTAATCTGAAAACATCACCGCCCATTTAATATCCAATCTTTAGCAAATGTATGTCGAAACAAATGTATTGATGTTTTTTTTACTCCCCTCGAATTGTTATACTGACGTATTGATATCTTTATACAATTAGCTGTCGTTTTATTCCCCTTTGGATTACAAAATAAATAATCTTCTCCAGTTCCCTTTCTATATTTTAAATATTCTAACAATATTATTTTAAGCGAATTTGATATTGGTATTATTTGCTGATTTCTATTTTTTGTTTTCTTTAATATTATTGTATCATTATCAAAGTCAATATCTTCTATTTTTATATTTAATATTGTACTTACTCGATTTCCTGTTGCCATTAAATAATTTATAAATACCCAATTTCTATATTCTGAAAATCTGCATTTTTTCATATCTGGTTTTTTTAATAATAATTCTAATTCTTTATCTTTATATGTTTCTTTTATTTTTTTGATAGCTTTTATTTTTGGTATTTTAAAAGGTTCTGTATATCCTAATTTTATACAGTAATTTATAAATGACCTTAATCCATTTAAAAATGTGTTTATCGATATGTTATTTACATTTCTATTTTCTTTTAAATACATTATAAAATTATTAATTATTTGTAATTCCAAGCTATTACATTGGTTTTCACCACTATAAAATTCTGTAAATGTTTTATAACTATATTCATAGAAAATAATAGTTGCCTCTGATAAATCTTTTATCTTGTTCAATTGCTGAAACGCATCAAATGCCTCGTCAAGTGTTTTTGAATTATCTTTCGTATTAATTTTAATTGTTTCCATGATTACCCCCATATAAAATAATATTTTTAAACAAGGATAATATTCCAAAAAAAGCACATCTGATTTGATAGTTTGTTCCTAAAAATCATAGGTGTTCTGCATTCAAAACTGCTATATCAGCTTGTCCGTCAAAGCCTTGTGCAAGCTGCACTTGTCCATTTTGCTGCTTTCCATATTCTGTAATTCGCGTCGTTCAAACAAAATATTTTGACATTATATCATATTATAATTTATAAGCTCTGAAACCCTGTTGAATCAAGCAAACACATATGATTTTTTCCGTTGGACACATTTGATTTTAATGATTCAAAATTTTTATTTTGAAAACATTATCCATTATTTAATTACCGTGATTATATCTCATATTTTTCTTGCTGTCAAAATATTTTTTCAAGGAAGTTTCTTAATGTAAACTCTATTACGGTCAAATGTGAGCTTTGGTACGGTTGTAATTTCAAAATTATTCCGGCTCAACCCCTAAATTATCATATAAAAATTGCTGACTATCCAAAGCATAATGATTATTTATCGTTTTAGGCGCATTAAATAAAGCAGTCTGTAAATATGATTTTGTGCTTTTTACCGCAGTTGTATTTTTAGATAAGCACCCAAGAACATATTCGATATGGCTGTAATCCAACATGGCAAAAGTTCGCTTTACGAGTTCGACAGGCATATCTTCTTTTGCGATACGCATTGTTTTTTTGCGTGAAGATAAAGTCTCAAATATAATGTCGTAAAGCTCCTGTAATTCATTTTGCTTATCAGGATATTTTAGTTTCAAATTCTCAATGCCTAATCTGTCGTTAATGGAATTCAAATCTATCGTATCATTCTGATTGATAGAATAAGTCTTACTAAGGTTCGTATGATTAAGATTAGTATTGATAGGTGAAAATTTTTTTACGTCTTGACTGTAAAATTCTTTAGGTCTGGAGTGCAAATTTTTAACAGTCCGGACTGTTAGATTTTGACACTCCAGAAGGTATATTAAATTGGGTTTATTTAGTCCCTGACGCTCTTCTTCGATTAAATTTAATTCTTTTAATTCATTAATTGCCTTCCTTATTGTCGGAGCCGATAAATTCAGGGTTAGCTCCATTTCTTCGCGTTTCATGATAAGATAAACTTCCTGCTTATCGTTATACCATTGGTTTTTTACGCTCAATTCGTGTCGGTCTTTTAAAAGCATATACAAAACTCTTGCGTCATTGGATAGCTCCGCAAATTCTTCGCTAAATAAAAATTTTGGCATTTGGTAAAACAAGCTGTTTGATACTTGTTCTACTGTATAACGAATCCTATTTTTCATAATCGTTTCCCCTTATTTTTAAATCGCCCAATAAAACTTTTTTCAGTAAAATATCAACGAGCTTTGAGTTGCTGATGTTATACTTTTTAGCTGTTTCTGTGATTGCTGTGGCAACCTCATTGCTAAGGTAAAATGTATAGTTTCTGCCTTTTGGCTCTTCTTTTATATCAGCAAATATACTATCTAAAAAATTAATTTGTATATTAGCATTTATATTAGTTTCTGGATTAGTTAATATATTAGACGATATATTAACAGCATCGTTTTCGGATATCTCTGGTTCTGTGCTATCATTGGCACTGAAAAGCTTGTCTGCACCTTGTATATTTTCCTTGAAACTCTTTTTTGACATTTTTGACACCTCGTTTTTCATTTATTTTAAATATTCCGTGATAAAATCTGCGTAATCAATTGCCGGATTGCTTTTTGGGGCATAATCAAATATGCTCTGTCTGGCTGTTTGAGCCTCTCTGACACTTACCCCTTCCCGAATGATTGTATTGTACAGCTTGCTGTCAAGCTCTCTGGATTTGGTTTCAATGCTTTCTTTCAGCTCCCTGCTCAATATGGTTCTGTCGCTGTAACGGGTTAAAAGCAATCCTGCGATGACAATGTTTTTTTTGCAGAATTTCCTTACCCTGTTGATTGTGCTGTATAATTGGTTCAGCCCCTGCAAGCTGTAAATGTCGGCTGTCATCGGTATAAGTACATCATCTGAAACTACAAGGGCATTGATTGTTAATATGCCTAACTGTGGTGGGCTGTCTATCACGATGTAATCATAATTGCTTTTTACGCTTTCCAAAACTGTTTCTAAAATGTATTCCCTGCCTGTGCTTACAAATTCCATGTCGGCAGCTGTCAGCAAAAGGGTTGACGGCAATATATCGCCCTGTGGTGTATGCTGTATCAGTTCCATTGCCGGAAGTTCTTCTTTCATTGCCTCGTATAAACCTCTGCCGATTGTGTCTGCTTGCATTGTGTGGCTGATATTTCCCTGCGGGTCGGTATCGACTACGAGAACTTTAAAGCCTTTTTTTATCAGCCCTGTACTTAATGCGTGTGCTGTGGTGGTTTTGCCAACTCCGCCTTTTTGATTTATAACTACTGTAATCCGTGCCAATATGTATCACCCTCTCAAAAAATATATTCAATAATATATTAACCATTATATTAATTACTATATTATTTCATGTTATATTTTAAAAATATAAAATAATATAATATATATTACTGTATAAAAAATATTAATTAATGGCTAATATATGATTAATCTGTGAATTTTTTCAGAAAATCTCGCAAAAACCCATGAATAAAGATACAAAAAAGGCTAATTTCAAGCCCAAATATGCAAAAAGCCATAGCACCATCGCAACCCCCTGATAAAACGGGGCTTTTCAATTCGACAAAACATTTATTTTGTGGAGTTGGTAAAATTTCGCTTGATTTCTCATTCCCCAAATCGGTGAAATTTATTTTCCCTTTTTTGGTGGTTTTTATATTCTCTTTTTCCAAAAAAAATCTGCCAGCTCGGGCAGATTTTTTGTTTGTATCATGCGGCATATAATTCTATGCCTGTGTTTATGATTTCGTCTATGAATGGCGTTTCGTTCTCCCTGAATTCTGCCGTCCTGATTGGGTGCGGCTCTATCCTCAAATCTATATCTCTTCTTAATCTCATTAATACTAATGTGTCATCAATCTTGTCTTTAATGTCTCCGGATATAACAGCTATATCTATGTCACTGTCTTCTGTATTTGTTCCTTTAGCATATGAGCCAAACAGTATTATAAAATCAATTTTATAATATCTGCTTATTTCTTTGATGTATTCTTCAACAGATTTTAAGATTTCTATATCTATATTAATTGTTCTTTTAGCCATACTCTCATCTCCTTAATATTTTTTACTTGTTCTTCTGTATATTCCTTTGTGCATTTGGTATAAAAATCTTTTTTGTAATCTTCGTATCGTGCGTTTATATTAAATGTCGTTATCAAATCCAACTTATCTTTTTTATCATCGTCTAACACCAAACCGCAATTGTTCGCCAAAACCAATAAGTCATGGATTTTTTTTGCGTGTGGGCTGTTTGGATTATTTTTCGCGTAAATTCCTTTTATTAATTTTTCTATGACCAAATGCCCTACAAACAGGCTCCAAGAATATTTGGCGCCATTATATAAAGTTAGCATTACATCATAGTCGTCGTCCGAGCTTTCAATCCAATGTTCCATTAATTCGATATTTGTCAATCTGATTCCCCCTCAAAAATTTTATTTTAAAACAAATTTTTTTTGTGTCTGGAAATATTATACTACAAATATATTTTTTTATCTATACGATTTTGGCTTTTTTTCGAAAAAAAGAAAAAAGTTTCTGGCCTTCTTCAAAAATATATTCCTGATTGCGTTTGAAAACGCCCCGCAGAGCCAAACTGCCCTTGTCCCTCGCCGTGCCATTATTTTTCGCTGTCAATTAATGTTTCAATCTTGTTTATCCGATATGCCAGAATCGGGTGGCTTGCCGCCAGCCTCTGCATGATTGTCATCTTCTCCGACATGCTCATCTTCTGGAGCAAATACAGCGCCTCTGTCAGCTCTGTGCCATAGCCATTTTCATATGCGAATCTGTCTGCCTCAAATTCGTTTTGTCTGCTGTTTGCCGAAAGTATCGTTTGCCCCATGAACAGAAACATCATTAACAGAATATCGAATATGGCTCTTAAGACAATGAATATGAATCGCAGTATTCCCGAACGTTCCAGTATTGTAATTGCTATGTCTATTCCAAGCATGTATATTTTGAGTATCGCTATGAACACAGAAAATATGCCGTTGCCTACTGTGTTCAGCAATGCCGCCGTTGTATGCCCTTTTGCGATGTGCCCAAATTCATGTGCGAGAATGCCTTTCAGCTCTGATTCTGAAAATGTTTCGATTGCTCCCTTGGTTACTGCTATTGTGTGTTTTCCTATGGCACAGGCGTTTACTGTCATTATGTCCTGTATATACAGGGTTACATCTATCTTTGGATTCCGGGCTTTTACTGCCTCGTATACGTCATCAAAAGTGGGAATGAGATATTCCCGTTCCCGTTTGGTCAATACTGGCCTTGTGCTCTCGAACAGCCGTATGAGCAATTCTCCTATGCTTGACAGGGCTGTTGTGATTGTGGCCGCATAGATAAGCACCAGCAGGGTAAATAAGACTATGCCCCCGCCAAAGAGCGCAAAACACACCCAGAAGTTGACCATGAACCAGAGTATGTACAAATAGTTGCCTAAAATGTATTTGCCAAGCTGTTTCCATGTTGTTACTTCTTCAAATTTCATGTGTTTGCTCCCCTATGTATTTAAAATGGCTTGTTGATTGTGATTTTGCTGTGGCTGTTGTTGTCCTTGCACATGAATATGCCTTTGCCTGTCGAAAATGTCTTTATTTCGTCCGGGTGGTACAGAAATTCGCGTACTCTTCTGGCTGAGCCTAATCCGGTATCTTCTGTAAATGCACTTCTCTTGTTTGTCAGCTGAAAGGTTACGTCAAGATTTTGGCGTGTCCCAAGTATCTTTGACCAGTGTTCCGCATTGACCGCGCTGTTTTGCCTTAGCACTATGTAATTATTGCAGTTCTCGATGATTTGCTCCTTGAAAAATGCCCCGTTTGCATAGTCTAAATCTGACAGGCTCTGGGTTGCCAGTATACAGGTTACATTTGCCGACCTTGATTTGTTTACCAAGTCAAGCAATGCTGTTGAGGCATATACATTGATTTCGTCAAAAAGAAAGAATGTTCGCTGTTCTTTCCCGAACAGATTCTGCACTGCTTTTTTGCTGTCTATCAATATGAGCCTTCCCATGAGCGGCGACAGCTCCGGGTATATCAATGGGTTGAGTATGAACAGTATGATTGCCTTTTCTTTCATGGCTGTGTATATGTCCACTCCTGTTTCGGAAAAGATTGAGCCGGCCTCGCTTTCTGCTATGGTGCTGAATCTCGATGTCGCGTTTTCAGCTATTTTTCCGCTTGTTTTTGCAATTTCGTAATTTTCCAGATGTGCCTCTTTTGTGATGATTCCTATTTTTACGAGTTCTGCGCTTAGTTTTACAAATTTGTCTGATGGCATATATTTTATGATGTTCTGAAATGACATCGGTATTTGCGCCTGATACAGCACTCCTACCAATTTCTGCAAATATCGCTCTGTGTTCAGCTTGTAATGCTCTTCGCTCCACTGTGTCATATTGATGAGCATGTCTTTTATGACTGTGGGGCTTGCGTTTCTGAATGGGTTGTATTTGGCTGAATGTGCCGGGTCGTTCAAATTGACAACATAGATTTTTTTGCTTGCTCCCAGTTTCTGGACGATGTCAAGAATGGAATTAGCTCCCACGTCTCCTTTGCCGTCTATGATTAGCATGGGATAATCATTGTCTATTCCAGATTTTATGAAATTTGACAGTGCAACGGTTTTTCCGCTCCCGGTTGTCCCGCACACAAATACATGCTTGCAGTCATTTGAAATATGTATTTTTTTGTGGTTGCTGCTTTCGCCCAGATAGGTATAGCCCTGTAATTCATTTTCCGGTATAGGCTCTGGAGTATATTTGTATTCTTGTTTCAGATTCCTGACTTCACGCTTGATGTTGAATACTTTTTTCAATGCGAAATGCTTGTTTATTTTTCTTGCCAGTTCTACCACAATGACGATGAGTGGTATTATGATGCAAATTATCATGATGTAATACATATATTCATTT
>Ga0082212_10008299_pt1 | contig 13600 bp, 13 predicted proteins | sample TergutNt197P3_FD_71548 | JGI IMG/M metagenome (GOLD analysis project Ga0082212, IMG submission 71548) | Neocapritermes taracua P3 segment gut microbial communities from Petit-Saut dam, French Guiana - Nt197 P3 | ecosystem: Host-associated > Arthropoda: Insects > Digestive system > Gut ... | reverse complement strand
GGCGGTGAATCTTCCTGCCGGGATTGAAGGCCGGGATCTAAATTCTTCCCTGAAAACCGGTCAGGTATAAGGGCAAGGGCGTAACGCTCCGCCCGCCCCGCCGTTTCAATCTCCACAGCCCTGGTAAGCGCCGATTCGTTGCCGGTAATTAAAACTCCCCTGATCATAACAACAGTGTATACGGAGCCGTCTTTTACCGCAACCGGTAATTAAAGTGATATATTGAAACAAAGTGATATTGACAGAAAGATTATACTGATATATCATAACTTTATGGCAGACTTCCTTAATGACGCCGACTTTGAACAGTACCGTTCGCTTATTTACAGGGAAAGCGGTATTACGTTCACCCCGGCGAATCGGTCGATTTTGGAAAGCAGGCTGAAAGAACAGCTTCGGGAAAAGAAAATCGACACAGTGAAGGCTTATTACTCAGAAATTACATCCGATAAAGAGAAACTCAAAGGCTTTCTTGATTCAATAACAACAAATTTGACCAGTTTTTTCCGAAATTTGGCCCAATTTAACGCATTGGAAAAACACGTTATCCCCGAATTGATAAACAACATCAAGAAGGGCGGCTCCGGAACCCCCATTAAAATATGGAGCGCGGGCTGTTCCACCGGGGAGGAGCCTTACACCATCGCCATGTTGCTGTCCGAGATACTGCCGCCGCCCTGGAAATTCGATATAATGGCCAGCGACCTCAGCCTGAAATGTCTGATGACCGCAAAAGAGGGTTTTTACGCAGACTCGAGAATAGTGGGTATTCCCGATAATTACCTTGTCAAATATTTTGACAAGGTTGACGGCGGGTACAAGGTCCACCAGGATATACAGTCAAGAATCCGTTTTGATTACCATAATCTTAAAAACGATTCGGGGCAGAAGGGCTTTGACATTATTTTCTGCCGGAACGTTATTATTTACTTTGACGAGGCCGCCCAGACCGCTGTTATCAACCGTTTCTGGGACGCGATGTCGGCAAAATCATTTCTGTTTATCGGTCATTCGGAATCCCTATTCGGCATGGAAACAAAATTTGAATTTTTAAAAACTGAGTGGGCAACTTTGTACCGCAAAAATACTTGAGGAGGGTGATCATCGTGTCTGATGAAGTTTCCGTACTTATTGTTGATGATTCCGCATTGATGCGCAACCTTATCGGTCACATGGTTAGTGACACACCCGGCCTGGTTATAGCGGAAAAGGCGATGAACGGTAAGTTTGCACTGGATAAAATCCCCAGGGTTAACCCGGATGTTATCGTCCTGGATCTCGAAATGCCCGAAATGAACGGTATCGAATTTCTGAAAGAACGGGAAAAACGCGGTATAAAAATTCCGGTGGTGATCCTTTCGTCCATAGCCCGCCGCGGTGCGGAAATAACCATGGAAGCTTTGTCCCTCGGGGCCAGCGATTTTATACAGAAACCTTCCGGTTCGGAGTCGGAAGACATTCATCTGGTAAAGAACGTCCTTGTGGAAAAACTGCTCGGTTACGGCGGTTCGTACCGGAAAACCCAGGGTAAAAAAGTCCTTGCCACAACGGAATATCAGCCTAAAACTGCACCGGCAGGCCAGAGCCATGATCTTCTCGCCCGTATGAGTTCGCCTCCCGTGGTCGAACCCGCCAAACCGCCGGCCCAGATTCGCAAGCCGGCAAAAACCGACATTATCGCCATCGGCATAAGCACCGGCGGCCCCGATGCGCTGCGGGTGGTTTTTTCCCAACTGGACGCCGACCTAAAAGTGCCGATTGTGGTGGTTCAACATATGCCCCCCGGTTTTACCAACGAATTTGCCAAAAGCCTTGACCGCATCTGCCCCCTGGACGTTAAGGAAGCCGAAGACGGTGACGCTATCCAGCCTGGCAGAATACTTATTGCCCAGGGAAACAAACACCTGGAGGTGGAAAAGAAGATGAACACTGTGGTCCGGCTTTCCGATGCCCCTCTGGTTTCCGGCCACCGGCCTTCTGCAGATGTTTTGTTTGCGTCGATTGCCATGGCCTATCAAAACCACGCCCTCGGGGTGATTATGACCGGTATGGGCCGCGATGGCGCCCAGCAGCTCGGTACCATTTACAAGGAAGGCGGCATGACGCTGGGCCAGGACGAGGCAAGTGCTGTCGTATACGGAATGCCCCGCGTTGCCCACGAACTCGGTCATGTTATGGAGCAGGTTTCCCTGCAAAACATGGCCCGCAGAATCTGCGACGTGGCGAAAACGGTTAGATAGAAACTAGTTACTAGCCGCTAATTCTTAACCTGCCATTTGTTATCGACACGCTCAAAACGGGCGGCGGGAACGGTTATCACACGGCTGTCCTTGCCCGTAATTTTTACCTGACCGCTTATCATATTCGCTTCGGTAACCGTCCAGGTGTCGTTATTATAGCTGACGTTGGCACCTTCCTGGGGGACACGGTGGCATTGTTCGCTGTAGAAGGCGTGTTCGTATGAAAGGCAGCAGAGAAGCCGGCCGCAGGAGCCGGATATTTTCATAGAATTAAACGAGAGGTTCTGTTCTTTTGCCATTTTAATGGACACGGGTTTGAGTTTGTCTGAAATGCAGTGACAGCAATAGCCGCGCCCGCAGATACCCAGGCCGCTTACGACTCTGGCCTCGTCGCGGACACCGATTTGTCGCAGTTCAATACGTGTTTTAAAAACCCCTACAAGGTCCTTTACCAGTTCGCGGAAATCAACACGATTGTCGGCGATGTAGAAAAAAAGGATTTTCGGTTCTTCCAGCAAGTAATGCGCCAAAACCAATTTCATCTCCAGTTTGTGGTTTTTGATTTTTTCTTTGCAAATTTTTAAGGCTTCTCTTTCAAGATTGCGGTTGTTTTCCGCTTTTTCCAGGTCTTCTTTTTCGGCAGGGCGTTCAATCCAGGCTATATCGGAGGCATCGGTGTGTTTGCACCGCACCGGTCCGATTACCTGGGCAAGATCTTTGCCGAATCGTGTGGGAACTATCACCATGGAACGGGAGGACAGCGTGTCATCACGGTAAATCGCCAGAAATGTTTCCTGGGAGTAGAGGAGGCGCAGCCGGTAAATGGGCGTATCAGGGGCAAGAGACTCGAATTTTTCACCTGCAATGGAGGAAGTGTCCCTTTCTTCGGGTCTGTCTTCAAGCCGGGATATATCTTCGTCATTCAATTCGTCTATGTCGCTCATAATTTCCTTTTAGGGTTTGTTATTCCAACAAGTCTATCAAAAGTCCCTTTATTTCCTCAAGCCGGGCGGTAATTTCAAGCTGCCGTGTTTGACCGGAGAGAAGCATTGCCGCCAAATCTTCCAGTTTTTTGTCGATAACCTGAATTTTGGTATAGGTTTTCTGCTCCATCGCTTCGGATGTGCCCCGTTTGCCTTTGTAACCCGGTTTGAGAAATTTGGGAATGCCCGCCTCATGTTCCAAAGCGTAGCTGTTTTCCACCACATAATACATAAAATCCCGCACAGCCTTTTTATAGCGGATAATTTCATCGGGAAAAGGCCGGTTACGCAGGGTGTCTCCGGCACTGCGTACCTCGTCCATTAAATAATTAAGGCTTTCCTCGGATACCGGCAGGTTCGGCAGCGGTCCCAGGCCGGCCTCCCCGGTGCTTTTGCTTTTTATATCTTCGAATATACGGGAAAATTGCGTTTTTCCGCCGCGCTTGATATCTTCGCTTTTTTTATCATTTTTTACCCGGGCATACGCTGCGGGAGACATATAGATTGCGGGATTTTCGGCTTCAATTTTCGCCATTACCGGTTCCCCGGGTTTTTGAAAAAACGGGCAGCGCCGATTTTATCTCCCGGGCGCTGCCGTACTCGCTGACGACCCGCAGCCAGCTTTCCTCATCGGGGCAGACAAACACCCTGCCGTGGATAACGCAGCCTTCGTCCGCCTGAATACGGCGGGTAATAATATCGCCTATCACCAGGGCGGAGGAGAGGACCACCAGAGATTCGGCGGCGATCAGGTTGCCGTATACTACACCGCCGACGGTTACCGCCGTACCGGAAATATTGCTTTTCATTCGCGCCCGTTCGCCGATTACCACTCTGCCTTTGCTGTTTACGTTCCCGATAATACTGCCGTCTATGCGGGTAAAACCGCCGGATTCAATCTCTCCTTTCAGGACAGTGTTGGGGCCGATAATGGTGTTTATCGAGAAATCGTTGAATTTGCCGGAAGGCATAACTGGTTAACGTCCCTGTTTGGCGATGTTGAAGCGGGTATTGATGTATTTGTAAGGATCAACGACATCGGATCCGACATGAACTTCATAATGCAGGTGGGGGCCGGTTGAAAGGCCGGTATTTCCGATATAACCGATTACATCGCCCTGCTGCACAGCCTGCCCCAGCGAGACCCGCGATGAAAGCATATGGGCGTAACGGGTGTAATAACCGTGTTTGTGCCTGATAATCACATAATTACCGAAATCGGGCAGATATTCGACGGTAACCACCTGCCCGTTGGCCGTGGCGACAATGGGGTCACCGGAACGGAAGGTAGATATGTCTATCCCTTTATGGATGTAGTATAGACCGCTAAACGGGTTGATATTCTGACCGAAGTACATTGAAATATGACCCAGCCCCCCTTTTACGGGCCAAATACTGGGAATTTCGGTAAGCAGGGCGCTTTGGGAATTTAAAGTGGTGCCGATTTCCCTGAGAGGGATCACGGCAGAGGAAAGGTAAACCGCATGTTGCCTTAAATCATCGGCTTCCTGCATCAACCCTTCCGGTGTTTCCCGTATATCAAAGATGGAGTTAAGGTCTCCGCCGGGAGGACGGGATCCCCGGGTATTCAAGTCGGGGCTTATAGCGGAAAAAGCCTCGGAAAAAGCGTTTTCAAAAACCCTCGCTTCTTTCAGCAGCAGGGCTGCTTCGTCACGCAGTTGATCCAGGCTTGCCTGCAGTTCTTTTACCTGACTGTCCTTGCCGGCAAGAATGACGCGCGTTGAATTGTAAGTGGCGCTGTAACGAAAAAAAACGGTTAAAAAACCCGCTACTACCAGCAAAAAACAGATCATCGAAAGGACGGTTATGTGGAAATTATAGACCTTTTTTTCAGAATGGGGGACAAAAACAACGGTATAACGGCTGGTTAGGAAATTTCCTGCCACCTGCAGAAATCCTGCGGCCTTGCGACCCGCAAACATTGCCACTTTTTTTACTTTTTGGATAATGTTGTTTTCAAGTTGTTTATATTCGTGTACCGAAGCCATTACCCACTCCTTAATTACCTCGTAGAACGAAAAATTTAATCATTTTCTATAGTATATGATACGAGTTATTACAAAAAGAGTCAATACTAAGGATACCGTTTTTTTCATGTTAACTGTGTAGACGGAATAAATATTTCAGGGTATACTGTAAAAAATTACTCGAAAGGCGGGAATTTATGATAATTCTAACATTGAATTGCGGTTCTTCTTCGGCAAAATACCAGGTGTACGACTGGGAAGCTGGGGATATTTTAGCGGTCGGCGTTGTGGAAAAAGTAACTTTCAGCGGTTCTTTTATCGTTCACAAGGCAAAAGGCAAGGATGAATATACCTTGCAGCAGGACTGCCCCACCCATACCGAAGCGGTGGAACTGATTATGAAGACACTGACAAGCAAGGAACAGGGTGTTATAACCGATATGTCGGTGATCAAAGCGGTAGGTCACCGCGTTCTTCACGGCGGCATGAAATTTACCAAGAGCGTCATCGTGGACGATGCGGCGATGGCGGCCTTTAATGAAGTGAAGGATCTGGGGCCGCTGCACAATCCCCCGAATATTATGGGGATAGAAGCGGCGAAGAAGGTACTGCCCAACGTACCGCACTGCGCTGTTATGGATACCGCATGGCACCAGACAATGCCACCCGAGGCGTACCTGTATGCACTCCCCTACGAATGGTTTGAAAAATACCAGGTCCGCCGTTACGGTTTCCACGGTACAAGTTTCCTTTACACGGCAAAACGGGCCTCCGTCCTTCTGGGAAAAGAACCCACAAAAACAAACCTTATCATCTGCCATCTTGGAAACGGCGCTTCGGTGAACGCCGTAAAAGACGGCTGTTCTTTCGATACGAGCATGGGTATCACCCCGCTGGAAGGTTTGGTGATGGGAACCCGTTCCGGCGATGTTGACGCGGCCCTGCCGTTCTATGTCATGCGGAAAACCGGTATGAGCGCCGCCGATATGGAAAGCGCTTTGAACAAAAAGTCCGGGCTTTTGGGGCTTACCGGAAAATCAGACCGCCGCGACATTCAAGCCGCAGCGGTAGGCGGTGACAAACAGGCCCTTCTCGCGCAATATATTGAAGCGCACCGGGTTAAAAAGTACATCGGGGCGTACCAGGCCGTTTTGGGCAGGGTTGACGCACTTGTCTTTACTGCCGGCGTTGGGGAATTCGCCTCGTTCATAAGGGATAAGATCCTTGACGGGCTTGAGGGCATCGGCATTGCCGTTGATCCGAAAAAAAACGAACTCTCCCGTACCCGCAACACCGAGACAATCATCAGCAAAGCTGATTCTAAAATACCCATTTACATCATTCCCACCGATGAAGAGTTGGTAATGACCGAGGATGCATACGCCCTGATGAAAGGCACCTACGACATCCACACCCGGTTCACCTACTCTTTCCAGAGCAAGAACTATGTAAACAAGGGCCGGGCCGAAGGGCTGAAACGCGAGTTGGAGAAGAACCCCGCACTGAAGGATATAATCGCCATTCCAAAGTAATATGAAACGGGGGACAGGGAGTTGGGTTGACGTTCAAAACAGAACCCTATTCCCGTGGTGTGATGAATTCACAACATGAAAAAATTTGGAGAAAAAATGAAGAAATTTACGAAAAGGACGATGGCATCCGTAATCGTGGGATTGATTTGTATCTGCGCCGCTTTCGGACAAACTCCGGTGGATCTGGATGCCGCCATTCAGCAGGCGGGCAGGGAGATTGGCGGCAGGCTGAAGCCGATCGGACTTATTACAACTCCCCGTGTGGTCCTGCTGAATTTCAGTTCCGGCACAAACGACTTTTCCGCTTATGTCCTGAAGGAAATGGCGCTTGCCTTGGAAAAAAACCGGAATTCCGCAGTGATTGCCCGTGCGGAAATAGATCGCGCCCTCGCCTCGGCAAACCTCCGGATTACCGGTGAAGTAACCGACGCCGCCGCTCAGCAAATCGGCAAAACTCTTACCGCGCAGTATGTAGTTACCGGCTCGTTTGAAAAAGCGGGTAACGACTACCGTTTCAGAACACGGGTGATAACAATCAACGATACCTCAAGCCCGCCGACTTCGACAATCAGTGTCAGGGAAACCCCGCAGGTTAGGCAGTTGCTCGGAATACCCGAGCCCGTACTGGCGGCTCCGGTGCCTGCACCGGTACCTGCGCCTGCGCCTGCTCCGGCAGCTCCTCCACCGGCAGCGCCTGCTCCGGCAGCACCCCCGCCGGCACCTGCCCCGTCTCCGGGAGTCGCACCGCCAACACCCGCTCCGGCCCCGGAAATTCCCGCACCGGCTCCCGCGCTTACTCCGGCAGCACCCGCAGCCGTTTCATATAAGGTCGGTGACACGGGTCCCGCCGGTGGCCTTATCTTCTACGACAAAGGAAACAACGCAAACGGCTGGCGTTATCTGGAAGCGGCCCCTGCGGATGTTGACCCCAAGTTGAAGGCGGTTTCGGAAAATATTAACAGAAGCAACTCCAATGAACGGGCTGTTGGAAGAGGCGCATCAAACACCCGGGAGATTATGAAGGAGGCCAACAACAAAGGCGGCGGTTTCGGTTGGGCGGCCCAGGCTTGTGATGTTTTTTCTCTAAACGGTTTTAGCGACTGGTTCCTCCCTTCGAGGGACGAACTGCACTACATGTACGGCAACCTGCATATGAAGAAATTGGGAGAGTTCAGAAATGAATGGTACTGGTCATCAACCGGCAGCGGTAGCGGTTCTGGATCCAGTTTTTGGGCCGAAAACTTTTCAGGCGGGAAACAAGACGGTTTTACCGGAAGTTATTACGAATACCGCGTCCGTCCCGTCCGGCAGGTTCCCGGGCCCAACTGATAAATGTCCCCGCTCTTAACGGGTGGGGGATTGACAATTTAATTATCGGGTGTATTCTACAGAAGTGGACTTGAGAAAGTTCATAATCGGACAGATATAGGAGGTCATGTATGAAAAAAGTGTTTTTTTGCTGTGCGGTTCTGTTTCTGGTTCTTGCCGCTACAGCTTTTGCCAGTCGGGTGGAAATAGAGTCGGCACTCAGCTCTTACGAAGCCCTTGTGGTAGAAGCTGAAACTTTGGCGGCAAAAGATCTGATCCTTGCAGGTGATTTTTCTGCCATGGAGGACAGAGCTAGTGCTGCGGAAGCGGCAGTTTCCTCAGCGGTTCAAAACGCGCAGGAGTGGACAATTCAGGATGCCAAGCGCTCGGCGGAGCTTAGGGCGCGGTTTAACGACGCAATGGCCAAAGCCGTAAGTAAACTGTTACAGTATTGAGAAACTGAAGTAAAACAAGCACTATCCGAAAAGTTTTTACCACGGAGGTCACGGAGTTTTACCACACGGAGTTTCACAGAGAAGAGTAGGAAATTTGCGTTATTCGCACTTTCGTATTCTCTCCGTGTGACTCCGTGCTTATCTCCGTGTAACTCTGTGGTTTTCTTTTTAAAATACCGTATTACAACAACACAGCCTTAGCGATTTTATCCCCTTCCGCTTTGCCGAGAAGTTGTCCGATTATAGCGACGGCGAAAGCCCCGGCGGTTCCCGCCCCCCGGCTTGTAATAACGTTATCGTCAATTACAACACTTTCGTCCGTATATTTGCCGTCTCGGACCTTTTCTTCCATGCCGGGATAGCAGGTAAACTTTTTTCCGGAAAGCAGACCCAAGGGGGCCAGAACCACAGCCGGAGAGGCGCAGATGGCACAGACAGGTTTTCCCGCAAGAGCTGTATAGAGGATTAGCGCTTCGGCTTCCTTTGAAGCGGCTACGTTAGAAGCACCGGGCATCCCTCCGGGAATGATAACAGTATCCCAAGCAGTTTTTTGCCCTGTAACAAACTCCTGCAAAGTAATATCGGCGTTTATAGCAATACCCCGGGCCCCTTTGACGGCAAGACTGCCGGTCGTATCAGCGACGCCACCGTCGCAGATTGCGGCGATTATGACTTCAATCCCCGCGCGGCGCAGGTAATCGATAGGGGTTACCGCCTCGACCTCTTCAAAGCCTTCAGCCAAAAGTACAATCGCCTTTTTTGACATAATATCCTCCCTCTTCAGTGTAAAACCTTGCCTACGCGCAATGCCGAAATTCCCAGAAACACCGCCCCCGAAACAATAACCGTCATTGCACCGACAGGAAGATCAAAAATCCAGCCGGCGGCAACACCGCAGACCGAAAAGACCATCGAAAAAATACAGCTTAACAGCATCATGCCGCCGAGGCTGCGGGAAAAAACGCCGGCGCATCCTGAAGGCAGGGTGAGCATGGCAATGACCATTACGATGCCGACAAAGGTCTGTAACAGGACAACGGCAATGGCGGTAACGGCAAGCAGGACCAAAAACACCGTGTCAAGGCTGACACCCCGGACACGGGCAAATTCCCCGTCGAAAGAAGCCGCTTCAATTTGGGCGTAGAAACGCCGGATGAGAAAAAGCACAACAATGTCGAGAACGGCCAGCAAAAGGAGGTCGCGGTTTGATACAAGGAGGATGTTGCCGAAGAGCCATGTTGAGGGATCGGTGTAGCCTGGCGTTTTTGCCATGAACAGCACCCCCAAACTCATGCCTATCGCCCAAATCGCGTTAATGGCCGTGTCCTCGCGCTGCTTTGCCCGCAGGGAAACAAGACCGATGATCAGGGCGGCAAGAACGGCGAAAACCAGCGCGCCGGCAATAGGCGGCAGGCCGGGAATGAGTCCCGTTGCGGAAATGTACAGGGCGAGACCGATGCCGCCCAATACCGCGTGCGAAACCGCCCCGGCAAGGCTCGCTATGCGCCGCACCGTAACCACCGTTCCGATTATTCCGAACAGAACGGATGCGAGAATCCCTGAAAGCAGGGCGTTCCTGAGAAAGGGAAAATCCGCACTTATCAAAGTTTCAATAAAATTTGCCATAAATTTTAATGCCCGCAACATTCATGATCAGTAACGTTTTCTCCATGAACAACACGTGCCACAAGCACGTGGGGTTCTTTCGCGTCGCCTTCGCTGTGGTGGGTGCTGTCCTCGGGGACGGCCTCCGTCCGGTGCTCCACAATCCCGTGACGCCCGGACGTATCACTGCCCAGACAGAGTACGCGGTCGGTCAGCACCGAAACAAAATCCATATCATGTGTAACGATGAGTATTGTGGCGGCGCCTTTGAGTTTTCCCAGGGTTTCAAACAGCCTTTCTTCGCTTTCCGTGTCCATATTGGCGGTCGGTTCGTCAAGAACCAGCAGTTCGGGACGGGCCGCCAACGCCCGCGCTACCAGTACCCTCCGCCGCTGGCCGCCGGAAAGCGCCCGCCAGGATCTTCCCGCCAAATCGGAAATGCCGGCCTGTTCCAGCGCCTCTGAAACGGCGGCCCCTGTTTCCGGGCCGTATCCCCGCAGGGGACGCAGCAATCCCATTCGTACCACATCGCGTACGGTAACGGGAAAAGATTGATCAGCAGGGGGGTGCTGGGGAACATATCCTATACGGTCACGGATGGCGGCACTGTTTCGCTTTATATTCAAAAGAGAGCTGTTTTCCTGGATGTCGTCTGATGAAGTGTTGTCAAAAAATTTTACAGCCCCGGAGGTTGGGTGTTCCAGATTGAGGATCAATTTCAATAGAGTGGTTTTTCCCGATCCGTTTGGGCCGACAAGGGCGATAAATTCCCCTTTGTGAATATGAAAAGAGACGTTTTCCAGAACCGGCACATCACCGTAGGCAAAAGAAACGGAGTCAAATTGAACGGTGATTTCCCGGTTACTCGTCATTTTATTTTTCCCAGGAAATTTTCCACAATATCATCAATATTCGGACGGCCGATTTCCTGCAGGCTGTATTCCACCCGCGTGCAGGGCTTGTTGATCTTTATTACCCGCTGAAGGTCTATCGGTGTGGCGATGATCACGGAATCGCAGTCGGTTTTTTCAACGGTGGCGCACAAGTCCTTCATCTGCTGTTCGCCGTAACCCATGGCCGGCAGCAAAATACCAATATCAGGGTAAATGCGGAATGTTTCTGCCAGTTTGCCCGCTGCAAAAGGACGGGGATCAACTATTTCCGCCGCACCGAAACGCCGGGCCGCGACAATGCCGGCCCCAATTTTCATCCCACCGTGGGTTAGGGTAGGGCCGTCTTCAATTACCAACACCCTTTTGCCGCGAATAATTTCCGGATTATCAACGGTAATGGTTGAGGCGGCGTCCACCACCACGGCTTTCGGGTTCACTTTCCCGATATTTTCCCTTACGGTTTGAATATTGTCAAAATCGGCACTGTCGATTTTATTGATAACAACAACATCGGCAATGCGTAAATTTATCTCGCCCGGATAGTAGTAAAGCTCATGTCCCGGTCGGTGCGGATCGGCAACCGTAACCATCAGATCGGGCTTGTAGAACGGGAAATCATTGTTTCCCCCGTCCCAGAGAATCACATCGCAGCCGTTTGGATCGTTTTCGGCGGCGCGGAGTATTGCCTCGTAATCCACACCTGCGTAAATGACATTTCCCCGCGCTATGTGCGGTTCGTATTCTTCCATTTCTTCAATGGTGCAATGATGTTTGGCAAGATCGTCAATGGCTGCAAAACGCTGCACTTTTTGCGCTTCAAGATCGCCGTAGGGCATGGGGTGACGAATCACTATTACTTTTAATTTCCGTTTGGTTAACGCTTCCGCAATGCACAGGGAGGTTTGGCTTTTACCGCAGCCGGTGCGTACCGCCCCTACCGCAACTACCGGCTTGGTGCTTTTTAGCATGGTATCTCTATGGCCCAGCATGGCGAAACTCGCGCCTGCGGCGTTCACCTTTGCCCCCAGTGCCATTACGGCGGGGTAGGGGACATCACTGTACGAAAAAACACATACATCGGCACTAAAATCCTCTATCAGTTTTTCCAAATCATCCTGCGGGTAAATAGGGATACCATTGGGATACAAAGAGCCGGCGAGTGATGCGGGGTATTTTCGGTCCGCAATGTCCGGAATTTGTGCGGCGGTAAAAGCAACCACATTATAGGCAGGGTTATCCCTGTAAAAAGTATTAAAATTGTGAAAATCCCGTCCGGCCGCGCCAATTATAATGATTTTTCGCTGCATCATTAAGATCTCTTTGCGATTTTCGCCCAGGTATCCCGCAGGCCGACAGTTTTATTAAAAACAGGCCGTCCGTCATCGCCCGAATCGGGGTCGCGTGTAAAATAACCCAGCCTTTCAAATTGGAAACGATCCTCGGGCCGTGCGCCGGCAAGGCACGGTTCGCCCCGTGCTTCGGCAATTACCTCCAGCGATTGCAGGTTAAGATTGTCGATAAATTCACCGGGGGTGCCGTCCGGCCTGGCGGCAACTTCCATCGGCTTTTCGACACCGAAAAGGTAATCGTAAACACGCGCCTCAAACGGCACGGCGGTGGTAGCGGAAACCCAGTGTATCGTGCCCTTTACCTTGCGATTGTCGGGTGCGTTGCCGCCCTTGGTTTCGGGGTCATACGTGCAGCGCACGGCGGTAATATTCCCCGAGGTATCCTTTTCAAAACCGGTGCAGGTGACGATATACGCATAACGCAGCCGTACGGCATTGCCGGGGAAAAGCCGGAAATACTTGGGCGGTGGGATCTCTTCAAAATCGTCCCTTTCGATCCACAGTTCACGGGAAAAGGTTATGCGTCGTGTTCCCGCACTCGGGTCTTCCGGGTTGTTCACAGCCTCAAGTTCTTCGGTGCGACCGTCATCCCAATTTTCGATGATCAATTTCAACGGTTTTAAGACTGCCATTACACGCATAGCCCGTTTGTTTAAATCTTCCCGCAGGCAGTATTCCAAAAAGGCGATGTCGGCCATGCTGTCGGTTTTGGCAATTCCGATTTGCGAAACAAAATTGCGGATCGCCTCCGGTGTGTAGCCCCGGCGGCGCAGGCCGGCAATGGTGGGCATTCGGGGATCGTCCCAGCCGGAAACGTATTTTTCCTGTACCAATTTCAGCAGCCATCGTTTACTCATAACGGTACGGGTCAGGTTCAGCCGGGCGAATTCGATCTGCCGTGAGGGAAAAACTTCAGCCTCGCGGATAAACCATTCGTACAGGGGCCGGTGTATTTCATATTCCAATGAACAGAGGGAATGGGTAATGCCCTCTTTTGCATCGGACAGGGGATGTTGAAAGTCGTACATGGGATAGATGCACCAGGTATTGCCGGTGCGGTAATGGGTTTCCCGGCGGATGCGGTACATTACCGGGTCCCGTAAAAGCAGGTTGGGGTGGGCCATGTCGATTTTGGCCCGCAGGGTTTTTGACCCGTCGGGGAACTCGCCGTTGCGCATCCGGGAGAAAAGATCGAGGTTTTCCTCAACGGAACGCTCGCGGTACGGGCTGTTCCTCCCCGGCGGTGT
>Ga0082212_10008298_pt1 | contig 13601 bp, 13 predicted proteins | sample TergutNt197P3_FD_71548 | JGI IMG/M metagenome (GOLD analysis project Ga0082212, IMG submission 71548) | Neocapritermes taracua P3 segment gut microbial communities from Petit-Saut dam, French Guiana - Nt197 P3 | ecosystem: Host-associated > Arthropoda: Insects > Digestive system > Gut ... | reverse complement strand
TTGCTAAACAATCTCAATTTATTCCTCTACAGAATGTCGTGTATTTCATAACGTTACCTTTTTTTGGTTCGTAAAATATTCACATTTTACATAAATTATGTGATACTATTTAAATGTACAATTCCGGGGCCAAAAGGTTAATATGCGTCAGGATACGGACAACTGGCGGGCTGCAGTCAGCGCGGTAATTAGAAAATAGTCAAATTCGATTAGAAAATGTTACGTACAAGGTTAACAATTCTCGAAATAAGAAATACAAGGAAGTAGGGTGGAACAAAAAAAAAATGCCAACAGCACATGGTGTTCCCAGGCGGTCACCCATCCAAGTACTAACCATGCCCAATGTTGCTTAACTGCGGTGATCAGACGAGAACCGGTGTATTCAACGTGGTATGGCCGTTGACATCACACGATGCATCATTTTCACAATGTCAAGATTCGCAGCTCCGTAATGTACCCACTTCAAGTTTTCATATCTCATATTAGTTACTTTTGCGTTTTTATGGGATTCGATGCAAATATTTATGTACTGCACCCGATCTACGTTCACCAGCACATAGCCTCATGTTCAGAAGATACCGGGATTGCTTCGCTGGATGTAAAGCGGCCGGGTATTGAGGCTTATCACTCACCCCCCCCCCCCTCAGCGCCGTACGTGCTTTCAAACCATTCAAACCGACAACTTCTCACGTTAACCGCTAACAACTGTGGTCATACGCAGTAACTAATTCACTAAGAGCTGATCAGCTAATCAAGAAATCTGTCGCATTTAGTGAAGCCCAAAAGTGCATCACCGTGTTCACAACAGCCCGCAAACTGTCCATATCCTGAGCCAGATCAATCCAGACGCAGATTAAATTGAGGAAGACAAATGGGTTGGGCACGTGGCACATACGAAGCAGATGGGAAATGCACGCAGGGTTTTTGTGGAGAAAGTGGAATGACACAGACTCCATGGCACCCCTAGGCGTGGACAGCGGTATAATATTAAAATGGATCTTAAAGACACTGGATGCGAAGGCGAAGACCGATATGCGTCAGAATACGGAGAATTGGAGGGCTGTTGCCAGCACAATAAATATCATATGGTTTTATGTAATAATACCAAAAAAATGTACACAAGTATTTTACAAATTGTTTTATATTTTACAAATTGTTTTATATACAGTGATCGACATGTTTCGACCAACCATGTGACCGTCTTCAGGGAGGTGAAAAACAGAGGATGGTTAGACAAAGTTCAAATTAATGAAGTACCATAACAAATCTGCACATATTCAATGCAATCATCCTTTGTATTTTACCTCTCTAAGGATGGCCACATGGCTGTAGGAGCTCAGCGTGTATATAACTATTTTTAATATACACTTGTGCATTTTGTTGGTACTGTAATTGTATATAATCGATTAATGCATGGATTTTTGGATTGAATTAAGTAAAAAGGCAAAAATAAACCTATAAAACCAATAAACCCAAAGGTATTGAATATTGTATTGAATATGAGTCCTCCCCAACTAAAGAGAATTGTTAAGATATAGCTTACAATGATTAACTTATTATAGTTAATATCCACATTCTTCTCTTCATTAAATAACAATGGTTTTCCACAGTCATAACAAAAGTTAAAATTATCTTGATTCTCACATCCACAATATGGACAAATTTTCACCATTTTATCACAAATTAAACTTTATTCAATTATTTTTTATTATATTTTTTTTATAGCTATTTTATTTTATTATAATTTTTATTTACTTTGTTATATTTTAATATTAAAGATATTTAGATATATATGATATTTTTTATAATTATAACTTTAATAATAAAAAAATAATAATTATAACTAATGAATAAATAAAAAGGTAATAAAAATGGAATTAATAATTGATTTTTTTAAAAGTATGGATTATTTAGGGCCAAACTGTAAAGAAGAAAGTGTAAAAGTTATAAACTCTCTTTCAATAACTAATAAAAACATTAAAATTGCAGACATTGGTTGTGGTACTGGAAGACCAACTGAAATATTAGCTAATGAATTAAATGGAAAAATAATTGCAATTGATTTAGCTGAAGAATTTTTAGAACCTGCGAAAAAGAGGTTCAATGATAAAAATTTAAATATTGAAACAAGTTGTCAAGATATGGGAAATCTTAATTTCGATGTGGAAGAATTTGATCTTATCTACTCAGAAGGATCTATTTATAATATAGGGTTTGAAAAAGGTATTAATTACTGGAAAAAGTTTATTAAGCTAAATGGTTATTTAGTGGTAGCAGAAATTTCTTGGTTAACAGAAAAACGCCCAAAAAAGATTCAAGAATACTGGGATTACTATTATAAAGAAATAGACACTTGTGAAAATAAAATCAAACAACTTAAAAAAGCAGGATACAAGGTAATAAAACATTTCATAGTACCTCCAAAATGCTGGGAAAACTATTATAATCATGTGGAAAAATATTTTAATCCTTTTCTAAAAAAACATGAATATTCAAAGGAAGCAATTGAATTTATCGAAGAATTTAAAACTGAAATGGATATATACAATGAGTTTAATGACTATTTTAGCTATGTTTTTTATATTGCTCAAAGGATAGTCTAATAAATTAGCTATATATTCATTATAATTTTTATTTTTTAATAATTTTTATTTATAATTTTTATTTTTTAATAATTTTTATTTATAATTTTTATTTTTTAAAAAATAATATATAAATTTATATATAATATATTCAACAAACATTAAAATATAAAAATTGGAGATGATTTGAGTGGATACAGGAATTTGTCAATCTTGTGGAATACCAGTAAATGAGGGTATTTATGGAACAAAAAAAGATGGAACTACAAATAAAGATTATTGTAATCATTGTTATTTAGATGGAGATTTTACTGCGGATGTGACAATGGAAGAGATGCTTGATATCTGTGTTCCTAACATTGCTAGAATCAGAGGAATAAGTGAAGAAGATGCTAGGGAAATGATGGAAGAATTGATTCCTACTTTGAAACGTTGGATATAAATATATATGATTATTTAATATATGAAAATGTAAATAGGGGGATGATTTAAATGGATATGGAATTTTGTCAATCTTGTGGAATGCCAATGAATGATGATGTCTATGGGACTAACGCTGATGGAAGTGTAAATAATGATTATTGTAACCATTGTTATATAAATGGAAAATTCACTTCAGATGTGACAATGGAGGAGATGATTGATTTTTGTGTTCCTATAATGGCTGAAAATACTGATTTTAGTGAAGAAGAAGCTAGAAAAACAATGGAACAAATGTTTCCTACCTTAAAACGTTGGAAATAAATCTATTTTGATTGTTTAATTTTATATTAAATTAGCAATAATCAACAATTTACATAGCTTGTTGTTTTTTTTATTTTTTTAGATTTTATATAGTTAATTTGTTTTTTTTATTTTTTTAATTTTATTATAGTTAATTTGTTTTTTTTATTTTTTTAGATTTAAGAGTGATTTATTTTTTTATAAATTAAATCTAAATTAATACTTTATTCAAAAATTGTATATTCTTATTATTAAAATTAAATAGAAAATTATTTATAAGTTATTAATAAACTATAATTATTTAATAGTATTGTTCTCATAATGTCGAAGGTTATTTTTAAAATTAGTATAAAGATTTAAATAAGGATTTAATCAAATCTTAAACTATTATTTTTAAATTTGACTATATTATAATATGTTTTTTCTTTTTTGTATAATGAGACATTGAATTGGTTGAATAATAATTAATTATTATTTAGCTATCAGTACTATTATAAATTAAATACAAGCAATGCATTTAATATTAAATTTTTTTTATAATGCGTCAAATGATATATCATAAAATAAAGTTAATTTAATCAATAATTAAAATAGGATTTTAAGTATTGATAGTTTTGGTATTGGGTGTATTAGTTTGTAATTTGGTGATAAAAATGAAAGGTTTAGCAATGAAAAGAATTGGTGAAATTGGATGGGTTGAAAAGGATAAGCCAGCTATTGGTGCATATGATGCTTTAGTGAAACCTATTGCTTTGGCTCCTTGTACTTCTGATATTCATACTGTATGGGAAGGTGCTATAGGCGAAAGACACGACATGATTTTAGGGCATGAAGCTTTAGGTGTTGTTGCTGAGGTAGGAAGTGAAGTCAAAGATATGAAACCTGGTGACAAAGTTATCGTACCAGCAATCACTCCAGATTGGCTTTCTGATGCTGCACAAAGAGGATTCTCATCACAAACAGAAGGACCTCTTGGTGGATGGAAATTTTCCAACTTCAAAGACGGAGTATTCGGTGAATACTTCCATGTAAACTTAGCAGACTGGAACTTAGCACACTTACCAGAAGGAATCTCTCTTGAAGCAGGAGTCATGATTCCAGATATGCTATCCACAGGATTCATGGGAGCAGAAAACGCAAACATCCCTCTAGGAGGAACTGTAGCAGTATTAGGAATCGGACCAGTAGGATTATCTGCAGTAGCAGGAGCAAGACTACAAGGTGCTGGAAGAATATTCGCAGTAGGAACACGACCAAACGCAGTAGAAGTAGCTAAAAAATACGGAGCAACCGACATCATCTCATACAAAGATGGAAACACCGCAGACCAAATCGTAGAAGCCACAGACGGTGAAGGAGTAGACTCAGTCATAGTAGCTGGTGGAGGATCCAACATTTTAATAGATGCAGTAAACACAGCAAGAGCAGGCTCTGTAGTCTCAAACATTAACTATTTCGGTGAAGGCGACACCTTACCTATTCCACGTGTAGGATGGGGATTCGGTATGGCAGATAAAGATTTCGCTACAGGACTATGTCCTGGTGGAAGAGTCAGAATGGAAAGATTAGCTGATATAGTTACTTATGGTCGTATGGACCCAGGACTTATGGCAACACATGTATTCCATGGCTTTGATAAAATCGAAGAAGCACTTCTCTTGATGAAAGAAAAACCACGAGACCTCATCAAACCAGTCGTAATAGTAGATGAAAACTTATAATAAATTTTTATTTATTATTTTTTTATTTTACTTATAGGTGGTTTAATGAAAGTATCTGTACTTGGAGGAACTGGAGATCAAGGATTAGGAATTGTGGTCCGGTTTGTCCAACAAGGTGAAGAAGTTATTATTGGTTCAAGAGCGGCTGAAAAGGCTGAAGCAGCTGTAGAAAAAGTTAAAGAACTTTTGAAAAAAGATGATATTCCAAACTTATCTGGAATGTCAAACGAAGATGCTGCAGATAAAGGAGATATTTTAATATTAACTGTTCCACTAGCAGCTCAAATGGGAACTTTAAGATCTGTTCAAGACTTTGTAGATGGAAAAATCCTCATTGATGCGACTGTTCCATTGGATACTATAGCTGGTGGAGGTCCTGGTAGATATGTCGATTTATGGCAAGGATCTGCTGCTGAAAGAACAGCTGAAATATTAAAAGCCAAAGATGTAAAAGTTATTTCTGCATTTAACAATATCAGTAATTCTCATCTTATGAATTTTGAGGAAGAAATTGATTGTGATTGTTTAGTGTCTGGGGATGATTTAGAATCTAAAAAAGTAGCTATGGAGCTAATAAACAAAATCCCAGGAGTTAAATGTATTGATTGTGGGCCTTTAGAAAAAGCAAGAATAGTTGAAAAAATTACTCCTTTGCTTATTGGTTTAAACATAAAATACAAATCTCATTATGGAGGACTTAGAATAACTGGATTGAAATTAGATTAGTGAATCAACTAAAGATTTTTAACTTTTGAATTATACTTTTTATTAAAAGAGTATAATTAAAGTTCTAAAAAAAATTCGCTCAATTTCTATAATGGTACAATATTTTAAATTGTATATTAAAAAAAATTTTGATAATTTATTTAGTTAAATAATTTTGATATAAATTCATTATCTTAATTATTATATTTTAAATGTTAATTTAATTATCATATTTTAATCAAATATATAATTTACAATTGTACCTATTATAGAAAAAAACAATTGAGATTTAGTTATTAAAAATTAAATTATTGATATATATCATATATGAAAATTAGATAATTTTAAAAATTAATATTATTTATAAGGTGAAAATAATGACTTCAACAGAAAATGTAAATCCAGTTTCAAATCCTACTCCATTAGGGTTATTCGGATTTGCTGTAACAACTATCTTACTTAGTTTATGTAATTTAGGAATACTCGATCTTTCAATGGTTATTATAGCTGTTGCTATTATGTTAGGTGGTTTTGCAGAGATTATTGCTGGATTATATGAATTGAAATTTGGAAACACATTTGCAGGAACTGTTTTCGCAGCATTTGGTCTTTTTTGGCTATCATTAGTTCTAATTCTACTCTTACCTCAAATAGGAGGAGTAATAGCTGCTGACCCTGTTACAATAGGAGTTTACTTACTTATATTCGGAATTTTTTCATTGTTACTATTTATAAATACTCTAAAGAGTATATTAACATTTAAAATTCTCATGTTCCTTGTTACATTATTATTCCTATTTTTAGCTGTAGCATATATCATAGGTTCTGCTTTATTCATGACTCTTGGAGGAATAGTAGGAGTTTTAGCAGGAATTGTAGGTATTTATATCTCCATAGGCATGATAATAAATGGTGACTGGCAAAAAGAAGTTTGTAAATTATAAGTTTAGAATGAAGCTTTAAGGTTATTTAAAGCTTCTATTTATTTTTTTTATTATGCATTGCTTTGTATTTTTTTTTAAAAAAAAGTATATACTGTTTTTATTATTAATTTTCAATAAAGTTTCATTGTGTTTATTATTAATTTTCAATAAAGTTTCATTGTGTTTATTATTAATTTTCAATAAAGTTTCATTGTTTTTATTATTAATTTTCAATAAAGTTTCATTGTTTTTATTATTAATTTTTAAAGAATTTTTTTTCAATTTCACTAGCTATTAATTAATAAAAACTTTAAATAAACTATAAGATATAAAATAAAAATTAATAAAAATTTAGAGTATAAATTAATAAAAACATTAAAATAAAATAAAAAAATTAAGAAAATAATTAATAATAAATAAAATAATTAAGATAGAAATATCAATTGGAAATGAATATCAGCTAATTTTTTACATTAATCACCAGATAATCGGAATATTCCAGTTAATACTAACCAAATACCTATTAGTGTGCCTAAAACTAAAGGATCTTCGGCATAGGTTCCTAAAATTATGTATATTACACCTAATATTATTCCAATAACTCCACTCCAAAATGCGATTCCACTGTCTTTGTTTCCAATTAAAGTTACAAGACCTACAACAATAAGCAATATTCCAGCTAAGTAGATTGTTAGAGCAGCTAAAAATGCAAAGAATTCTGGATTAAACAATAATATTAAACCTAAAATCAATATAAGGATACCAATAAATAAAGTTACTATACTTCTTGTAGGACTATAATCTATTTCTGAAATTCCTACTATTAACAAAAATACTCCCATTAAAAGAACAGCAGTTCCAATAATAAATTGGACTCCTATTATACCAAGCATTGGGAAAACTATTATAATAATACCTAAAATTATTGCCAAAAGACTTATCATCGTTTTTTTCATATTAAACCTCCATACTACAAACCCTAATTTTTTTTTTAAACATTTTTTATTATAATTATATATAATTTTATATGAATTATAGATTTTTATATAAAATTTATATATTTTTAGAATATTTTATATATTATATAAATAATTTTTATAATATTTTTTTATATAAAATATACATATTTTATAGAATATTTTTTTATAATTATTAATCTTTTTTTATGATATAAATGTCCTATAGATTATAGGATATTAATTTAGTTAATCTATATAATTTATAATTAATATATTCTTTTATATTTTTTTTAATTAAAGTGATAAAACATATAAAAACATTAAATATAGAGAGATATATTTAAAATTAATAATATTTGATAATATGGATTATATCAATGGTAAATGTTTTGTTTTTGTTTTGGATTTATTTAATGAAGATGATTTTATTTCAGCTATCCATTCATTTTTACATTCACATTCATAATTTTCTATAGGAACTTGTTTAATATTTGAATCTATTATAGAATGTTTAAGGTCTTTGTTACATTTTTTACAGTTATAAGGACCTCTTCGAGATCCAAAACCTGAGGTATCCATGAATGAGGGTATAGCTAAATTTTCTCTTGCTTCATTAATAACTTCAATAACACTCCATATCCATGGGGGATTATATGAACCTTTTCTCCAAAGTCTTTCTATTAAAGTTCCTTTGTGAATCGTAGCTGGGCAATATGAAACTCTATTTACTCCAACACTTTCAGCATATTCTCCCGTAGCTTTAGCTTCTTCAATAGCTTCTTTTTCTGAGGTTAATATTGGTTTTACAAAGATATATGCCTTAGATTTAGCAGTATAATCATTACTTTTATCATTATTTATTTTAGCTATTGTATTCACAGCTTTTTCAAAATCTTCTTTTGTAAATCCTTTATTTATTTTTTCTTCTCTTATTAAATCATCTTGAGATTCTAAACCAATACTTACTTCAAATAGTTTAGACTTAATAATTGAAAATATTTCTTCAAGAACTTCTTTATTTACATATTCTGGACGAGATTCAACGATGATTTCTTTTATTTCATCAATATTAGCTATTATATTTAGTATTTCATTTCTTGCTTTTGTTGGAACTTCTTTAGGATTTAAGAAACTTCCTGAAGCAAATATCTTAATAGCTATTGGAAAATTTTTCCCATCAGATTTGATTTCAGGGATATGTCTTTCTAATTGTTCTTTAAATAGCTTTACTATCAAATCTGAATCTATCTCTTCTAAAGTACAATCTGAAATATAGCTACACATTGTACAACCTCCTGCCTCAGAAAGTGCCCAGGAACATCCAGGTGTGGGGATTATTACAAATAAACTCTTACCTTTTCCTTCATAAAGCAGGTCTTCTTGATACCAACTTGTAGCTAACTTTTCAGGAGGTCTTTTTTTCATTCTTTCAAGATAATTATCTCTTATTTCTTTTGTAAATTCTTGAATTTCCATTATTTATATTCCTAATTTATTAAATTTATTTTTTTTATCTTTTAAGTTGTATAAATCTTTAAATAATATATTATAATATATAAATATTTTTATTAATTGAATATATATTTAGTTTTTTTATATTTATTTAGCATTATATTTAGTTTTTTTATATTATTTATTATTATATTTAGTTTTTTTATATTATTTAGCATTATATTTAATAAAAAATTAAAGCTTATTTAAAGATAAATTATCCACAACTGATATGAATTCATTTGCATTTTTTTCCTTTACATCTTGGGAATTATAGGTATATTCTTCAAATACTAAAGCAGGTATTCCTTTTTCATTTATTGGAATAGTGATATATGGGGGGCTTGTTGGATTTGGAGGATAGTAATAAGATAACCATGATATTTTCTCGGAAATCTTGATAGCTATACTTTTAGATATATTTCCTTCACTTGGAGAAAATATAAACTGATTTTCAGCCCAGATGCCTATGTTTGAATGAATATCCATTGCTAAATCAAAATCATTATTTGCAATGTCTTCAACAACAAATTCATTAGCTAAAAGTTGCCCATTCATCCTACCTTTTTCATAGTCCTCTCTATCTTGACTTACATTGACTTTATAAACATAGTAGCTATATCTTAAATTCTTTTTATTTCTTAGAGATTCTAAAAATATATCATGTATTTTAGATTCCATTGGATGAACTCCAATGATATAAGCTATTTTAACATCTGAACTTTCATTACCAAAAGAACCAAGTTTAGTGACCTGTCCATAAGAGGTATTTCCTATAATTTTTTCATTATAATTTGAATTTTTTTCATCAAAGTTTTCTCTACCATTATCATCATTTGGATATAAAAGTACGAAGGTTGATGATAGTAAAAATACTATTATTACAATCACTACAATTCCTACTTTTGTAATTTTACTTATTTGCATTTTGACAACCTGAAAACTTATTATGATGATTTTTCACTATTTATATTTATAAAATATCTAAAAAATATTGTTTTTTTTGAATACATTGAAATAGGAGTTTTTCATTTTTAAATAAAATATATTAATATTTTTATTATAATAATTTAAAAATTTTTGTATTTTAAAAATATTCTTTTAATGGATTATATTTAAAAAGATACATTGAAAATATTTTAAAAATGTATGAAAGAATTTAAAAATAATGATTTTTTAAAAAAGGATATTAAAAATAGAGAATTTAAAAATAATGAATTTTAAAAAAAGGATATTAAAAATAGAGAATTTAAAAATAATGAATTTTAAAAAAAAGATTTTAAAAAAAGGATATTAAAAATAGAGAATTTAAAAATAAAAAAAATAAAAAAAAGAAGAAAGTAATTAGTAACTAGCTATAACTTCTCCTAATAATTTTATAGATTCTTCTTTGTCTGCTCCAATTGGGGAACCAGCTACGTATTGAGTAACTCCACCAGCTTCGAGAGCTTTGATTTTTGGAATAAATTCATCAGGAGTTCCACATATGGAAAATGCATCGAGTAATGCTTCATCAACAGCTCCAATAGCTCCTCCGAAGTCACCTTTACCAATGAATTCACCGAATTTAGCACCAGTATCTCCAGGTAATCCGTGTCTTTCAAAGACAGGAGGTGGGGATCCAGCAGCGATGAAAGCTACAACTATTTTTGCAGCGTTTTTAGCACCAGCTGAGTCAGGTCCAATAGAGGTTGCAGTGTATGCTCCAACATCAACATCAGCTAAAGTTTTTCCAGCAGCTTCTGCACCTTTTTTGATTAAAGGAATAGCTACTGCATAATCTTTTGGATTGGATGCGTTAATTAAAACACCATCAGCTATTTCACCAGCAGTTTCTAACATTTTAGGTCCTTGAGCACCTTGATAGATAGGGACTGCATCTCTTACAGTTTTTACTCCACCCAATTGTGCTCCGCCTTCTGTTTTTTCACCAGCAAGTAAAACTCTCATTTCTGCAACAGCATCTACGATTGTGCTAACAGGTTTAGTCCATTCAATTCCTAAAGCGTCGAAAGTTGCTTTATCACCAGGTCCAATACCTAAGGTAGCTCTTCCATTAGAAATTTCATCTAAAGTAGCTATAGCAGCAGCAGTTATTGCTGGAGCTCTTACGTAAGGATTGGTTACACCAGGTCCTAATTCAATAGTCTCAGTTGCATCTGCAATTAATGCTAATGCTTCGTACACGTTTTTGTTGTTGTAATGGTCAGTAATCCAGGCATATTCAAATCCTACATCTTCTGCCAATTTAACAAGCTTTGCAATTTTGTCCAAAGGTTCGTTTGGAACGAATTCGATACCGAACTTCATAGTTTATCACCAATTAATTTTTAAGTTTTTTTATATATAAAGTATTTTATATTTGACTATAATAGAAAACTTTAAATATGATTATAAAATTTTTTTTATAATTATTTTTGTTACTATTTGTATTGCTTATTATGTATCATTTTTTATATTTTCTGTGTTTTTCTTTTATATTTTTTAGTTTTATATAATTTTAGAATATTTTTAGAATATTTTTATATAATTTTAGAATATTTTTATATAATTTTAGAATATTTTTATATAATTTTAGAATATTTTTAGAATATTTTTATATAATTTTAGAATATTTTTATATAATTTTAGAATATTTTTATATAATTTTAGAATATTTTTATATAATTTTTGATATTTTACAATTAATACATTTAATTTTATATAATATATCTCAATTAATGTATAATGTTTTAAATATATTATAAAAATGAAATATAATTAAAATCAATCCAATTCTTTTAAATTCCATCTTTTTCTGAAATCCGCTTCTTCTTCTTCACTCAGCCAATGGTTTCCACCACAAAATGGTTTGTGTTTTGATTTCCCACATCTACAAAGACTTTGTCTATTTCTTATTTCATAAAGATCTCCATTTTCTGCTTCAATAGCTATGCCTCCTTTGACCCAAATTGGGCCTTTGAAATCTTTACAAGAATCAGAGATAATTACTATCTCTTTATCATAATCTCGTTCTGTTGTTTCTCCAGTTTCTTTATCTAAAATTTTAAGTCTTCCTGAAGGACAGTTAGCTGCCTCTTCTTTTGCTTGAGCTATAGATTCATCGTCTCCTTTTTCTATGAGATTTCTGATTCCCCCACCTCCTTGACAAAATCGGGAATGATCACAAACTTCAATAGCATCATAGAGTATCAGTTTATCAGTTTCAAATTCAGTTAAATTTTCTTCATAGAACTTTTTACTAACTACTTCAGTTCCATCAAAATTAGATTTTAAGTGAGTTCCATCACAAAAGGGTTTGTTTGCACTGTTACCACACCTACAAAGTGAATAAGTTTCTGAAGATTCTATTTTTTCTTTATCTTTAAATCCAATTGAAGCTTTTTCTTCATCACAAAATAATGTTTCTTTATAGATTGGAACATTTCCAGTGACGATATATGGTCCGTTTTTTGTTACTTTTATTTTCATATAACCATCTTTAATTATTTTATAATCATTTATAATCATTTACATTTATTCTTATAATTATTTTAAAACTATATATTTTATAAATTATAAATCTACAATTGCTTTTGAAATTTATTATATTAAAAAATAATAATAGTTTATAATTTTTTTTATTAATAATTATATTATAATATCTATACTATAATAACATTTAATTTTCAAGTTAATATTAATTTGTATAGTTTGCATAGTTATAGTTATTTTTTTTTAAAATTTGATATAAAAATTATAAAATTATAAACTATAAAATATAAACTATAAAATATAAACTATAAAATATAAACTATAAATTATAAACTATAAAATATAAAATTATAATAATATAAATTAAAATCTTATATAGATATAATAAAATAAATAATAAAAAGAATAATGAAATTTAATATTATAAAAAAGTATAATAACCATTATAATTAAGTTCCATATCCATTTATACATTGTAAAGCATTTCAATAAAAGCACATTTTGCAATAAATTCTAATTGGTTTTGTAATTGTTGTGGTTTTGTGTATAGGTTGTGCCATGTGTTTTTGGCGTTGGTTCGAGTTTAGTGTATTGACACCATGACTATGAAAAACCATTTTAATTCCACATATGGCAAAATTTTCATGTTTATACATATCATTATGTATCAAATTTTAAATACGATTTTTAAATTTTGAATTATATGTTTTATGTTATTTTGCATGCTTTTATGAGAACCTAATCTTTGAGTTAGGTTTGATGTTGGTTTGGTAGATGTGGTGATATTTGGTTGTTATGTCTTAAAGAATGATATAATGTCCATATTGTGTATTATCCTGTCTATATTTTTTTATGTGTACTTCTCAATCTTATTCTAATTTATTAGTTAAATTAATATTAATGATTGGTTGTTTCTGTCAAATCTGTTTGATCCTGGCAGAGGCTACTGCTATTGGGGTTCGATTAAGCCATGCAAGTCGAACGAATTTATATTCGTGGCATACGGCTCAGTAACACGTGGAT
>Ga0082212_10008297_pt1 | contig 13601 bp, 12 predicted proteins | sample TergutNt197P3_FD_71548 | JGI IMG/M metagenome (GOLD analysis project Ga0082212, IMG submission 71548) | Neocapritermes taracua P3 segment gut microbial communities from Petit-Saut dam, French Guiana - Nt197 P3 | ecosystem: Host-associated > Arthropoda: Insects > Digestive system > Gut ... | reverse complement strand
CCACCGCGCCCACGAGGCCGATCCCCTTCACGCCGCCGCCCTGAAATACCGCGTCACATTTTAATTCCATGCTTGCCTGACCTCCTTTGCCGCCGCCGTCTTTGCTCACTGTTCTTTCTTGACCAGCTTCTTTTTCTGTATATCCGCCTTGTAATTTTCATGGATTTCCAGTATCTCCATGGAATCAAAATCCTCCTGCCCGGTGAGGTCGAGGAAAATCCCGCCCTCGGGGGTATTCATTTCCCTGTCCTTCATATCCGGCAAATAACCGCAGCGCCCTATGGATACGATAGCGCCGTCAATACTGCATATTGCGTAAGTAAACATATGTCCGCACATCCTTTCGCTCATGGCAACCAACACCATTGAATAACGGAAACAGTGACTACCTCGCTGCTGTGATTACTCACAACAACATGACGTGAATACTGATTCTGAGTAAAGCAGGTGTAATACTCTGCCCAGCTTACGCTCTGAGGATAACCTGTAGCGCCCAAAGGGGACATCTGAAAATATGCTTCCTGGGCAACGGTGACCCACTCCACGCCCCGCATATGTGCAATCACATTTGCGCCCGCCGGCAGTAAGATTGTGGCTCCTGAATACTCAAAGGATTTGATAATCCGCCCGTGCGGGGCAATCGTCATTGTCCCGTGATCGATAATGCGGCACTTCGTTTTATCAATGGACACGCTTCCGTCTGCCAATTTAGCAGAAGAAATGGCGCCGTTTATCAGTTTTGCTGTGGTTATCGTTCCATCCGCGATTTTTATGCCGTTAATCGTGTTGTCGGCGATGTTACTGTTCGTCACGGCGTTGGACGCCAGCTTTGCGGAGGTAATTGTGCCTGCGTTGATGTTCGCCAACGCTGTGCCGGTTGTCAGCTTTACGCTGGTAATCGCACTGTCCGCGATTTTATCATTCGTCACGACGTAGGATCCCAGCTTCGCCCCGTGGATCGTTCCGTCCGCGATCTTCGCGCCGGTGATCGAATTGTCCAGGATGGCGTCGTTCGTCACGGCGTCGGACGCCAGCTTCGCGCCGGTAATCGCTCCGTCTGCGATGTTCGCCAGCGCCGCGCCTTCGGCCAGATGCCGGGCCTGGACGACGCCGTTGGCAATGGCGTTCGCTTCATTGACTTCCAGCCTCACGCCCGCCGTCCGCCGTCCGTCGGGGGCGCTCGCCACGCCGCTGATCGATCCGTTGGCGTTGCGGACGATCGCCGCCAGCAGCAGCTCCCCGTTGTCCGCGATATCCGCGGCTTTGCTCGTCCCGGCGGAGCGGAGATAAAACTTTGGCTTTTCTACAATGCGCGTCGTCCCTTCAAAGCCTCCCTCCGACACCTTATACTGGGCGTCGGACGCGTTCGCCTCGTCGTAGCGGATAAAGAGGTTGACGGCGCTTTCGTAGACGCCGTTGGCCACCAGGGCGGCGGACAGATCGACGATCTCTATCTCGTCCAGGGTCATCGAGTTCCCGTCGGCGTCCACGGCCGAGCCGGGGCTGACGGTCACGCAGCCCGGGTATTTCGCGATCTTGTCGACGATTAGCCCTTCGCATATGCCGTAGACGTGAAGGGTCCGGTTGTGGTCCTTCAGCTTGCGGATGTGGTAGCTCTGCTCGTCCTGAAAATCCCTGGCGCGCAGGAACTGCCTTTCCGCATACTTCATTTTCAGGTAGTAGCGCCCGCCGGAATCCGCCGTCCTGTCATCCGAAATATCAATTTTCCCGCCCAGGCCGGGGGCGTCCAGCCCCTGCAGGGTCTCGGCTTTTTCGGCGATCCGGTCCTGAAAGTCGTGCACCCTTTCCGATTCGAGATCCGCTTTTACAACTGTATCCATTTTCGCGTCCTGATTGACGCCGAATTCATGATCGACTTTTTCTACATTGTTAATTTCCAGCTTGCCCGTTGTATCCTTCTCAAGGCCGTCCGTTTGTTCAAAGATCGTCTTGAGCACTTTTTCATCAGCCACGGCATTTCCTCCTTCGATTCTCATTCCCACAGCAGCGTGGTCACGCCGATGCGGGCGAATGTGTTCGTATCCTTCACCGCCAATTCTTCGCCTTCATCGTACGGGCTTTCCCTGCCTTTCGCGCTTTTATAAGCGGCGATGGGGGCGTCCGGAGCAATCTGCATGGCGCCGGCTTTGATATGCAGGATATAATCCGTGTTCACCGGCTTCTCCATGTCAAGCATCAGCCTGGCAGCGGATACCATGGCGTCGATCTTGCGGGGATGCCGCATGGATACGTCCGAGGGATCCGCCGTCAGGTGGACGTGGAACATTCCCCCGCCCTCTTCGCCCAGCATCGTATCCAGGCCGATACGGCTTTCGCCGATGCGGAAGACGGTATCTACGCCGTTTTCCGGGGAGATCAGGTCGGTGACGACCGTTTCTTCGGCGAGGGTTTCCTCCCGGTGCCAGGCGTTTAGCAGGGCCTCCAGCCCTTTCCGCGTGGAGCGGAGGGTCGCCGGGTCGTTGTCCAGATCCATCGCCTTGCGCAGATAACGCCGGTTCCAGCTCAGCAGCTTGTCCGAACGCACCGGCAGGCCGACCCAGGAAGCGATGTAGCGTAAATACGCGAGTTTCTCCGTCTCGCCCAGGTTCCGGAAAGCGGGAGGCGGCGTCTCGCGGACGGCGCTCAGCCCGGCCAGCCCGCTGCTTGTACGCACGACGAACTTGTCCCCCGGCGTAAGGCGCCTCCAGAAGTTGCGGTCGCTGACATAGATGAGATCGAGGTTTCTGCCGTTTGCTTCTATGGGCTCGGCCAGCAAAGTCGACTTGGGGACGCCGGGGATAAAGACCAGGGCGTTTTTGGGAATAGCCAGGCGCCCCGTATTAAAGACTTCCACGACGAGGGGATGACCGGCCGGCCCGGGTTCTGCGTCCGATTCGGCGGGAGTATGACTTTTGTAGGTCAGCGTGAGGGCGTCGCCGGCGACGGCGGCTTGCAGGCCGTCGAACATTTCCTCAAACGGCATAAGAAATTGCTGAAGCAGAGGCTCGGCGCCCTCCTGGCTTTGCGCGTATAGCGGTGGCAGCGCGCTGAGAAAATCGATGGCGGTGACCGGCTTTGGATTCTGTCCCATCCCTCCCCCTCCTTTCAACCCGTCACAACGACGGACGAAAACCCGCTCCGCAGGCTGAACAACCCGCCGTCCGGCAGGGGCAGCGCGTCCGTTTCGCCGTATATCGCGTCGTCCGCGTATTTGAGCGAAAGCGAGCGGACATGATCGACGCCGGGCTTCCCCTCGATGAGGCTGTAGATATCCCCCCGGGACAGCACTTTGCCGAAAGCCCAGCCCCCGCCGTCCGGCCCGCCGGCAAGCGGGTTGACGTAGTCGGTAAGCATTTGCAGAATATCCGCGGCAAGTTTATCGCCGCTGATCGTGGAATCCCGGCGCCGCACGATTTCCGCCGACAGATCAACATAGACGACGGGCGCATGAGCGATCCTGTACCGCGTGCCAAGGGGGCTGCATCCGCGCAGATACGCATACAGATTGCGCAGATCCTGCCTGTGCCTCTTCGCTATCCCGCGCAAGGCGCGCCGCTGTACGACGTACACCCGCAGAGGGTCGCCGGCCTTCTTGCCGGGAAGCGTGAGGACGCGCCGTACCGGTTCGCTGCAAATCTCCGGATTCAGGGAAGCTTTCTTAACCAGCGTTTCGATATCGCTGCCCGTGATCGCCCGCTCGACGCGCGCCAGTTTGTCGTGCGCTTTTCTGAGGGATTCTTCAGGGGGACGGCCATATTCGGGCTTAATCCCCAGCAACGCAGCGAAATTATCCCGGGCGTCCGGCGTCACCCGGTTGATCTGATACATCGTCAAATCAAAGAAGTAGCAGAACAACTCATAAAGAGCTACAGCCGGATCGGCGGGCCCGATATCGGCGTATTCGGGGAAATAGCGCCCGATCAGGGCCTCCGTCTCCCGTATTAGCTGGTCATAGTTGCGGTCGTCCAGGTTGGGTATGGGTATCGGCATATCCTTTCCTCCGTGATCGCTCCGGGTTCAGCGAAGTAAACGCTGTTCGGCTTCGTTTTTTTTCAGCATCTCATAAGCGGCGTCCAGCAGATATTGAATATCCGCCTTATCCGGCTTGACCGACCCGTCGAGCAGGCCCAGCCAGTGCTCCCTCTCGGTGATCAGGGCCACAGCCAGGGCGTTGTCCACGGTGACTTCTTCCGGGCTCTTTGCCGGGGCTTCCTTTCGCGTCTTCCTCCCGGCCTTCTTCCTTTCCGTCTTCTCCGCAGCCTCTTTCGCGGATTCGTCCGCTGTTTTTTCTTCGGGGGCGTCTACGTCAAGGATAGCGTCGAGGATGCGCAGGATTTTGGAGCCGTAATCCTTGCCTGTGGCCCAGCCCTTGCCCTGCGGGTTTTCCTTCTGTCCCAGCCATTCGATATAGGGCGAGACGCCGCGTTCGACATAGGCAAATCTCGGATCCACGCATTCGCCGGCCAGGGGCTCGCGGTTGACGTAGGCTTTGAGATGCTGGATCTGGGCCCGGACGCCGACGCGGGGGCTCTCGAAGCTGTTGCCCGGGTTGCCGCCGCCCGTGGCGCCGATACCGGCGTAGTTAAATTGCTCCGGCTTCACGTCCCCGCCGAAGCGGAAATTCCCCGTCTCCAGACAGGACTGGGCGAAGGCGACGTCGCCGCGTATGCCTTCGGCAGCGCCTTCTTCCAGGTAGACCGCGGCAAGGTCGGGAGCTTCCGGATTCAGCCCGGCGAGATAAGTCCGCATTTGCGCCGCGCCCGCTTTTGCTTCGCCCGTGATTTGGGTCAGGCCGGCTTCGGGGCCGGCTTCCGCTCCCGCCTCCGCCCGCCCGCTTTCAGCGGCCAGCCGCTTATTGACTTCCTCCGCGATATACGGATATTTGCTTTGCAGGTAGGGGCCGGGGCAGGCCGTCGCCGCGAACATATTGTGCCGGGTCAGATTGCCCGTGGCGTCGCCGGTATAATTGAGCCGCCCGATGCCGTTGCGCCGGCAGATATCGGCGCAGAGCTCCACCAGGCTGGCCAGGGCGGCGTCTCCTACATGCCAGTCGTCGCCTATCCGGTCGTTGGCGACTTCGATAGTGACCGCCTGATTGTCGTTGTCCGCGTTGGAGCTCGTCCAGGCCCTGTTCGCTTCCTCTACGTACATCCCGACGCGCCCGTCCGTCCCTATCGCATAGTTTGCGCTTGCCTGTCTGGACACGGGGGCGAACACGTTTCCGCAAGTCTCCACCGAGAGGTTGCCCGCCATATGGTGGATGGTGATTTTGCGTATCGTATCCTTACGCGGATTCGTGCTGTTGGGGGATATCATGGTGAAACAAACCAGCTTACTGTTACTCATCTTCGTCCCCTTTTCCGTCCGAGAGTTCTTCCAGGGTCTCGGCTGAGATTTCTTCGCCTTCCGCCAGTTCTACGTTCAAAAGATTTTTCGGCTTCTTATCCTCCACTTACGCTTCCTCCTGTCCTGCAATTCGCACGTCGACCGCGCCGGGGGTGCACAGCTCCATCCCGTACAGATAGGCGGTATCATCGACCGGAGCGGCTGCGTTGATTTTAAATGTTATGCTCTCCGGGCGTTCCGACTGGCGGGAGAGGCTCACGCTGACCGGCCCCTCCAGTCGCCGGGTCTCATTAAATCCGCCGAAAGGGATAATGATCCGGTCGCCTTCATAGCTGATTTTCCGGACATAATCGTTTGAGACCGCCGCTTTGACGCGGCGCCTCGTACACTCCAGAACCATATTGCCGGACAAGCGCAGATCCGCGGACGGGCGGCGAAGGGCGACTGCATACCCGCCGTCGGCTGTGTCCTGCACCTTAGTGACGACGAGGGCGTCCGGATGCAGGAGCGTGAGCGCCGACCCGTCCTTCAGCAGCTTTGGCGGTATGTCGTCGGGCCTGTCCAGCAGATTAAGAGTAAATACGTCGCCGACCCACAGTGGACGCGCCAGTTTCGCCGTATGCCCGTTGTCAAAACGGGCAAGGCTCCCGGCGGGGAAATCAAAGACGTTGCCGTCGAAACGCTGATCGGCCCTGCAAAAGGTAAAGGCGCTGCTGATCGCCAGCTCGTCGCCTTCCCGCAGCCCGGTCACCCGTATGGTCCGGGGCAGCACGTCCGTGTCGATGGGCTCGGCCAGCAGCCATTGTTCCGCGGTTTTCTCCCCATGATTGGACAAAGTAAGCAAGCTTCCGGCCGGATAAGCGGCGGTCAGACGGAGGTCGTTGGTCTGCAGCGTCAGCTCCCGCTGCGCGGCGGCGGGCCGGATGGAGACCGTCCCGGCCAGCGTATGCCCGACCCCTTCCACCGATTCCAGGAGGGCGCATACTTCGGAGAGATAGACATTGCGCCCGAATGCCCAGCCCTCTCCTTCCAGCCCGCCCAGGCGGGGATGAAGAAAGGCTTCCAGCCGCGCTGCAGCCCGCTCCCGGACGGCGGTGCTTTCCATCGGATCTGAGGGGACCAGCCCGACCGATACGTCCGTGGTGATATAACGCGGCCCGACTATCCCGAAACTCCTGCCGGACAGGGAAGCGGGCAGACGAGTATTGAGGTATTCGCGGATGCGGGCGGATAATGCGCCGTCCGGCAGGGGGCGCAGCCCTTCCTCAGCCGGGAGCAGCATCAGCGTGAAAGGCTGCCCTTCGTCCCCCGGCAGGCATTTGATACGATCCACGGCAGCCCCCGCCGCCTCCTTGACCAGCCACTCGATATCCGGCGCGGTCACCCCGCGGCCTCTGTGGCGGAGTCTCATCGGCCCCCGCTCCATGACGTCCGGGATATCCTCGCTGTCCGCACCGCCGACCGCCGGGATGGGATTATAGACGGACTCGACGCCCGGATGCTTCGTGGAAAGCTTTGTAACGGCTTCCGCCGGAAGATTGCCGCCGGCGCCTCCGCCATAGCGGTAGGCAACGGCAATATCCGCGCCCTCGGGCGGCGCCATTCCCAGTGCGCCGCCGCCGAAGCGGATTTCCCCGTTTTCCCGGTTGATGATGTAGTGCCTGCTGTTCGCCTGTGAGACGCTGAATCCGTTTTGTTCCTGCCAGAGTACCCAATGCTCCTGTTCAAGGGTCACTGGATTCCGCCTGATCTCTACTTCTGTCTCGGATAATTCTGCCGCCGTGGGCGCTTCGTCCTCCCGGATCCATACCTGCTGACCGGGCAGAACCGGCTTGCCACGCAGGGAAAAGCGCTGGCCGGCAGCGCCGTTGGACACGCCCAGGGCTTCCCTGGATACGGTGACGGCTTGTTCGGCCGGCACGGCGTTCATGTATATGCCCCGCAGACGGACGGCGCTATCGTGGGACGCGCGTACCCAATAACGCGCTGTGTTGTCAAACAAGCTTTCGCACGCCGCCCCGGACGGGGTCAGAAAGCGGATCGCCCCCGAGCGGCTGAAGCCGCCCGAATCGTCCTGCACATACAGCGTACGCCAGCCGTCGGCGGCTAAGTATTCCCACAGAGGGGAAGCGTCCTCCGGCAGCCGGGCGCCGGAAGCGGCAGGCTCGGCGTCCGCGTACAGCGAAACGGGCTGTAAGCCGATAAATCGGTCAAAGCCAAGGTAGAAGGCGCTGCGGTCCAAGCCCGGGCGGTCCTCCGCGTACTGCGCAGGCGAGCCGGGCGCGCGATAGATATGCCCTCTCTGCCGGTATACCCTGCAGCCGGCGCTGTATCCGATGCTGACGGTGATGGAACGTAATTTCGGATAGACGAATATCCCGGTGCCTGCCACCCACTTATATCCCCCGTTCGCGTCGGCTGTGTATTGCGCCTCTATGCCGCAGTCGTCTGCGGGCAGCACGGCGCGCAGCCAGAAGCCTTCCTCGCCGCCGACCGCGTGCCGCCCCGGATGATCGAGCGCGAAAGCCAGCGGATACGTATAGTTCGTCTGCGTCGGGAGGGCGCCCGGCGCCTCCGTGATCTCCTCCCTCGACGGGATCACCGGTTTCCAGCCGCCGCCGGCGGAATAGGACCAGTCCAGCTTTTCCCAGGTCAATTCCTTACCGACCATCCCGGCGGCGCGGGGGTCGTCGGCGTCGGGGATAAGCCTTAGCACGACGTTGACGCTCTCCGCTTCTTCCGGTAAATCGCCCGCGTCGATAAAGAAAGCGTCCCCCGCCTTTGGCCGGCTGCCGAACGGCAGTGTATAGCCTTCCGGATCCAGGCGGGAATTCCTGCTGAACAGATGCCTGGGCGGGCTTTCGCTCCCTTCCGTTGTAAAGCGGGCGGATACGGGCGGCAAATCCGCCGCTTCGCTTTCGTATTGCCTGCTGTAACGAATCGCGCATTGGATATAGCGACCCGGGGACGGCTCGCATCCGCCGCCCAGGCGCGGGGCAGGTTCGGGCGATATGGCTTCACGCGTGGTTTCGTCGAGGATATGCAGCGTCAGGTTCAGGCAGGGGTCCGCCTGCCCGGCGCTCCATTTCAGCGCCCCGCGTTCTCCGCCGGCGGCGCTGTAGCGCCATTCGACGATCCTCCGGGGCGGATCCGAGTAGAAATTGGCTTGCAGATCGTCAAGCCCGACAGGCGCCCCGAAAGACAGCTCCAGTTTGGATACGGTCGGATTTTCCATTTGCAGGGCGTCGTCGATGACGAAGTACCAGGCGTCCGGCATGGGGTTTTCGCCGACAAAGGGGGTAAAGGCGCCGCCGGATAAGCGTTCGGTATAATCGCCGAAGCGCTTGCGCCCGGGCTCGTGGGCGTAGGCGCAGGTGATGCTTGCCGGCAGTACGGCGAGGTCGTCCGCCGTCTCAAATTCGGGAGGCGGGCCTCCCGGCGCCTTTGCCGTAGTTTTTGTCCCCCGGGGGATGAAAACAGGCGAATCCTGCTTCTTACTTAATCCGAATACCAGTGGCGCCCGGGCCGGGACAGGCGGCATGGGGCTGACGTTCATCTCATGCAAAAAGGCCAGGAAGTGTTTTTCCGGGACGCGGTTCAGCCGCTCCACGGCAATTTCCATGAGCCTGGCGTAGATATGCTGCAGCATGACGCCCGGATCGGCGCCGGCGTCCGCGTCCATGCCTGCCGTCCAGCCGTCCATGTATCGGGCGACGCTTTCCCTGAGCTGGATCAGAAAGGCTTCATAGTCCCGGCTGTCCAGCAATGGCGGTCTTGCGGTCACGCTTTCACCTTCCTATCGTCAGGGCAAGCCGGTCCGCCGCCCCCGTCGAAATGACCGTATACTCAATTTCTACGCTGATCGTCCCGGGATTCCTGCCGTCGCCGCGCACCTGCACGTCTGCCAGTTCGACCCGGGGCTCGTAAAGTCCGATCGTATCGATGATCTCGCTCTTCACCAGGGCGGCCGTCGTCCCGGCGATATTCTCAAACAGATAGGCGCCGAGCCGGTTGCCGAAATCGGGGCGCATCCTGCGCTGGCCCCGGCCGGTCAGAAGCAGCGTCCGGATCGACTGCCTGACGTGTTCGTTGTATGTACAAGCCGCCAGCCGGCCGTCTTCCCCCAGACGAAAGGGGAAGGCGAGCCCGGTTTGTTTCATCTCGTCGGATATTGCCATAGACAGGTAACCTCCAGGTTCATTTTCGTCAGCCTGCTAACCAATACAGACGCTGCCGCCGGCGACAATCGTTCCGCCCCGGGCCTGGCCGTCGTCGTTGCAGGTATCGGCCGGGTCGCCGCTGCGGGCGGCGGCTTTCCCGCCGATATTGACCGTCGCGCTGCCCTGGGCGACGGTAGCCGTGTTGTCCGGCGGATTGACAAAGGCGCCTCCCGTAGGAATATGGGGCGGCATATTGGTGGCCGTGCTGTCTACCGTCGCCGCCGGTAAGCCCATGATCGACACCGTAGAGCACAAGCCGCCGTCCAGCATACCGCTAAAGGGAAGCGGCGTCATGACAGGGGATCCGGAAGGGGGCTGGATGTTGTGCATATCTACCGCGATGACCATATCGCCCTGTTTCGCCGCCGGATTACCCATTTTGCTTCACCTCGCATGGGGAAATGGATTAGTTGATGTTGACCGTGCCGGCCTTGAGCTCCGCCGTCCCGCCGCCGTCCAGGCTCAGCGACGAGTCGGCCTTGACTTCGACCGTGCCCGCCTGCAATGTGATCGTATTGCCCTCGAGCCGGATATCCCCGTCGGTCTTGATCTCGATTTTTGACTTGGCCGTCAGACTGATGCGGTCTTCGTCCGCGGCGATCTCGATCGTGTTTTCATTTTTATCGGTCAGCGTTATTTTTTCTTCCCCGTCCTTGTCGCTGAAGGTCAGCGTATGGCCGGCGCGGGTACGGAAGATTTTCAGGTCGTTCTGCTCCCCGCCCAGACCTTCCGGCGGCGCTTTCTGCTTATTCCAAAGCCCGCCGAGCACATAGGCGCTGGACAACTCGCCCTGGGCAAAGGCGACCAGTACTTCGTCCTCGATCTCGGGCAGGAGGCATAAGCCCCGGTCCGGCCCGGCCAGCGGCGACACGGCCCTGGCCCATATCTCCGGGCCATCCGGCAGCGCCGGCAGCTTGATCAGGATTCGTCCCAGATTCTCCGGGTCGTTGGTATCGACGACGATGGCGGTCATCAGATTCTGGTTATTCATCGTTAGGGGATCATCCTCGCGTTGAATTCGGTCGTGTAGCCGGCGGCGCTGAAGCGATGCATCGCCCGCGTGACAAAGTAGTTGCCGCTGAAGCGGCCCGTTTCTTCGATCTTGAGCTTCGTGCCGGCCCGCAAGCCGGCTTCCCCCGCGCAGGAGCCGGAGCCGAAGACGATGGCCTGCTTATCCCGCATGGCGGCGGGAAGAAAGCGCTTGGCGTCTTCGCCGCCGGCGATCAGGGCGTCGTGGAGATCCAGGGCGGAGCGCCCTCCGGATCCGCGTCCCATCATGTCCCGCCCGGCGGAAGAGAGAAAGAGGAGATCTTCCCTGGGCCGCTCTTCCTTTTCCGCGTAGCTTTCGCCCAGCGAGGCGTCCCAGCCTCTGACTTCCAGGGTATTGACCAGTCCGTTCAGGCTGAGCCGGGGGTAAAAAGCCCGCAAATTTTTCCCCCAGGTCAAGGTGAGCTCGCCCCGGTCCGGCGGCGAAGAGGAGAAAAAGGCCCGATCCTCCTCGCTGTACAGGTAATAGCCGTTCAGGTTCGCCAGCATGACCAGAAAGTCCAGATCGGAGCGGTTATCCTGCACCCGGGGAATGCTCCGCTCGGGCGTATTGTCAACGCTGGGCTTGAGTCCGGCGTCATTGAGCAATGTCTGGGCAATCACGCTGTCAGCAAGGGCGTCGCCGGATCCATCCTCGAAGCGGCGGTAATTCGTGCCCCTGGACAAACGGTGAAGCATATCATAACCCGCGGCCCGTACCCGGACGCCCGCGGAGGACATTTCCGCGCTGACGGCGCTTATCTCCCCGGTGATCAGCGATTTGTATTGATTCTCATATCCCAAAGAAATCTGCAGACGTATCCCCTCCCGAAGGGCGCCGTCCTCGCTGCCGACGGCGCTAAGCGAGGCGTCGATCAGGGCGACCGCGAAGCTGCCCGGCAAATCCAGGCGGCTTTCCACCGTGACCTCCGCTATCGTCGCGGCTGTCTGCGGGGGGAGCGCCTTGCCGTCGCACTTGATTTCTACGCCGGGGGCTGTATAGTCTGCCAAAAGTACGCCTCCCTTGCTTGTCTCGCCAGAAGCAAAATATCCTGCGCAACTTGCTTGTCTCGCCAGAAGCAAAATATCCGGCGCAACTCTCTGCTTTCGCCGGTTAGCCGGATTTCGCGAGCGAGCTGTCTACGCACATCAGCTCTTCGCCCTCCATCGCGCCGCTGCCCACGAGCTGGACGTTGTCGATCCCGTTCGCTTCGGCAGTCGGGCGCCAGTTCTTGGGATTGTCGCAAAAGCAGGTGATGTCCTGCCCGTTTTTGATGACTTCCTTTTTCACGGCGCCCTGCGCGGCGTTGGCCGGCGCCGCCTTTTTGGGGTCGACGCGGCGAAACTGTACGTTCAGCGTCGCCCGCAGGGCGTTGCCGGACATGCTGAAATAATCATAGGTATGGGTGATGGAGATGATGACGCAGTCAAAGCTGAACTCCCCCCAGGCGAATTTAAGTTTGGGCGGTTCCTTTTTTCCTTTCGGAACCCTTGCCAGCTCCAGGACCGGATTTACCAGCTCCCGGACGTCGGCATACTTTTTTGCCGGATTGTTGGGATCGAGAGGCTTGCGGGTAATGTCAAAGAACAACTCGACCGTCAGGATATCGCTGTTGTTTTTGATGTATTGCTGCTTTTCCATGCTCCCCCCCGGGGTCTTCACGTCGGCATAGGTATTGCTGCTGTATACCTTTAGCGACGGAGGGTTGTAGAGTACGGTGATGGTGTTCGTCAATGCATTATCATTTTCCGTATTGATGATTTTGGCTTTGACCAGAGTCATCAGTACCACCCCCTTCGCTCATGTTCATTCCAGGCTGCTTCGCGTACAATGCGCCCCAGCTCTTCCGCCAGCGGCCGCAAAGCCTCGGCGGACAAGGCCCCTTCCGTCTTGCCGGCGGCGTCCGGTCCGGCTGCAGCCCCGGCGGTTGCGGCGGACTCCCCGGCTTCGCCCGCTTCGTCGGCCTGAGACGCCGAAGCTGCCGAAGCGTTTTTCGCGGCGTTCATTACGCCGGAAGATAGCTGCCCCATGTCGGGCAGGCTTTCCGCAGGCGACTCGGACGTCTGCCCGGCTTCGGCGCCTTCCCGGCTTGCACTCGCGCCGGAAAGCACGCCGCCCAGCCCCCGCGCCAGCGAGCCGAAGAGGCCTCCGCCCCTGCCGCCGCCGCCCGCGGACGCGCTTGCCTGCGCCCCTTCGTCCGCTCCGGCTCCGCTTTCTCCCTGGCCCGCGCCCGCGCCGGAAAGCACGCCGCCCAGCCCCCGCGCCAGCGAGCCGAAGAGGCCTCTGCCCCTGCCGCCGCCGCCGCCCGCGGACGCGCTTGCTTGCGCCCCTTCGTCCGCTCCGGCTCCGCTTTCTCCCTGACCCGCGCCCGCACCGGAAAGCACGCCGCCCAGCCCCCGCGCCAGCGAACCGAAGAGGCCTCCGCCCCTGCCGCCGCCGCCCGCGGACGCGCTTGCTTGCGCCCCTTCGTCCGCTCCGGCTCCGCTTTCTCCCTGGCCCGCGCCCGCGCCGGAAAGCATACCGCCCAGCCCTTTGGTCAGCGAGCCGAAGAATCCGCCGCCGCCGCCCGCGCCGGGCAGCTTCTCCAGCAGCCCGGCCGGGTTCGCCAGGGCGCCTATATCCGGCAAGCCTTCCGCTATGCCGCTCAGCTTGCCGCCCAGGCCGCCGGCCACCCCGCTGACGAGGCCGCCGAAGTCCGGCAGCTTATCCAGCAGTCCGGCCGGATTCGCCAGGGCGCCTATGTCCGGCAGCCCTTCCGTTATGCCGCTCAGCTTGCCGCCCAGGCCGCCGGCGACCCCGCTGACGAGGCCGCCGAAGTCCGGCAACTTATCCAGCAGTCCGGCCGGGTTCGCCAGGGCGCCCATATCCGGCAGCCCTTCCGCTATGCCCGACAGCTTACCCGCCAGTCCGCCGCTGAACGTACCCAATAAGCTCTGGAAATCGGGCAGTTTATCCAACAAAGCGGCGGAATCGGACAGGGACTCCAGGCCGGGCAGACCTTCCGTAAT
>Ga0082212_10008296_pt1 | contig 13602 bp, 12 predicted proteins | sample TergutNt197P3_FD_71548 | JGI IMG/M metagenome (GOLD analysis project Ga0082212, IMG submission 71548) | Neocapritermes taracua P3 segment gut microbial communities from Petit-Saut dam, French Guiana - Nt197 P3 | ecosystem: Host-associated > Arthropoda: Insects > Digestive system > Gut ... | reverse complement strand
AAAGAAGCGCCGCACGTATGTCCGGCATGCCTGCATAAACAGGGATATTTCGTCAGCGAAGGCACATTGTCCCGCTGTGACACCAACGAAGGTTTCTGTGAATTGATGGGGTAGTTACACGTAGGGGCGCATACATGCGCCCAATCAAAGGGCGCGAATACGCGCCCCTACATGAAAAAAACCGGCTTTCGCCGGTTTTTTATTATTCTACCCAAACTGCCTCTATACAGGTCGAACCGGTTTGAGTTGTGGTAATACAGGCCTTGGCGCCTTGCGGTCCGGTTGCACCCGGATCGCCTTTTGTTCCCGGAGTACCAGGGGCACCATCCGCACCCGTTGCGCCAGTCGCGCCAGTCGGTCCTGCGGGTCCTGTTGCGCCCGGATCGCCCTTATCGCCTTTTGTTCCCGGAGTACCAGGGGCACCATCCGCACCCGTTGCGCCAGTCGCACCGGTTGCACCTGCCGGACCTGTTGCGCCCGGATCGCCCTTATCGCCTTTTGTTCCCGGAGTACCAGGGGCGCCGGTCGCACCCGTTGCGCCAGTCGCGCCAGTCGGTCCTGCGGGTCCTGTTGCGCCCGGATCGCCCTTATCGCCTTTTGTTCCCGGAGTGCCATCTGCACCTGTTGCACCCGTTGCACCCGTTGCGCCAGTCGCGCCAGTCGGTCCTGCGGGTCCTGTCGGTCCTGTATCGCCTTTCTCGCCCGTTGCACCCGTTGCGCCGGTCGCACCGGTTGCACCTGTATCGCCTTTTGCGCCTGGATCACCCTGGGGTCCCTGGGCGCCGGTCATACATTCGCTCCATTCGCCATTGCTGTCTTTGAACATGATACCGCCCGGGCAAAGCTGTGATTCTGCGGCCGGTCCTGCGGGGCCTGCCTGTCCGGTTGCACCCGTTGCGCCATCGTTACCCTTTGGTCCTTGGGCCCCTTGGACACCTATACAATCAAAAACAATTTCGCCGTTATCAGAGTCTATGAACTCGATTCCCGGAATGCCGCCCGGCTGTACGGTGCATTGTCTTGGCTCATAACCGCCGCCGCCTTTGGTGCCGCCCTTTGGGGTTACGCATTCGCCCCATGTCACGCCGCCATCGACAGTCAAATGAATCCCGGCATCGTTATTGCAAGCCGCGATGTAAATATTGTCAAAATCAATATCGTTGCCGCCAACGAAACCGATGCCCCTGGACAAGTTGATAGAGCGTTGGAAAGCCGACGGGCCGCGGGCGGTGTTCGCCCCGGAAATTTTAGATGTGGGTGTCATAGTCGCCGATTCCGTTGTTACAGCCGGTTTGGCGGACAATATGGATTTTGCGGGCAGTGTTGACGCCCGGACCGACGTTGTTATTGCGCCGGTGTGGCCCGCGCCGCCGCGAATAACGGTAACTGCGGGCGCGGCCACGGGGCCCATAAACAACGCTATGGCCATAATACTGGTAAGTGGTCTTGATGACATTCTTTCTCTCCGTCTTTACACATCGGCATTTTATCATAAATGCGATATGCGGGACAATGAAAAAATAATTATAGGGGCGCCACCTCTCCCCTTATGACCTGTATCCTCTCCCGCAAGGGGAGAGGATACAGTAGGGGCAAATAATTATTTGCCCCTACAAATAAAAAAACCGGCGAAAGCCGGTTTTTATTATTCAACCCAGATAGTGGCGGTATTGGTATTGGTTTCACTGCCACTTGGAATCTTAACTTGCCCCAACGTCCGTGTCAAAATCCCAGTGGTATTGTTAAGGGTCACATCGATAACCACTGTCCCCGCTCCGGCATTTGTAATGCCTTTCACAGAACCATCCACACCATCCTTACCAGTGGCACCGGTCGCCCCCGGATTGCCTTGCTGGCCCGTGGCCCCCGCCGGACCTTGCGAGCCGGTTGCGCCGGTTGCACCCGTTGCGCCTGTGGCGCCCGTCGGGCCTGTAGCCCCCGTTGCACCTGTCGCACCGGTGGCACCCGTCGGTCCTGGGGCACCGGCCATGCATGGGCCCCAGCCGCCGCCTGTTACTTCAAATTGGATTCCGGGCACGCCTCCCTCTGTGCATGTCTGCGATTTTGCGGCGGCACCGGCCGGACCGGTTGCACCCGTTGCACCTGTCGCGCCCGCGCCCCCTGTCGCACCCGTGGGGCCTGCCGGACCAGTTGCCCCCGGATTGCCTTGTGAACCCGTTGTCCCCGCCGAACCCTGCGGGCCGGTTGCGCCGGTTGAGCCTGTCGCGCCCGTTGCGCCGGTGGCACCGCGGTCACCCTGTGGACCTTGCACGCCCTGCGGTCCTTCGGCACCGGCCATGCATGGGCCCCAGCCGCCGCCGCTTAATTCGAATTGAATTCCGTTTCCGCCATCGCATGTCTGCGATTTTGCGGCGGCGCCCGGCGCGCCATCATCGCCTTGGAATCCCCTGGGTCCTTGCGGTCCCTGTGCGCCATCAATGAATACCGTATTTTCCAACAATTCCGTTATAAGTGTCTGCGTGTCAACAGTGGCGCCTTGCGGTCCCTGCGGTCCCATAGGTCCTTCGGCGCCGGCCATACATGGGCCCCAGCCGCCGCCGCTTAATTCGAATTGAATTCCGTTTCCGCCATCGCATGTCTGCGATTTTGCGGCGGCGCCAGCGGCACCTTGCGGTCCCTGTGCGCCTTCAAGAAACACTTGGTTTGTTAACAGCTCTGTTACGATTGTATTCACATTGACGCTGGCACCCTGTGGTCCTTGGGGGCCCTGTGCACCTTCAAGAAATTCCTGTTTTGTTAAAAGTTCCGTTATGACCGTCTGCGTGTCAACGCTGGCCCCTTGGGGACCCTGTGGGCCTTGCGGGCCTTCGCTTCCGCCGCTGCCGCTGCCGCCGCCGACTATGCACGATGTCCAGCTTGCCCCGCCGTCGGTTGTCAATTGGAATCCACTATTTCCATCCACTTGGCAAGAGGCGGTCTGGATAAAATAGCCCAAATCGCCTTGCTTTACGCAATCTTCACAAAATCCTATATCGCCGCCGCCGACAAAACCATTGCCGCCGGACAGGCCGATAGAGCGTTGGAAAAGCGATGGGCCGCGCGCGGTGTTCGCCCCGGAAACTTTGGATACGGATGTTGTCGTCGCGGGCGTCGCCGCCGGTGCCTGTGGTTTAGCGGGCGATGCGGGCAGTGTGGATTTCGCGGGCAATGTCGACGCCCGGGCAGATGTTGCTATTGTGCCGGTGCTGCCCGCGCCGCCGCGGATAACAGTGACTGCGGGCGCGGCCACGGGGCCCATAAACAACGCGATTGCCACAATGCTGGTAAGTGGTCTGGACATTGACATTCTTTCTCTCCGTATTTATACATTGGCATTTTATCATAAATGCGGTATATGGGACAAGCGGAAAATTCAATATAAAATGGGGTCGAATGAAATTCGACCCCTACATTTACATTTTATGCAAATGGGTTTATTTTTTCGCGTCTTTGGCCGGCGCGGCTTTTGCGGGTGCCGCTTTGGCCGCGGTCGCGGCCGGTGCCGCCGCCTCTTTTTTCGCGTCCGCTTCTTCTTTCATCTTGCCGCCGATCGCCGCGAACGCCAGGTCCGCCTGGTGCAGGCCCAATTCAATGCCGTCCGGCAGTTTCAAATCGGTTCCGTGAACCACGTCGCCGATGGTAAGTTCCGTCAAATCGATTGCGATTTTTTCCGGTATGTTTTCGATTTTACCGACAATCGCGACCTTGCGGACGGCAAAGTTCAATATTCCGCCCAATTTTATGCCGCGGCTGATGTCGGCGTTCACGACTTCGACCGGAACGGTGACATGCACGGGTTTCTTCACATCTATGCGTTTGAAGTCGACGTGAATCGGCGCGTCCGACACCGGGTGGTATTGGATGTCGATAAGCATGGCGGATTCGACGCCTTTGGGTGTTTCGATTTCGAACAGTTTTGTCCGCAAAGCCGGTTTTTTAATCAGCTGGACCCAGGAATGTCCGTCCAGTTCGATTGCGACGGGGTCCTTTTTTTCGCCGTAAATCACGGCCGGTATTTTTTTATTGTTGCGGACTGCACGACTGGCCCCCTTGCCAGAACGTTCGCGAATTCCCGCGGAGAGTTTAATGCTCATTTTCATTTCCTTTTGTTGTTATGCGGCCTCCAAGGGTGCCGCGCGGCAGGAAATATACATTACATTGCAAAGATTTGCAAGTTTTTTGTTGTTGATTTTTCGCGTCCGAATGGTATAGTGGCGCCATGAAAAAAATCTATGCTCTATGCTCTATGCTCTATGCTCTTGCCTGCGCGTCCGCGCAAGCAAACTTTACGACGTCCGCGAAATCCGCGTTTCTGATCGACACGGCGTCCGGCACCGTAATAGTAAACAAGGCCGGCGATACGTTGATGCCGCCCAGCAGCATGCTGAAACTGATGACGCTGGCCATGGTGTTCGACGCGGTGAAATCGGGAAAGCTGAAACTGGACGACATGCTGACCGTTTCCGAAAATTCGGATTACAGAAACCCCGAATGGGCCCAGGCCAGCAAGGTATGCCTGGAACGCGGCCAGACCATATCCGTGAATGACGTCATAATGGGGCTTATCGTTATGTCCGGCGGCGACGCCGGCGTCGCGGTTGCCGAAAAGCTGGCGGGGACCGAATCCGCAATGACCGTCATGATGACGCGCCGCGCGCGCGAAATCGGAATGCCGCAATCGACGTTTGGAAACGTTTCCGGACTGCACCATCCGGACAATCTGATGACCGGCCGCGAATTGGCGCATCTGGCCCGGTATCTGATAAACGAACACCCGGATTTTTTCCCGCTGTTCAAAGAACGCAGTTTTGAATACACAGGCTATGAAAGCGACTGGTGCAAGGAATGGGGGCGGTTAAAAACGTCAAGTTACAACAGGCTGTTGTTCATTATGCCCGGCGCCGAAGGAATGAAAACCGGAAGAACGACCGAAGGCGGGTTCGGTATGGTTGCGGCGGCGTCCCAGGGCGGCCGGCGGCTGATTGCGGTCATAAACGGCCTTTCGGCCAAAGACCACAATGCGCTGGCGCGCGAAGCAAAGAAATTACTGGAATACGGGTTCGATACCACCGCGAACAAGACGTTCTTTAATCCCGGCGATGAAATCGTGAAAATCCCCGTCTGGTACGGGCGCAAGCGTCGCGTTACGGCGACGGTGGAAAAACCGTTCGTCGTGACATTGCCCAAAGGAAAGTCCAGCGCGGGTCTGCGCATATTGGCGCGGTACGACGACCCGGTTCGGGCGACGGTGCGCCGCAGCGACGTCTTGGGCGAACTGATTGCGCAACTGGACGGCGAAGTTATCGCGCGCGCGCCGCTGGTCGCAAAAGAAAAAGTCGGCCGGGTTATATTTTACGGCCGCATAGCGCAGAATCTGAAAATGATTTTCGTCGGAAGGTAAGCAGTCCGTCATTGCGAGGAAGAAAAAATACGGCTGGCAACAACCGTATTTTTATGACGAAGCAATCCAGTTATAAAGAGCGCCGACATAGTCGGCGCATTCCACTTGCTGGATTGCCGCGTCGCGTTTGCGGACGCTTACGCGTCAGACAAACACTCCTCGCAATGACGAGGAGTGCTTATTTCCTTGTAATCTTAATTCCGTCTTTGCCGTCGGTGACTGCGTACCCTGCGGCGTCTATTTGGTCGCGTAATTTATCCGCAAGTGCGAAATCTTTGGCTTTTTTGGCCGCATCGCGTTCATCGGCCAATTTTTGAATTTCTTCCGGTACCGGCGCGGATTCCGCGGCAATCAGTTTTTTCGCGCGGTCGATGAACTGTAATCCCAAAAGTTCGTCGACGAATTCGAACAGCTCGATTTTTATCGGCGCAGGTGTGGTATCGTCTTTCAACAAGTCCTGGACCAACACCAATGCTTCGGCGGTTTTCAGATTGTCGTTGACGGCGGACAGAATCTTGTCATGCCAGAGAGTATAACTACTCCCCCCCCGGGGGGAGTCGACGCCAAAGGCGTCGGTGGGGGGCTGATTGGAAGTGTTTTTGCCCCCCACCGCATCGCGCACAGCGTTGCGTGCGCATTGCGGCTCCCCCCGATGGGGGGAGCAATCCAATAGTTCCGCGATTTTCCTGACTATGTTTTTATACCCCGCCTGGGCAGAATCCAACGATTCCAATGAAAATGTCAGCGGGCTTTTATAATGCCCCAAAAGCAGCAGATATCGGAAAGCCATGGGGTCGTATCCCATTGCAATCAAATCGGACACTGTGTAGATTTCGCCGTTCGATTTGCTCATCTTTCCGTCCTTGCCCATCAGCCATTCGTGATGCACCCAATAATTCACCCAATCGCTGCCCACCAGCGGTTCGGATTGCGCAATTTCATTCGTATGATGAACGTTTATGTGTTCGTGGCCGCCCGCGTGGATGTCGAATTTATCGCCCAGCAATTCCTTGCTCATCGCGCTGCATTCAATGGACCATCCGGGAAATCCGATTCCCCACGGACTGGGCCATTCCATTTCGCGCTTTGCGTCCGTCGGCGAAAATCCCCACAATAAAAAATCGGACGCGTTTCGTTTTCCGGAATCGTCGATGCGCGCGCCGGATTTTAATTTCGATAAATCCTGGCCGGACAGCTTTCCGTAATCGGCCAATTTCGACGTGTCGTAATATATGCCCTTGCCGGGGATTGCATAGGTATATCCCCGTTTTTCCAATTCGGAAATCATGTTGATTTGTTCGGTTATATAATCGGTCGCGCGCGGCATGTGCGTCGGACGGGTTACGTTCAGCGCGTCGGTATCGCGGACAAAAGCGTCCAGATATTTCTGTGCGACATCCCATGCCGTTATGCCGTCATTGCGCGCGCCTTTTTCCATTTTATCTTCGCCGGAATCTTCGTCGTCGTTCACCAGGTGCCCGACATCGGTGATATTTATAACGTGATTTATATTGTAACCGTTGGCGCGAAACATTCGCGAAATTATGTCGAAATGCACGATTGCGCGCATATTTCCGATATGCTGGGGGGAATATACCGTGGGACCGCATGAATAGAACCCGACGCTGCCTGGAACGATAGCCTGAAATTCTTCCACCCGGCGGGTCATTGTGTTATAGATTTTGATTGGCGATGGCATGACGATTTTCCTTTCCGCCTTTACTTGCGCCATCCGAAAAAGATGGCGGAGCGTATAGGACTCGAACCTATGGAGGGATATTCTCCCTCACAGATTAGCAATCTGCTGCATTACCACTCTGCCAACGCTCCGTATCACGCATACCAAGCCCCGCTATCCGGGTGGCTTGCCACCCGAAGCGTCGCAGACGCGAAGGGTGGTGCCGGTTGTCGGACTTGAACCAACGACCTACTGATTACAAATCAGTTGCTCTACCAGCTGAGCTAAACCGGCGTAAAGGCCGTACAATTATGCACATATTTTTATGATTTTCAAGATAAAAAATCCGCACAATGTGCGGATTATTTTTTTACGACTTATGCTGGTGGCAGTGCGGACAGTTGTGGTGACCGCCGCCGTGCTCTTCTTTGCAGCGAAATTTATCGTGCAGCCATTTGTCCCATTCGACTATGTCTTCCGGACTCCATTTTGTGAATTCAAAACGCGGCAGCCAGCGGAATTTCATTTTCGACCACAGTTTGCAATTGCCGTGCAGCATTTCCACGCCGTCTTTGAAATGGATGCCGCATTCCTGCATAACCGCGGAATTCAGTTTTTTCAGCTCTTCCATATCCGCTTCGATTTTCGGAATAAATTTGGTCAAATGTTCTTTCAGGTCGGACATTTTATATCCGCCTTTGGGCGAGACAAGTTTCACTTCCATTCCGTGGTCCTGGGCGAAATTCGGAATGCACAGCCCGTGGTGGGCGGATTTTTTGGCATAATGCCGGTGCATGCGTTTCAATCCGTTCAGGTTTATCCGGTGCGCGCAAATCATCGCTTCTTCGTGAAGCAGGGCTTGGTTGTCCGCGATATCCTTGAACCCTTGCAGTATCTTTGTCATATCCATTGGTTTTCTCCTTTTTGGCCGGTAATCGGTCGTTGCCAGTATATGTCGCGCTGCTGCATGCCGCAATGCGGGCTTATTCCTAGGGGGCGGTTATTTTGTAATTGATTTCGCGCGGCGGCTGGATTATCATGGCTGCCTGTATTAATAAAAGGATTCCCGGATGAGAAGAAAATATATGAAAAAAAATTCCGAAAGCAAGACGCGCGAATGGATTAACACTTTCCTGTGGGCCGGGCTGATAGCCATAATTTTCCGCAGCTTTCTGTTGGAACCGTTTAATATTCCGTCCGGGTCGATGATTCCGACGCTGCAAGTCGGCGACCACCTGTTCGTAACAAAATGGTCGTACGGATATTCGCGGAATTCTTTTCCGTTCGGTTCGTGGAATATATGGCAGGGACGGTTTTTCGCATCCGAACCCGCGCGCGGCGACGTTGTCGTCTTTCGCAAACCGGGCAGCAATATAGATTATGTGAAACGCCTGATTGGTCTTCCGGGCGACACGGTCCAGATGGTCGCGGGCCGGCTTTACATCAACGGGGCCGTGGCCCAGCGCGAAAATCCGCGTCCGTTCATAATGGCCAATCTGTCGCGTTCTTTGCGCAGTGCCGGATATTCGCGGGTTGGCGACGACGGCCGGATAATGGTGATAAAGGGCAACCAGATTTTTATCGACAACCAACCGGCTGATTTCAATTACACCATAGAATACAGACCGTCGTCCGTATGCCAAAGAAATTCGTACGAATGCATGGTCATAGACGCGACGGAATACGACGAAATACTGCCGGGCGGCGTCCGGCACAGCATCGTCGAGATTTCAGACACCGAACAGTTCGACAACACCAGGCTGTTCACCGTTCCGGAAAACCATTATTTCTTTATGGGCGACAATCGCGACATGTCCATGGATTCCCGCGCGGAAAACATCGGGTTTGTGCCGCGGGACAATTTGCTTGGCCGCGCCCAAGTCCTTTGGTATTCGCATAATTATTATGCCATGCTGCCGTTCGTGTGGACATGGGGGAACAAAATGCGGTGGGAAAGATTCGGCATGGGCATAAAATGAAAAAATTGAATTACGAATTCAAAAACCAAGAACTGTTGAAACTGGCGCTGACACAGTCGGGCGCGAACGCCGATAATAACAACGAAAGATTGGAATTTTTGGGCGACCGGGTTTTGGGTCTGGCGGTGGCGTCAATGCTGTACGATATGTTCCCGGACGAAAGCGAAGGCGCGTTGGCCCAGCGGCATGCGTCGCTGGTATCGGCCGAAACGCTGGCATCGGTCGCGGATGATTTGGGTCTGGCGGGACAGGTAAAACACGGGCACATGACGGCCGGCCGCCTGAAGCACGTTATGGCGGATGCCATGGAATCCGTTCTGGGCGCGATATTTTTGGACGGCGGTTTCGACGCCGCGCGCGCGGTTATTTTGGAAATCTGGACGCCGCTGGCGCGCATGGATTTGACCCCGCCGAAAGACGCAAAAACAATGTTGCAAGAAATGGCCCAGCATGCGGGCGGCGGCGCGTTGCCGGAATACGAATTTTTGGAAAGCGGCGGCCCGTCGCACAGTCCCGTATTCAATGTACGCGTGACTGCATTGGGCAAATCCGCAACCGGCGCGGGCGCCAGCAAAAAAATCGCCAGCGCGTCGGCCGCCGCGGAATTACTGAAATTACTATCATAAAAAAATCCCGCTTTCGCGGGATTTTTCTTTATCTGGAATAAAATTCGATAACCAGTTCCGGTTGCATTTGAACCGGGTACGGGACGTCTTCGAACGCCGGCTTGCGCACGAACGTTGCGGTAAAGTCGCCCGAATTGACCTTTACATAATCACAGAAATCGCGTTCCGCGGATTCCAAAGCCAACACGACCAGCGGCATTTCTTTCGCTTTGTCGGAAACGGATACGACGTCGCCCGGCTTTACCTGGTACGAAGAAATCTTGACGCGTTTGCCGTTGACGGTTATGTGGCCGTGGCTGACCAATTGGCGCGCGGAAAAGACGGTCGGCGCCAATTTCGCGCGATATACAATCGCGTCCAGGCGCGATTCCAACAGGCCTATCATGTTCTGGTTTGTTTCGCCTTTCATATTGGCGGCTTCCAGATAATATTTATGGAATTTCTTTTCGCCGATGTTGCCGTAATAGCCTTTCAAAGTCTGTTTGGCTTTCAGCTGTTTGCCGTAATCGGAATTGGTTCCGCCTCTCGCGGTCGGACCATGCTGGCCCGGTTTATATTTGCGTTTGTTGAACGGGGATTTAGCCTGACCCCACAGGTTGACGCCAAGTCTGCGTCCGATTTTCAGTTTGCGTGTGCTGCGCTTTGCGCCATCTCGTGCCATGTTTTGTCCTTTTGGTTTTGCGGTGCCAGCTTTCCAGAATCCTTATCTCTTCCAAGACCAAAAGACATTGAAAGATTAATCAGTTCTGATTTTCCGGCATTTATAAAAATTTATTAGAATGGTGCAGATGTCGCGTATTCGCAGATTTTTGTCGCGGCGGAGTGTACGTCTGTACATGACCCGCGCAGACAATCTGCGAAACGCAAGACAGATGCGTCATTATAATGAATTTTTGGCAGCCCCAAGGGGATTCGAACCCCTGTTCTCGCCTTGAAAGGGCGGTGTCCTGGGCCTCTAGACGATGGGGCCGCTGCCATTGTTTTACCAGTTCTTGGTGGTCCGTCTGTTGCTTGCGCAACAGCCGAGACACAGTTTTTTTAGGCTCGCCACAAGGCTCGCTAATAAAAACTGGCGGGATTGACGGGACTCGAACCCGCGGCCTTCTGCGTGACAGGCAGACGCTCTAACCAGCTGAGCTACAACCCCGACGCGTCACCCAAAGCCCAAGGGGCAAAGGGTGAAACCCGGCAATAATATATTGTTTTTTATCGATTTGCAAGAAAAAACGTATTTTTATTATTGACAAATACAATTATTAGATTAATATGTAGGGCGTAAATAACACAAGGAGTTAAAAATGAGCTATTGTTATACAGGTCGTATTGATATGACCGGAACCGAACCGTGCGTTTTCAAAGACGCAATGGTCAGTGTTTCGGGATTGCAAGAACTTCAAAAATCCATACCGGTTATTGAATATCGTGAAGGTTTGAAAGGACAAGAATTCAAAGATTATTGCGACACCCAGCATTTTTCCGAAGAAATAACAGACGCCAAAGGCGCCCCCAGGGTATGCAAAGGTTTTCATCCGGAAAGCGGGATTTGCATGATGTCAAAGCTTAATGTATACGAATCTTGCCAACGTGTAAAAATGCTGGCCCGCCAGTCAAACGTCAAATAAAAAATCCGGCGAAAGCCGGGTTTTTCAAATCAATTATAATGAGATGATTGCGCGGCGTTTTGCAAGGGAAGTGTATTTTTATACATGACCGAGCAAAACGCAAGCAGGCGTCCATTAGAATTGATTTTATTCCAAACAACAATTGACGGCGTTCTTAACCCACACGCCTAGTTTGGATGTCAGGTTGTTTTTGCCCGCGGGCATCTTGGCAACCGGCGCCACCGCCTTTTTGCTTTCGACTTTTGACTTTCGACTTTCGACTGTCATATCGTTCACCCAGATATCCAGCCCGTGCGGCAGCGCGCCGTCTATTTTCTTCGTGCCGGACAAATCGACCAATCCCATATTGATTCCCCAGAACAGCGAATACAAATCATACGCTTTGTTGAACATGTTGTACGCGTCCTTTTCATTGCCGGCGCCCAGGGCTTTCGTGCCGACCTCTAACAATCGCATGCTGGCCGCCAAAAGGTGTTTCGAAATGCACCAGACTTCGCCGTCGTCGCCGCCGGATTTTTTGACTATGCGGTCCATCAGGTCTTTGCGCATGTCGCGGACGATATTAATCATGTCGTAAAAGCCGGTCTTGCCGGTTTTGCCGCCGGAAAAGAAAAAATGTTCTTCCAACGATATCAAGTTCATCAGCGCGATGGACAAATCCTGGTCGCTTGACAGGTCCAGCGGGTTTTTCTTTTTCGCATTGTCGGTTTTTTCGATTAACTGTTCCAACGAAAGTTTTTCTTTTTTCATTTTGTATCCTTTTTATGTAGGGGCGCAATATTTTGCGCCCAACTTGGGCCGAAGATATTCGGCCCCTACAATATTACAAATAAATCACGCACGCAAAAATCGCCGTGGCGATTGTCAGCGCGCCGACGGGCCACACGACCTTTTGCATCGGGAACCATGACGCGCCGCCGTTCGATTTTTTGATGGCCGCATGCCATTTCGCGGCGGCGTAAAACACGACCGCGCCGACTATTATTCCGAACAGGAATTTATCGATGCCCATAAACGTTTCCGCGCCGAAATGCACGTTGGGCAGCCACCATACCGATGCGACCAATAATACATACACGGCAAGCATAAACAGATACCAGTATCCGTTTTTAACGCCCTTGCGATGCATGAATCCCGCGGTCCACATAATCATGGAAAGGATAAGCCCCCCGGCCCATATCCCGGTGATGACATCGTCGACGCCCAGAATCCGCATGCCTTCCAATCCGACGCCGACGGCGATGGTGCAGACGGGACAGACGGCAAGCGCGCTTTGCGCGCAAAGCGCGAAGAGCATAGAGCATAGAGCATAGAGCATAGATATTTTTTTCATAAATTTTCCTTTCCTTATCCTGTTTTATATAACAATTTTCACATGTTTCGTCAATATGAATCTTTGCTCTATTATCTATGCTCTATGCTCTGCGTGCAAAGCGCGCACTGCGCGCAGGTGGGCGGACCGCGCGCGTGGGTTTGCGGCGATTTCGGCGTCCGTCGGTTTGATTGTTTTTAATAATTGCAGGGGCGTGCCGCGCACGCCCATGGGCGCCGGAATGCGCGGGTCGCCGGGCGCTGTTGTCCATTCGCGAAATATGTTTTTGACCAGTCTGTCTTCCAAAGAATGAAAAGTCACGCACGCGCAAACGCCGCCGGGCGCAAGCAGCGCGGGCACTGCGGCCAATGCGGTTTTTATTTCGCCCAATTCGTCGTTGACCGCAATGCGCAAAGCCTGGAACACCGGCGCGATGTCTTTCGGATTATAAATCAAATCGCGCAATTCGAAAGTTGTTTGCGGTGATTTTTCCTTTATTGCGCGGGCGATGACGTCGGCCTTTTTCACATCGCCGTATTCGCGCAGGATTTTCGCCAAATTGTCCACGCTGGAATTCCTTATAAGCTCTGTCGCGGTTTGTAGGGGCAAATGATTATTTGCCCCTACACCCATCCGCATATCCAGGGCAGAGTCAAAGCGCCATGAAAATCCGCGTTCCGCGGTGTCGATTTGCATAGATGACACGCCGAAATCGAAAACGATTGCATGGTAATAACTCCCCCCCTTGGGGGGAGTCGCAGAGCCGCCACCGGCGGCGATGCGGTGGGGGGAATTATTATCTTGTTCCCCCCCCCCCCCCCCCCCTTCTTTCCCCCCCCCCCCCCCCCCCCCCCCCCCCCCCCCTCGGGGGGGGGGGGGCCCCCCCCCCCCCCCCCCCCCCCCCGCGCCCCCCCCGGGGGGGGGGGGGGGGGGGGGGGGGGGGCGCAGGGTGAAAAGGGTGCGGCCGACTTGGTAGAGCCAGTA
>Ga0082212_10008295_pt1 | contig 13602 bp, 9 predicted proteins | sample TergutNt197P3_FD_71548 | JGI IMG/M metagenome (GOLD analysis project Ga0082212, IMG submission 71548) | Neocapritermes taracua P3 segment gut microbial communities from Petit-Saut dam, French Guiana - Nt197 P3 | ecosystem: Host-associated > Arthropoda: Insects > Digestive system > Gut ... | reverse complement strand
GTATAGGCTCCTTGGCCGTCGATAATAGTTACACCCCGGCCCAGGCCCAGCATTATATTGTCAGCCACCTTTTGTCCGTCGTTGCAGATAATAGTGATTTGGCGTTTGGGGCTGGTTCCTTCCAATAGCCAGTTAAAAACATTGCTGCTGATATACATACAGACCATGGTATACATAGCTATTTCCAGGTTAGAGATAAAGGCGGCCAGGGAAACTACGATTGCGTTACCGATCAGGATGATATTGCCGACACTGATATCAGTTTTCTTTTTGAGAATAATACCAACAATATCCAAACCTCCGCTGGCGCCATAGTATTTAATAATAAGACCGCTGCCAAAGCCCGTCAAAACCCCGCCGAAAATACAAGCCAATAGCAGGTTATCGGTATGGATATATGTTTGAATAAAGGCTTGAAAGTGACTGTCCAGATAAGTCAGAAGAGCGCTTTGGACCAGTATGTTGATAATGGAAAAGGCAACGATCTCCAAATCAAGCTCCCGCCAGGCCCAAATCATCAAGGGCAGGTTAAGGAGTACGAGGAAAACAGGCAAAGTGATTTGGGGCAAAAAATGATGAAGTACAGCCGAAAGCCCCCAAAGCCCGCCGCCCAAAAGATTATTGGCATTAATAAAAATAGCAAAACCGCCGCACATGATCAGAGATCCGATAAAATGCAAAAAAAGATTGCGAACCACCCGAAACAACTTCTTCTTAGTCTTAGTTTTAGTCATAGATAACCTCCTGATAGATGATAAGAAATATATTAGTTTCCTGCAGGAGATATTCCTGCTTTCCGAAGTAAAGAAAAAGTAAAACTTTTATTGAAAATATTGTAAAAACCAGAGAGTTTTTTCAACAACTCCTAACCCCTAACTCCTAACTCCTAACTAAACCGCCCTCTTGTATCCAACTACTTGTCTCTTTACATAATCTATCTAAAAAAACATAAAAGTAGAGGAAAAAATAAATGTTTCCAATTACACATTATTACTGTGCCAAAAAAATCTTTGGTAGAAGCAGTTCTTTATTGATTTTGGGAGGGCTGTGGCCGGATCTGGCCCGGGGGACCGGGGTGGGGCGGAATCAGGCTCATGAAAGCGGGAAGCAGTTTTGGCAGTGGTGTCAAAAGCAAGCGCCGGATGCCCTGGATCTGGCCAGGGGCATTATCTGTCACGGCAGCGATCCGCCCGGGCTGGATTTTTATGCTGATGAGTCTTGGCCGGGCGGAGAGAAAGGCTGGTGTTTTCAAGCAGGGGAAGCCTGGCTTGCTCAAGTAGCCTCGGCAACTGCCTTGCCGGAGCATTATGTTGGCTGGAAAGCTCATAATTTTGTCGAGATGGCTTTCGAATTGATCCTGATAAAACAGGAGCCGGATCTGGGAAGGGATATTTTGGCAGCTGTGGTTGATCAAAAGGCAGTTGAACAAGCTTCTATTTTGCTGAGTGAGTTTTGGCATTTGGAGCCGAAACAGGTAGCGGATTGTTATGCTCAGGTCAACCGGATTTTTGCCATAGATCCGCTTGATCCTTATAACCTGGCTTTGAAGCAGGATTTGGCTATGCGCTTTAGGAATCAGTCTCAAGCTGCGGATATAGAAGCAATGGCCTATTTGTTGGAGCTTATTGCGAAGGATAAGCCGGAGGATTATCTGGCTTTTTTGCACCAGGCAATGAACTTGACCTGGAAAACAATGGAAATAATCGAAGAAGGAGGGAGCTGACGCTGCCTCCTTCTAGTTTATGCTGCCGCCACTTTCTTTACAAGCGACGGCATTTAAAATGGCGGCAAAGCGCCATGCTTTATAATATGCTAGTAGATATCTATTTGTCCCTAAACAGAAGACGGAGGACAGAGGACGGAGGACAGAAGGTAATGGTTTTCGCTTTGCGAAAACCATTTTAGTAAAAACCACTTTTGCGATTTCCGGCTTCTGGTTTCCGGGATCCGAAAAGAAAGGCGGCTTTTGGGGCCGCCCTTCTTTAGTACCTATTGGACGCAAAGTGTCAATAAAAAACAAGTTCTTTGCTTCAATACCGCTTTGCATAAGCAAAGCTACAAAAACTCAACACTCATAACTCATAATTCAGCACTGCGGTCGCAGACCGCTTTAGTACCTATTGGACGCAAAGTGTCAATAAAAAACAAGCCTTTTGCTTCAATCACGCTTTGCATAAGCAAAGCTACAACAACTCAAGACTCATAACTCATAACTCAACACTGCGGTCGCAGACCGCCTTAGCTGTTTTCAAAATTGTACCAGTTCATCTCCCACAGCACATGGGCTAAAATAGATTCCGGAGAGAATTTCTTAGCGGTTTCTTTATCCACAAAATAAGCCAGGTATTCCTCCGGCTCTGCCCCGGACAGGCAGCAATAGCCATCAAAATCATCGCCCCTTCCACTCACCTCAAAACAAAGGCCCTCTTCCTCCTCCGTAAAATTCTCCAGATAGACCGGTTCCCCCCAGCTCTCCAAATCGTCATCCTCGGGGCGAAAAGCCCGGATGGAAACAGTCAAATTATTGTCATTTTCCCCCGGTGAAAGCTCCAACAATTCCTGATAAAGCTCTTGGTAGCGCAAACGGTGATCTTCGCCATAATGCTGAGAAAGGCAGATAAATACGGCCTCAAAATCTGTGGCATGTAGTAAATTATTTAATGTTTTCATATAAGCACCCTCCTATATCAAGCTGTAAAACTTTAGCTTATAACCTCACACCTCATATAAGTCACCAACGCCTCCGGCACCCTCACACTCCCGTCCTTTTGCTGATAGTTTTCCAAAATAGCAGCTACCGTACGGCCTACAGCCAATCCGGAACCGTTTAGGGTATGGACAAATTCCGGTTTTCCCTGAGCTTCCCGGCGGAAGCGGATATTGGCCCGGCGGGCTTGAAAATCCTCATAGTTGGAGCAGGAAGAAATCTCCCGATAGCCGCCAAAACCTGCCATCCATACCTCTATATCATAAGTTTTAGCGCTGCCAAAACCCAAATCGCCGCTGCAAAGACAAATCACCCGATAAGGCAAAGCCAATCCCGCTAAAACCGACTCGGCATCTTTTGTTAATGCTTCCAGTTGATTATAGCTGTCTTCCGGATTGGTAAATTTTACCAATTCCACTTTATTAAACTGATGTTGGCGGATCAAACCCCGGGTATCCCGCCCGGCAGCCCCCGCCTCCGAGCGGAAGCAGGCAGAATAGGCCGTATAGGATATAGGTAAGGCAGCTGAAGCCAAAATCTCCCCGCCAAAAAGATTGGTTACAGGTACCTCCGCCGTGGGGATAAGATAATAATCACTGCCGGCTACCCGGAATGAATCCCCTTCAAACTTTGGCAGCTGGCCGGTACCGGTCATGCTGGCGCTATTGACTAAATAAGGAGGCAGGATCTCCGTATAGCCGTTTTGGCTGTGGCAATCCATAAAGTAATTGATAACCGCCCTTTCCAGACGGGCCCCCAGGCCTTTATAGACGGCAAAGCGAGCTCCAGAAATTTTTGCAGCCCGGGCAAAATCCAAAATGTCCAAGCTTTCCCCCAATTCCCAATGATTCTTGGGCTCAAAGTCAAACTGCGGCAACTCTCCCAACCGGTGCATTTCCTGATTATGACTTTCGTCCGGACCGACAGGCACGCTGGCATGAGGCAAATTGGGTAGGCTCAGTAAAATCCCTTGGAGTTCTTCATCCATTTGCCGCAGGCGATCATCCAAATTTTGGATCTCCTCACCCAAGCTCCGGGTTTGTTCCTGCAAATCACAAGCATCCAAACCGGCTTGTTTGCGGCGGCCAACCTCTTTAGAAGCAGCATTACGCCGGGCCTTTTTCTCCTCACTTTGACTTAAGAGAGCCCGCCGGTCTTTATCCAGATTCAAAAAGCCCTCCAAAGAAAGATCCGCCCCTCTTTTAGCCAGGGCTTCGGCCACCAAATCCGGATGAGACCGGATAAATTTAAGATCAAGCATAGATAACTCCTTTAAATTAAAAGTTTTGCAAAGCAAAACCTCCAAAACTGTTACTTGTTACTCGTTACTTATTACCTGCTTTTATTATGGCGGTATTTAGCCCAACTGTCAATATGTTTTCCCGGATTAACAAGAAAAAATCAGAAAAAATCTATTTTTGACAGGCATTGACAAAGTGGAGTCAGGTTTGCTATAATGTATTTTGTTGCTGAGGGCCTATAGCTCAGCGGTAGAGCCACCGGCTCATAACCGGTCGGTCCCTGGTTCGATCCCAGGTGGGCCCACCAAAAAGTGCCTCTTCGAGGCAATGAAAAATGATAAATGATAAATTGTGAATGATGGATATCTTTTGGTCAAGAAGCAAAAGGCACTTTTTGTATTTATCATTCATCATTTATCATTCATCATTCATCATTTATCATTTTGAGATACTTTTGAAGGCGGAATGCTGATATAGCCATTACCGGCGTAGAGATTACAGATTCTTTTTATTTTGGGAAGATTTTACCTGCGATATTTGCAATGGGATCAAACATAGATTGTACCCAAAAATCCGCTCGGCGTTGCTACCGTGCGGATTTTTATTTGACGCCTATATAGATTCTAACTATTATCTAAAAGAAAAGCTAACCGGTGGGATAGAGGACGGATTGATATTTTCTTTTGTTGGTGGCAGAGAACTGTCCGGCGCTGGCGGCAGGGGATCATCCGGTTTTTTTCCTTCCATCAGACGGTAAAACTCTTCCGCCTCTATTGTCTCATCTGTCATCAAGGTTTTGGCTATCAAATGCAGCTTATCCATATTCTCCTCTAAAATCTTTTTGGCTCTCTGATAGGCTTCTTCCATAATTTGCCTAGCTTCTTTATCAATAGCATAGGCAATAGCCTCGCTGTAATTGCGTTCCTGGGAAATATCCCGGCCCAGAAAAACCGTTTCCTGACGGCGGCCAAAGGTTAAAGGCCCCAGCTCTTCGCTCATCCCGTATTGGGTGATCATCAGACGTACTGTCTCTGTGGCCCGTTCCAAATCATTTTGAGCCCCGGTACTGACATCCTCCAGCACCAGGGTTTCAGCCAGGCGCCCTCCCAGCAAAATCAGGATAGATTCCAACATCTCGGTTTTGGTGCGGTAATTGCGGTCTTCTTGGGGCAAAAGCAAGGTATAGCCGCCCATTCTGCCCCGGGGAATAATGGAGATCTTATGCACAGGGTCCGCCGTAGGCAAATAATAGGAAACAACGGCATGGCCGGCTTCGTGATAGGAAACCAGTTTTTTCTCTTTGTCGTTCATCACCCGGGATCTTTCTTCCGGCCCAGCAATCACCCGCTCCACAGCTTTTTCCAGTTCATCCATGCCGATGGCTTTTTTATTATAACGGGCTGCCAAAAGAGCCGCCTCATTGAGAACATTAGCCAGATCCGCCCCGGTGAAACCGGGAGTACGGCGGGCGATCACATCCAAACTGATAGTTTTATCCAGAGGCTTGTTTTTGGCATGAACTTCCAAAATCTGTTTGCGCCCGACTATATCCGGGGTATCAACCGTCACTTCCCTGTCAAAACGGCCGGGACGCAAAAGAGCCGGGTCCAAAATATCCGGGCGGTTGGTGGCCGCCATCACTATTACACCTTCGTTATTGGCAAAACCGTCCATCTCCACCAATAATTGATTAAGAGTCTGTTCCCGTTCATCATGGCCGCCGCCCAAACCTGCGCCCCTCTGACGGCCCACTGCATCAATTTCGTCAATAAATATAATGCAGGGGGCATGTTTTTTGGCCTGATCAAATAGATCCCGGACCCGGGAAGCCCCGACGCCGACAAACATTTCCACAAAATCCGAACCGCTGATAGAGAAAAAGGGTACACCCGCCTCCCCGGCTACAGCCCGGGCCAGCAGGGTTTTGCCGGTGCCGGGAGGGCCATAGAGCAGCACGCCTTTGGGTATCCGGGCGCCGATAGCATTAAACTTACGCGGATCTTTGAGGAAATCTATCAATTCCATCAATTCCTCTTTTACCGCATCTACCCCGGCCACATCAGCAAATGTGGTTTTTTTCCGTTCTTCATTGAAAAGGCGGGCCCGGCTCCGGCCGAATTGCATCACTTTGCCGCCGCCGCCCTGGCCTTGCTGCAGCATAAAAAAGAGCAAGCCTACCATTATCAGCATGGGAATAAAAATCCCCAAAGACTGCACAAAAATGGAAGGAGGAGGCACTTCGTCATAATCCACAACCACATTGTGTTCCAAAAGCAGCTGGGATATATTGGGGTCGGGGAAAATAGTGACTTCAAAAGCGACTCCGTCATTATACTTGCCGCTGACCAGGTAGCGTTTGGTATCCCCTTTGATTTGCACGGATTGGATTTCCCCCGCTACCACCCTGCTGATAAACCTATCATAAGCCAGTTTATCCGGAGCTTGCTCCTTATTAGTATTAAGCTGCCATAACCAAAGGACAACAAAAACAATTAGGCTGAAGATGAGGAAATTTTTTAATACCTTATTCAAAAAAGGCCTCCTTCCTGCGCACAGGACTAACTTTCAATTATAGTTTATTATTTATTTGCGCTAACTATTCATGATTTTACCAGCAATAACTGCATAGCACAGATAAAAACTACTTTATTATATCATAACTGGTTAATTTTTCAAAGCTTTTTTTTCAAGTTAATAAAATATTCCACCCCAAAGAGGCGGGGGATTATACCCTAACGAGATTAAATGCTTGGAAAAAATTGTTATGTAATAATTTTTGAAAAATGACAAAAAAGCGAAACTTTTACTTGACCAATGGAAACTTTTGTGGTATTTTTTTTATAGAGATTTACAATAAAGGGCATGATTCCCAAATAGCAGTCGAGAAAAGAAGCAAAACAGTGATAGATAGCAGTAAAAAATAGTGTTTATTTTTGGTTGTGGCAATAAACTGATTGATAGGCGTTTATTAAAATAGGAAAGGGCATAGGTGATTTGTCTGTGGTGAATGTTAATGTTAATGCCGAAGATTCCAGCCTTGAAATATCAGAAATTGATCATCGCGCCCGCATTGCTGCTGATAATAATGAGGAATTTGAAAGGCTGCTCCGGGAATTTAAACCATTCCTGAAGGCGCGGGTTTCCCGTTTTTCCGGTTATTGGGATTCGCTGGATACCTTCGATGATATCATGAATGTATCTTATCTGGCATTTTATGAAGCCGTAAAGAATTACAACTCGGATAAAGGGCATTTTTTTCCCTTTATGCGTACGATCGTACATATGCGGATCGTAGACAGCGTCCGCAAAAGCCAGGCCAAAAATATTGCAACAACGCCTCTGGAAAATGATGATGAGGATAGCAGCCGGCAGACGGATGCCATAGATTCGGTCTCTATGGATGTTTACAGGAAGGAACAAAGCCAACAGGATTTGGTTATTGAGATAGAAAGCTATAAGCAGGAACTGGCCAAATGGGGTATTACCATGGATGCCCTGGTGACCCACTCGCCAAAGCATACCAAGCTCAAAGCTACCTGCCGTCAGATCATTGATGCAGCAGCAGATAGCGAGGAAATTATGCAGATTATGCTGACGAAATATTATCTGCCGGTAAAAAAAATTTCCGATTTAACAAAAATACCCTCAAAAATCATTGAGCGCGTTCGGATATTTATAATAGCATCACTATTGATCAGGGCAGGCGATTATGAATATTTGAAAAACTATACCATGGGATAAGGCAAAACCAATCAGCCCGCCTGTAAGGAGGCTCGGTACCATGAAAGGGATAATTCTTGAGCATAAAAAGAACGGGGTTCAGGTAATGGATAAAGAGGGCTATTTCTGTTTCGTCAAAGGTCACATCAACTGCCGGATCGGCGATGAGATCGAAATCCAAAAAAAACAGTTCAAACGCGGCTCAGCACCTGGTATCTAGTGGCCGGAACGGGCATATTTTCGCAAATAATAAACATTCCAGCCTCAACTCCCTACCCCCTACCCCAGATAAACTGGAAAAGCATCCTTGTAGGTCCGATTCACCCGTCATCCCGGGCTTGACCCGGGATCCCCTGTAGGTTCCTGAAAATGACATGTATATTGTGACTTTTTTTGTTTGAATTTGAGAGCTTAGTAGCTACACCTTAAAAGTGCTGAAAACAATGGTTTTCGGCGCTTTTTTCATGGAATTTAAAACAGCAAAAAAAAAATTTAAAAAAAGTAAAAATACCCCCAGAAAAAAATAATCGCGTACGGATAATAATAATAGGGTGACTGTTTTTACTATTCATCATTCATCATTCACTATTTTGAGGGGGTCTTTGAGCCGTGAAAGGAATCATACTTGAGTACAAAAAAAACGGGGTTCAGGTAATGGATAAGGATGGCTATTTCCGTTTTGTTAAGGGTTTTACCGACTGCCAGATCGGTACCGAGATCGAAATCCCGCAAAAAAGCCAGGCAAAAGAGGCATCAGCCAGATCCCGTCCGGTTTTCTACCGCAGACCGGCGCTTGTCAGTTTCGGCATGGTCTGCGTCTGCCTGATCTGCATCCTGGCTGCCAGGTGGAACGTACCCTCATATTATGTTTATGTCGATGCTGTTGAGGATATCGAACTGACATTTAATTCCCTGAATATTGTTATCTCCTCAGTCGGCTTCAACAGCGAAGGCGTTGCCTTGCTGGAACGGGAGAACTTTATCGGCCATGGCCTTAAGGCAGTAGAAAGGTCATACCAGGCTATGCAGGAAACCGGATTCCATACCTCCGGCAAGGATGGACATGAATTTCTGGAAATAACGGTCTGCGCAAAAAGCAAAGACAAAGCCAATGCTATCAGCAGAGATTTTGAGAAAAGCCTTATGGATAGGATCCAGGTAGCAACCAATTTTGATCATTGTGACCTGGTCAAGCGGGAGGATGCCATTGGTTTTGGCGCAACTCCCTGCAAGTTACTGCTTGCCGAAAAGCTTGTCAGGATAAAGCCGGATCAGGGAACTTTGGAAGAGATCATGGAGCTGCCGATGGATGATATACATATGTATGTCAATCGTTTGGATTCCTATAACTGGGATTGAGTCTGGTTTAACATGAGATAAAAAGAGGAACCGGTATTGGATAATACCGGTTCCTCTTTTTATCTCACTGTTCGCTATAGAGCGTTCCAGTTACAGTGTCTTTATTATATACTATGGGATCAATGGAAATAATGATGGACACATGGTACAAACTCACCGACTTTAGCATGATTAATACCATTTGCACCTTTGCCGTCACCGATATAATATTTGCCCCCACCAGAGATTTTAAAGACAACAATATAGTATTGGCTGCCGATTTTGTAAGCAACTTCAATGTCGCCTTTCAGTTCGGGATCCGTTACGTCAAGATACCAGCCGTCATTGTTGCTGCATACTAAGTTAATACCAGTAACTCCGCCGACGTTCATAACGGTTTTGTTATTTGCGGATTCTTTTGAGAATGGGTAGTTTTTATACTCCACTTCGGTGATTTTTTCAACGAGACCTCCCGGGGCAGTGGCAAATGCGGTAATGCTGAAAGCAATAACAAGCATTGCCAAAACGATTGTTGCTACTACGATCTTTTTCATGTAAATACTCCTCCTTAAAATTTTATTTTCCTCATTTGCTCCGGAGTTGAGGTTCTCCATTTTTGCTGCATTGCTAATGTGCAATGCGGCAAAGCGGCTCTGTTTTTGAGTAAGCTCCTCAGTTTCATTTGTTGGGATTTGCTAATCCCCCGTTTTCCTGGTTTTTCCGGTCTGCGACATTGTTGCATGGCCTCTTTTTATGGAGGCAAGGTTCCCGTTTTCAGCTGTGTTTTCGGGCAACGAAGTTATGCTCTTCCTAATATTAATTATATATAAAACTCCGCATATGGCCGAAAAACTTACACTCACCTCCATATCCGCTGAAAAATAATTTGATTTCACTGCCTTGAGGTAAAACCCGGCAACTAAAATCCATGGTATTGCTAAATCTGCTTCCGTAAAATCAAGAACAATTTAGAGATTTTTCATTTGTTTGCAGGTTGAGCTAATATATTTGTGTTTATAGGTTAATTCCATAAAATAGTACCATATTATTGAATTTTTGTCAAATATTTCCTTGCTAGTGACGAACTGGATAGCTGGAACGGTGTAAAAAGAGTAAAAAATAAGGCAGGGCATGTAATTGCCCTGCCTTATCGCATTACTTATACTCAACAACGAAAACTCTTTCTATAGTCATAACGTGTGATTGCGCTGATGCTCTGAAAAAATAGCTTACCATCGCTATAATATCAGAAATATGTATCGTTGTTTGGTATTTTCCATTTGATCTATGCTTTAACTACACTGTACTTCCAGGGATTGGGGGTGATCACGATTGTGTATTTAACACCATCAATGATGCAGGACTTATCGGCCTGTTTACTATTGCCACCATCAAACACGTAAGTTTCACCATCAATTTCCAAGTCGATGTATGATCTATTGCCGACAAAATAAATAATATCTGTTATTATTCCATCACCAATAGCATCGTCAAGAGCATCAGTAATTTTGGCTTTCCAGTCTATAGGTTCTTCGACTTTGATTTCTGGCGTCAAGGTGATAACATTCAAGCCATGTTCAAGAAAAAATGCAGAGAAAAAAACTTCATCCGCTGTAATCTCAGGCCTTGCACCTACAAAATATTCAGGATATGCACCGCCCGTCCACCAACCTAAAACCTTGTCTTCGGTTAGACCGTAGTAATCACTTCGCAATCCATCTGAAAAATACGAACCATAGATTTCATCCCAATCTATCGGAATTACTTCACCAATTTCAATAATGTAATCAAACCTGCCTGTATTGCCAAAACCATACAAGAAATAGGCCATGGGATCAATGGAGACAAGTATGGTACTAGGTACAAACTCACTGACTCTAACGTGGACAACACCATTTGCACCTCTGCCTTCACCAATATAGTATTTACCGATGCCTTCTATTTTAAAAGCAACGACATAGTATTTTGGGCCGATTTTGTAAGCGACTTCTATGTCGCCTTTCAGTTTTTTTGTTACTTCAAGATACCATCCATCATGGGCATTAGTTACTAAGTTAATGCCGTCAACTCCGCCTACACCCGTATAGGTCGTATTGTTGTCGTCATATAGCATTTCATCAAAGGCATCATATTGCACTTTATCAATTTCAAAAACCTCTTCTCCTTCAATGAAACCTTCTGGTACTGTGGCGAATGCTGTAACTGTGAAAGCAATAACAAGCATTGCCAGAACGATTGTTGCTACAAAGATCTTTTTCATTTAAATACTCCTCCTAAAATTTATTTTCCTCATTTGCTCCGGAGTTGAGGTTCTCCGTTTTTTCCTCATTTATTACGGAGTTAAGGTTCTCCGTTTTAGTTGCGTTGCCGGCGCGAGTAAACGATTATCACCTCCTCTTGTTACTTGAAAAACAGGGCAACCACTGGTGATCTCATGACATGAAAGTATATTATATAAGCAGAATGCCCTATTTCTGCCTATCCCTTGTCCCATAATAACATTATATGCTAAATTTGTCAAAAGTTTCCTATAGTCATAATTCGACAAATTACTTATTTTTGTACATTTGCTCCAACTCAGAAAAAATGACAAAGCAAAGAAACCAATACGGGCTTTACCCTATCCCTGTAGTTAATAAATATAATTAGGAAAAATCAAAACACAGAGATTGCGTTCCAAAATGGGATTCGATCTCTGTGTTTTGATTTTGAGTTTACCTGCATGCCTATTTTAGACTTTGCTAAAAGGTAAAGGCAAGCCAGAGGATAAAACTATAAAAAATAGAAACGGCGTTGGATATACCCCTGCCAGGATCACTCTGTGGAATGTAGAGGAATACCCGTTTGAATTCACAGAAACGTCTAGAAATATTTTTTTATAAACATTTCTGTAGCAAAAAAACGGCAGTATGACGGTTTAGTCCGCATCACTGCCGTTTTTTTTGCTTTTAAACCAAATCAGGCTGCCTGATAAATAGGGCCGGCATAGGCTGTATACGAACCGCCCTGCGGGGTTTCCGGCAGTTCGAAAGTCCATATTACAACCTCCGGCATCAAAAGGGTCAGCTTGTAGTTGCAATTGCCGTTGCCGCTGTCTATGGTAACCACCAGATTGTATCTGCCCGGATCAACAAAAAACTGCCTGACGCCTTCTGTGCTGTAGGTGTTGCTGAAGGCGATGGCGCCGGTGTCGATATTGACCAGTTTCACGGTGATAGACATTTTGCCGCTAAGATTGGTGATATTCAGATCCATAAAACCCGCAGCTTCGGCAACGATCCCATTATGGGTAACCGTAGTAGGTACCTTGCCCTGTCCGGTAAAATTATATGATGTCCGGGGGAGCGTTGTTACTATAGGCGCCAAAACCCGCACCTGCCGGGTGGCAACAGCCTCCAGGCCGGCGCTGTTGACTACTCTGTAGGTAACAGTATAGGTACCGCTGTGATTTGTGTCAGGCCCGCCGGTTATTTGCACCAGTCCGGAAATATTCCCATCCGCATCATCATAAGCCAACGCTCCCTGCTCGATATAGGCCGAGCCGCCCAGGTGGAGGATGATGGGGTTGGCGCCGATGAGGTTGAGAGCGGGCGGAGATAGTACAGGTATTATTTCGGTCACCGTCACCGTGCGGGTAACACTGGTTGTATTATCCCCGGCGTCGGTCACCTTGTAGGTGATGGTGTAGTTGCCGGGAACTGATGTATTAACAGAGCCGCTAACAATGACTTGGACCGTAATATCCACACCCAGGCAGTCCGTGGCAGTGTAGCCCGGTTCAATGTAGGTGTTGCCCTCTTCAATGGTAATATTTTCCATTCCTTTTAGAGTAATAACAGGCGGCGTATTATATTGGGGCACAACTGCCACCACGGTCACCGTCCGGGTAACACGCGTAGTATTACCGCCGGCGTCGGTCACCTCGTAGGTGATGGTGTAGGCGCCGGGAACTGATGTATTGACACTCCCGCTGACATTTACTTGAGCCGTGATATCGACACCCAGACAATCCTGAGCTGTGCAGCCCGGTTCTATGTAGGCATTGCCTTCTTCCAGTGTAACTTCTATCAACCCATTTAGGGTTATGACCGGCGGCGTAGTATATTGGGGCGGACCCACAGTTTCCAGAGCCATAGCCAGCGTTTTGCCGCAATCAATCAGCCCGTAACCGGTTTCTAAATTATAGCCGCCACCCAAAGGCTTTGCCCCCTGCTCAATCAACCGGTAAACCTGACTATTAGTCAGATCCGGATTGACTGCCCAGATTAGCGAGGCTAGACCGGAAACCTGCGGTGTAGAAATAGATGTTCCACCCACACCCACATATCCACCAGCCGAGCTAATGGAATAATAACTGGCAAATGCCACAACACCCATTCCTTCGCCGTAATTGGAAGAAGCAATACGGGTTTTACCATCACCTGATGAACCAACAGCCATAACATTGGAATAGCGTGCTGGATAAGGAATAGTATTCCTGCTTTCATTACCGCTGGCAGCAAAGATAGCACATCCCTTTGAATAAGCATTGTCAATGGCGTTTTTCAACGTTATGCTATCTGCAGTGAAGGCTAGACTGATATTTATTACTTTGGC
>Ga0082212_10008294_pt1 | contig 13603 bp, 14 predicted proteins | sample TergutNt197P3_FD_71548 | JGI IMG/M metagenome (GOLD analysis project Ga0082212, IMG submission 71548) | Neocapritermes taracua P3 segment gut microbial communities from Petit-Saut dam, French Guiana - Nt197 P3 | ecosystem: Host-associated > Arthropoda: Insects > Digestive system > Gut ... | reverse complement strand
CAGGCACGGGCGCAGGCACAGGAGCAGGCGTAGGCATGGGCGCAGGCACAGGAGCAAGCGTAGGCACAGGAGCAGGCGTAGGCACAGGAGCAGGCGCAGGCATGGGAGCAGGAGCAGGAGCAGGCACGGGCGCGGGCGCAGGGAATGCCGCAGCTGCGGTTGAGCAGGCGCCCCATGCATCGGAGGCTCAGGCCACAGAATCGCCGGCAAGTGAGGCGGCAGCGGTGGCGGTAACGGCAGCGGGATCGATGCAGGGCGGCATATCCCCATCTCAGTGGGAGGAAGCGATGCAGAGGATCAAAGCAAGAAGCGTCGTCCTGCAGGCGTATTTGGTCGCCGCTGTGGGGTATAGCCTGGATCAGGGCGTCCTGAGCATCCATTTTGACCCTGTGAAAGGCAAGTTCCACAAGGAACGTTGTGAAGAGCGGGATAACCTACAGACGATCAGTGAGACCATCTCTGAGATTGTGGGGAGCCAGGTCGCCGTAGAATGCGTATTCACAGGAGAGGCAGGGCTGGAAGACCCCGTCGACCAAGCCATTCGTTTTTTTGGCAGGGATATCGTAAAGCTGGTATAATGAATTGCCGTGACGAAAGGCATTTGGATTATTTGTATCGGAGGGATGAACAATGGGGTTTGCTAACCAACAGAGAATGATGAAACAAATGCAAAAAATGCAGGCGGATATCGCAAAACTCCAGGATGAACTCGGCGAGATGACGGTTGAAGCTTCCGCTGGGGGGGGCGCCGTACGCTGTGTGATGACCTGCGGCATGGAGGCAAGAGCGCTGGAAATCGACCCGGAGCTGCTAGACCCTGAGGAGCTGGATATGCTACAGGACCTACTTATCGCTGCATTCAACGAAGCGAGCAGGCTGGCTCAGGAGAAGGCGAATACGGAAATGGCAAAAATCACAGGGAATGTGAAGATTCCGGGGTTATTCTGATGCCGGGATTTTACCATGCCCCTGTCATGCAGGAGTTGATGCGTCAGTTCAGCAAACTGCCAGGAATCGGGCCAAAGACTGCCCAAAGGCTCGCGTTTTTTATGCTGTCGCTATCAAAAGAAGACGTCAGGGCTTTCAGCTCGGCGCTGGTCGAGGCGAAAGAGACCATGACCATATGTCCGATATGCTTTTCTATGACTGACGCTACTCCCTGTCAGGTATGCACAGATGAGAGCAGAGACCGGCAGCTCATCTGCGTGGTAGAAGAGACCGCCGATGTATTCTCAGTGGAAAGATCCAGGGAATACCGGGGTTTATACCATGTACTGGGCGGATCCATATCGCCTATGGAAGGGCGGCAGCCAGAGGATCTCAAGATCAAAGAACTCCTCGCCAGGTTAGGAGGCGAAGAGAAAGGCGTCCGGGAGGTCATACTGGCAACGAATCCTGACGTGGAAGGGGAAACCACTGCGCTGTATCTCGCCAGTGTACTCAAACCTCTCGGCGTCAAAGCAACCCGGCTTGCCCATGGGATGCCGGTAGGTAGCAATCTTGAGCATACCGACGCAGCGACCCTGGCACAGGCGCTGGAAGGCAGGCGGGACATCGGATGAGGGAAGGGCAATGGGGTGAGGCGGGGTCTTACCCCATTTTTCATGTTATGACGGAATATGCCAGCGGCAAGCGACTTGGTTTCCATACACCGGGACACCAAGGGGGGCTGGGTATGCCGTCTGCCTTTATGAAGAGATTACATGCATATGGGCTTGCTCTTGACCTGACGGAGCTGCCGGGCCTGGACAATCTTTCCGACCCCTCCGGAAGGATGGAAGAAAGCCAGAAAGCCCTAGCGGATCTTACAGGGGCCAAGGAGACTTACTATATGGTAAACGGCTCGACGGGAGGGCTTGAAGCAGCGATGCTCGCGATGAGCAGCCCTGGCGCCCCAACGTTGATGCCCAGCCATTGCCATATGGCAATACATAGCGGACTGATCCTCACCGGCAGTATGCCGATTATCCTGCCATGCAAGGTTGACCCCTTCTGGGGTCTGCCCCTGGGGCTTTCTCCTGAGGTATTCCCACTCGTGGAGTACCAAACGGCAAAACCTGATACGCCCGGGGGATACCATATGGGAAAGGCGCTCTGGGTCACCGTCAATCCTACCTATAACGGCGTATTTGCAGATCTGGCCCGGGAGAGGGATCTACTACGCAAGCATCCAGGCTGGTCATGGTTGGCGGACGAAGCTCACGGGGCGCACTTGCCATTCGAGGGGAAGGAAACGCCCAGGGACGCATTAAGCATGGGCGCGCATGTGGTGGTTCATAGCGTGCACAAGATGGGGGTGAGCCTGACGCAAACCGGGCTTCTTCACTGCAATGACAAAGGCTTATCCTCAAGGATAAGACAAGCAGTCAATATCACCCAGTCTTCCAGCCCCTCCTATCTGCTCATCGCTTCCCTTGAAGCGTGGCTGGCGTTCCTACAAGACGAAGGGCGTACTCGTCTGCGTTATGCCAAAGCTCTGGGAGAGGAAACGGAAGCCCGGATCAGGGCACTGGGAGGCTATCGGATATGGCGGGACGAAATCCCGGTTGCGTATTCCGTTGATCAAAGGAAAATAACCATCTCCTCATTTGAGATGGGAATAGACGGTTATGAGTTGGCGCGAAGACTGGCGGACCCCCATGGGATCGACGTGGAACTGGCTGCAGGGAAATATGTCCTGCTGCATATCAATGTGGGGCATGAAGAGAAGGATATCGACCGCCTGATCGGCGCCCTGCGCGCCATACGCGATGACAGTACCAGGATAGGGGGCGGCGAAAGCGGTCATGCCGGAGTGGGCGGTACAGGCGATCATGCTGGAGTGCGTGGCGAGGGTCTGGCAGAGGCGTTATACCCATCGACACAGGAACCCTGGTCGCCGGCTCTTACCCCTAGGGAAGTATTCTTTGCCAAACGCAGGCAAATCGCCCTGGAAGACGCGCCGGGCCTTCTATCGGCGGCGACCATCACGCCGTATCCGCCCGGCGTCCCGATACTGTTTCCGGGAATGGTCATCACAAAAAGCAAAATCGAGGCGATAAAGGACATCAAGAAAGCCGGCCATATGTGTACCGGCTTGATCCTGTCAGAAGGAAGGTTATGCATCGAAGTCGTGGACGGATAACTCGGCGCGCGATTCGCGGCTAGAGTTGAATCTTGTAGACCTTGCTGGGGCGCCCTTTGGCCGCGCTCTTTTTTGTTTCCGTGATTTCGGCGTATCCGCTGCGTAAAAGGGCATTGAGAAATCGGTTGGCATTGGCGACGGTAACCTGCAGCGCGTCTGCCAGGTCGCTATTGGTAACTTCGCTGGTACCGAGGAATTGGAGGGCGGAACTGATCCGTTGGAGGGTAGTCGGCGACAGCCCCGTCTTTCTCGATAGCATGGAGGAACCGGTTTCGTCCATTGACGACTGCATCACCGGATGCCTGGCTTGCAAAGGAATCAAGCTTCCGTCTTCGATGACAATGCAGCTCATGCCCGTCTCGTAAGCCGAATTCTGGGCGGATCTGGCATTCTGCCTTGCATTGGAAATGTCTTTACCAACACCATAGCCAATGCTAAAGTGCAAGCCAAGGGTACTGAAAAGGTAGTATGCCATTTGGCAAAAGGTATACTGGCTCGTGATTTGCTGGATGGCTGCATAGGAGGTCAGGACTTCATAGCCGCTGGCGGTGAAGCTGATGGAAAAGTTGGAGGCATAATTCTTGCCGAATTCCAGCAGGGCTTTTTGAATGCGGATGCTGTCATTGCTGACCTCCCGGTACTCATTCTGCATTTCTCCGCTGGGAATGAGTACAATCGAAGCCGGAAGCCCGTCCCGCAGCTTGTCAAGGCTGATGCGGGTGATCAGATGGTCCAGGGCGCCTTCGACGCGCTGACGGTCAGGAAGCAAGAGGATGCAGGGGATATTTTCCGTACGCATGGCTTGCGCGAGTTGGGAATGGCGGCATACCATGGTATCAAAACCGCCTTCCTGCCAGTAGCGCAGCGCGTTCTGGCACATCGTATCCTCAAAATGCGGCGAATCGACTATCCCTGTGTGGTTCGGGCCGAAAGGGAAGCCGCTATCCAGCAAATCAGTATTCTGCGCCAGATCCGCTAAAGCGGTAAAGCCATCCGGGCGGATTCTGGATATATCAATCAGGACACGGGAGAAATCCAGGTCCCTGTTTTCGTCAAGAATATGGAAGAGGGCCTGGTAATAGTCAACGCATTGCTTATCCAAGGCAAGAATGGGCTTGTCGGTTCGTAGCTTTGACTGCTGTAGTAACCAGTCCCCTGTGGCGCCATAGACGCATATACCGTCGTATTGATCCGCGATGGAAGGGACGATGTCAAGCAAGTGGTATTGCTTTTCGTAGGCGTGTAGGTCGATCGTGCATTTGCTGCTGAAAGCGGAGACAACGTCGTGGAAATGGGGGAGCATGTCGGTGTGCGTGAGTAGGGCGATTGTAAGCATTGGACCTCCTCGTATTAACGTATAAGACATTTTTGTATTATACCACGAAACATTATCAGTAAAAATACTTCCATATAAAAACCATCAAGAAAAAACTCAGAAAAAAATTATCGAAAAAAACTCCGGCACACTCCGGCAAACTCCATCTGGCGCGCCTTCGGGATTTATGGTAGAATGAGATATATCGCCTGGTACTGCGCAAGGGAAGAGGGAGGGTTTTCTTATGAAAATGATCATGTGTATCATCGATGATATGGACACGTATTCCTTGTTGGACGCGTTAGCGGAGAAGGCAATCCAGACGACCAAATTGGCTAGCAGCGGCGGCTTCCTGCGCCGGGGGAATACAACGCTGCTCATCGGCGTTGACGATGACAGAAAAGATGAAGTGCTGGAGATCATCGAAGAGACCTGCAGGCCACGAAAGCAGATGGTTCCGATTTCTCCGATCACAGCCTTGGAGAATAATATCAATTCTGTAGATATCACCGTGCAGATGGGCGGCGCGACCACATTCGTTATGGAGATTCTTGAGCATTATAAGCTTTAAAGGCATGTGGCTTTATGGACTATGCGCAACAGAGCGCCCATGGGCAGTATCACCATCCATTAATCCTCAAGGGGTTTGATCCATCGAAGCTTCTCCACGAGGCGCGGCGGCTTGCGGCGTCGCTCAATTGCGCGGACCCGGATCCGTCTGGGCATCCATGCGGCGTATGCGGAAACTGCCGTCAGATTGAGATGAGTATTTATCCGTATTGGCTTCCCATAGAGCCGCAAGGCAAGTCGGCTATGATACAGATAGGGCAGATCAGGGAACTGATCCTCTGGCTCATGAGCAAAGCGCCAGACGGGCAAAGCAAGGTAGCTGTGATTCAAGAGGCCCACCGCATGAACGAAGCTAGCCAGAACTGCCTGCTTAAGACGCTGGAGGAGCCGCCGGCATATGTCCAGATCCTGCTGCTTACCGGGCAGCCAAGGAGCCTCCTGCCTACCGTTGCGTCCCGATGCCGGATCGTCACTGTGGACGAAGCAGCGCCGGAGCCACAGCAGGCAGATGGGGAGCTTGTCTGGGACGTCATGTCTTCCATCAGGGAAAAAGGATATACAGGGGTGTTTGAGAAGGCCGCTTTTGTTGAAGCAAGCCGCAAACAGAGGTTGCCGGATTTTTTTGCCGCTTTGGAGGCAGCCTTGCGCGATACCCTCATCGAGCGCATGCGCCGTGGGGGGGGGCAGGAGGGCGGCGCCGCGCCATATGGGCAGGAAGAAAAGATCATCCAGGCGCTGAGGCAGGTCTGGGAAGCGGCGTATCTATTGGAGCGTAATGTCAACCAGCTGCTCATTCTGGAGAATCTGTTTTTGGGAATGAAAAAGCTTCTGGATTCCATTGAATGGAAGGCGGATCCGCTGTACGCAAAGAAGGATCCAGTTTAAGTGTAGGGAAGGGGGACGCTCCGTTGGCGGAGGTTATAGGCGTTAGATTCAAACCATTAGGAAAAATATATTATTTTGACCCTATGGGCCATTCGGTGCCGGCTGGTACGGCTGTCGTGGTGGAAACCGCGCGCGGGCTTGAGTACGGCAACGCGATCTTGGCAAACCGGGAGGTGGAGGACGAAAAGGTAGTCCAGCCCCTTCGTAAGCTGGTCAGGCCGGCTACGGACGAAGATACGGCGACCATGGAGGAAGTCAAGGAAAAAGAGGCTCAGGCGCGTGTTGTCTGCCTGGAAAGGATCGCCCAGCGGCAGCTGCCGATGAAGCTGGTAGAAGTGGAATACTCTTTTGACAGCAGCAAAGTGCTGTTTTATTTCACGTCTGAGGGAAGGGTCGACTTCCGCGAATTGGTCAAGGATCTGGCAGCGGTGTTCAAGACCAGGATCGAACTGCGCCAAATCGGCGTCCGGGATGAAGCGAAAATGCTGGGCGGGTTGGGCGCTTGCGGCAGGGAATTGTGCTGCGCGTCTTTTCTGAGTGATTTTGAGCCGGTTTCCATACGTATGGCGAAGGAGCAGAATCTGTCCCTGAACCCGAGCAAGATCTCAGGGATATGCGGGCGTCTGATGTGCTGTTTGAAATACGAAAGCAATATGTACGAAAATAACAAAAATGAGCAGCGGACGCCGAGCCGGGAGGAAGCAGGGCGGGCCTACGCCGGCAGGGCAGAGGATGAAGCCCCGGAGGCGGAGGACGAAGCCATTGAGGCGCCGGATGAAGGCTTGGAGACGCGAGGGGAAACCCCAGAGGCGCGAGTGGAAGCCTCAGAGGCGCGAGCGGAAGCCTCAGAAGCGCAAGAGGAAGCACCAGAGACGCGAGTGGAAGCCTCAGAGGTGCAAGTAGAAGCCCCAGAAGCGCGAGTAGAAGCCCCAGAGGCGCGAGTGGAAGCCTCAGAGGTGCAAGTAGAAGCCCCAGAAGCGCGAGTAGAAGCCCCAGAGGCGCAGGAGGAAGGCGAGGGGCTGGGAGAATGAACCTGCAAGACCAGATTTCCCTTATCGAAAAAAAACTCCGTCAGCTGACGGATGAGATCCAGCAAGTCAAGGAGGAAGCCCTTATCCTGGAGGAAGAGAATCAGAGCCTGAGGCGCCAATTGTGCCAGGTTGGGGACGGGGAGTACCTACAGGTGGCGGAGAACGGGCTAAAGATACGCCAAACCGCACAAGACAATCTGGAAAAGCTTCACGGCGAAGGCTTCCACATCTGCCATTTATTTTTTGGCCAGGTAAGGAACGGAGAGTGCTTGTTTTGCCGGGGATTTCTGGTGGGATGAGTATAGATGAGTATGGATGAGCGCGATGACCTGGGCAATAGCGCAAAGAACAGTGTGCATAGGGACAAAACCGGCGTTATGGGCACAGAAGCAAAGACGCCGGGGATCTTATCCATAGTCGCGACGCCCATCGGTAACCTGGAGGACATAAGCAAGCGCGCCCTTAGCGTGTTGGCCCAAGCGGACATTGTCGCCGCGGAGGATACACGCCGGACCGGGAGGCTTCTGCAGGCATACGGACTGAAGAAAACCCTGATGAGCTGCTATGCGCACAACGAAGAAAAACAAAGCCAGAGGATCGTCGAACTCCTGAGCGAAGGGATGTCCGTCGCCTTGGTCAGCGACGCCGGCATGCCGGGTATAGCCGACCCTGGAGCAAGGCTGGTCAGGCAAGTCATCGACGCGGGGATCAAGCTGACGGTTATTCCGGGGCCTTCTGCAGGGATCGCGGCATTGGCTGCGTCGGGACTAGATACCGGGATGTACGCCTTTAGCGGGTTTTTCCCCAGGACAAATAAGGAAAAAAAGGCATGGCTTGCGCACTTCGGCTCTTTCCCAGGCACGATCGTACTCTATGAAAGCCCCAAAAGGACCAGCGCGACCCTCGGGTATCTATACGAAGCGCTTGGCGATCGTCATTGCTGCATAGCCAGGGAGCTTACCAAACTCCACGAGGAATTCATTCGCGGCAGCCTCTTAGAGGTAAGCAAGAGGCTGGAGGAAGCACAGCCGCTCAAGGGCGAGGTCGTGGTGGTTTTGGAAGGCAGCCGGGGGGCAGGGGCGCCGTCGAAGCCGCCGGAAGAAGCCGAAGCTTTGGGAAGGGCGCTGCTGGCTGGGGGAATGGGAAAAAAAGAGGCAAGCCGTGAGCTTGCCAGGGTAACGGGGATATCTGCCAAAGAATGCTATACGATGCTGCTAAACATTAAAAGGACTTGATCAATGCCTCAGCACATTCCTTACATACCAGCTTATTTTGAAAGTTTTGCACATTATTGGCGCTGCCGCAGAATATGCAAGCCGGTTCGTACTTCTTAAGGATAATCTTTTCTTCGTCAACGTAGATTTCCAGCGCGTCTTTGAGGTCTATGCCAAGGGTGCGCCTGAGCTCGATGGGGATGACGACCCGACCCAGCTCATCAACCTTTCTTACAATACCGGTAGATTTCATGCAAGTGCTCCTTTCCTATCCGTATGCCCTACTGATGATAATGTAAGTAAAGAATAACAATGCTTCCAATTAAAGTCAATAGAAAAAAGTAAAATTTGTAGAAATATTTTGCAATTCCGTCATTTTGCGACGAAGAATAACATATAATGGTAATCATGGAGGGGGAAATGGAGAAACAAAGGTTCTATATCACAACGCCGATTTACTATCCCAGCGCCAACGCCCATATCGGGCATGGCTTGACGACTGTGCTGGCGGACGCCATGACCCGGTATAAAAAAATGAACGGGTATGAAACCTGTTTTCTCACAGGAATGGACGAGCACGGCTTGAAAATCGCGAAAGCTGCCGCCGCTGCGGGGAAGACCCCACAGAAGCATGTGGACGATATGGCGCAGATTTGGCAGAACCTCTGGGATAAGCTGCTAATTGACAATGATATTTTTATCAGGACCACCCAAGAACAGCATATAAAAGGCGTAACAAAGATTTTCCAGACGATTTATGATCAAGGGGATATCTACCTGTCCAGATATCAAGGCTGGTACTGTGTATCTTGCGAAGCGTATTTCACTGCCAGACAGGTGGGGGAGGAGCATAAATGCCCGGATTGCGGAAAAGACGCCGAGCCGATCGAGGAAGAGAGCTATTTCCTCAATATGGCGAAATATCAGGACCGGCTACTGCATCATATTGAGGAGAACCCTGACTTTATCCAGCCGGTAAGCCGACGGAATGAGATGATAAACTTCATCAAGGGCGGCTTGGAGGATTTATGCATATCCAGGACTTCTTTTACCTGGGGTATCCCTGTGCCGGTGAATGATAAGCATGTGATCTATGTCTGGTTTGACGCTTTGAGCAACTACATTACGGCGCTGGGCTTCGGCTCTGAAGATACCGCTCTGTTTGACGCTTTTTGGCCTGCGGACGTCCACTTAATGGCGAAAGATATCATCCGTTTCCATACGGTAATTTGGCCGATCATCCTGCTGGCTGCCGGGATCCCCCTGCCCAAGAAGGTATTTGGGCATGGCTGGGTCCTTCTGGATTCCGGCAAAATGTCAAAGTCCTTGGGCAATGTGGTGGACCCGCTGGTTCTGATCGAAAAATACGGCGTCGCGGCGGTACGGTACTTCCTCCTGAGGGATATTCCAAGCGGGCAGGACGGGTTGTATTCCGAAAGCGCGTTGGTGCAAAGGCTCAACAGCGACCTGGCGAATGATTTCGGCAACCTGGTCTCCAGGACGGTGGCGATGGTGGAGCGGTACTTTGGCGGTGTTGTTCCGGAGCTGGGGTGTGTGGACGTACCTGGCACGGAACCGCATGGCACGGAGCCGACTGGCACGGAGCCGCTGGATGAGGAGCTAAAGTCCATGGCTGCCGCAGTATGTACCGAGGCTGCCGAGTATATGGAAAAGCTGGATTTCGCGAATGCGTTGACGGCAACCTTCCGCTTTATCAGCCGGGCGAATAAATATATTGATGAAACGACGCCCTGGATCCTAGCCAGGGATCCTGAGCAAAAAGGCAGGCTGGGGACGGTACTGGCGAATCTGTTGGAGGCGGTAAGGATTGCGACGATGCTTTTGGCGCCGGCGATGCCGAATATCCCCCCTCTGGTATGGGCACAAACAGGGCATGACCCTGAAGCGAGCCTGGATTGGGCGGATTTGGCATGGGGCGGGACGAAAGCCGGGCAGAGGGTACACAAGGGGGAAGGGCTATTCCCACGGGTAGAGACGCCGGATGAAGAGCCGGAAGGCGCCAAAACAGCAGAAGACGCAAAAAAAGCAGATGACGCTAAAAAAGCAGAAGGCGCTAAAAAAGCGGAAGGCGCCGAAGCTGATATTGCAGTAAATAAAACAGTAGCAGATGAAACAGCAGATGGAGAAGCAGCCGGAATTGGAGAAGCAGCTGGAACCGAGCTCATTGAGTATGATACTTTTGCGAATGTGGACCTGCGCGTGGCGGAAGTGCTGTCCTGTGAGCCGATACCGAAAGCAGATAAGCTTCTTCGGCTGGAAATATCGCTAGGGGAAGAGCGCCGTACGCTGGTCGCCGGCGTGGCGCAGCATTATCAGCCGGAAGAGTTGGTTGGCAAGAAGATCGTCGTTGTGGCAAACCTGAAGCCAGCGAAGCTTCGCGGTGTAGAGTCCCAGGGCATGCTTCTGGCAGCCTCAGAAGGCGATCGTTTGGAGGTCATCATGCTGCCTTCGGATATGCCCTCCGGCGCAAAGGTTAAGTAAGGAAGGAAAGACAGCCATGTGGTTTGATACCCATGCCCACATCGACGACCCGCAGTTTGGCCAGGAGCAGGCAGCGGTGGTGAAACGGGCGGAAGAAGCAGGCGTAGCCCGCTTTGTCAACATTGGATGCAACAGGGAATCTGTACAGCATACAATCCAGCTGATCGAAGGTTACGAGCATATCTACGGGACAGTGGGGCTGCACCCTCACGACGCCAAAGAGATGGACGACGCATTAATCGAGGAGTACAGGCATTGGGCAGCGCATCCCAAGATGCTGGCGATCGGAGAGATCGGCTTGGACTTCCATTACGACCACTCCCCCCGGGATGCGCAGCGCGACGCTTTCCGGCGGCAGATCCGCCTGGCTGGCGAACTTGGCATGCCGGTAACTATCCATGACAGGGAAGCCCACAGGGAGTGCTTCGATATCCTCACCGAGGAAGACGGCTGGGTCAACGGCGGCATATACCATTGCTATTCGGGGAGTGCCGAGATGGCGGCGGAGATCGTCAAGAAAGGTTTCTTTATCTCATTTGCCGGTGTGGTCACCTTCTCCAATGCGGAGAAACTGCGCCGTGTAGCTGCGTCCGTACCGCTGGACAGGCTGCTGATCGAAACCGACTGCCCATACCTGGCGCCGCAAGGGTACCGGGGCAAAAGGAATGAACCGGCTTATGTGGTAACCACCGGCAAAGCCCTGGCGGATCTGCGCGGGATCAGCCATGAGGAAATGGAACGGATCACCTGGGATAACGCCTGCCGGGCATATCGGCTGCCTCTATGACACAGAAGCTGCCCTATATCCGGGAAGTCGTCGTTGTGGAGGGCAAGGATGATGTATCTGCGGTGAAGCGCGCCTGCCATGCCCAGACGATCATCACCAGCGGCTTGGGTATTTCCCGGGAAATCATCAGGCAGATACAGGCGGCGCAGCAACGCTGCGGCGTCATCATTCTGACAGACCCGGACGCGCCTGGAGATAGGATCCGGGGGATTATCAATAAGCAGGTGCCCGGCTGCAAGCAGGCATATATTTATCAAGAGAAGACGCAAAGAAGCCCGGGGCGTACGGTTCTTTCAAAAGCATCCGGACACATGAACCGCTCTATTGGTGTGGAATACGCACAGCCGGAGGAGATACTGGCTGCCCTCCGTGAAGCAAAAGCGACGGTTGCCGATAAGCAAAACGAGGCTTTTACAACATCGGAAATGCTTGCGCTTGGATTAGCCGGCGGTGAAAACGCAGGCGAAAAAAGGGATTGGCTGGCTAAGCGCCTAGGTATAGGAAAGGCGAACGGAAAGCAATTCCTCCGCCGCCTGAATGCATACGACGTCAGCAAGGATGAATTTGCGCAGGCGTACCGGGAGATGATGGATCGATATGGCACAAAAGGATAACCAAACCCTGGCGGAGCTTACCCGTCAGGGATTCCGTTTTAAAAAAGAGCTGGGTCAGTATTTCCTTTTCTCCCCTATGATCCTGGAGAGGATCGTTGACCTGGCGGGAATCGCCGCGGGGGATACTGTTATTGAAGCCGGCGCCGGAGCAGGGACCCTGACCTCCGCCTTGGCCGCGAGGGGTGCGAAGGTGAAGGCGGTGGAGCTGGATCGGGCTTTGTCTCCCTACTTGCACAATCGATTTCAAGATGAAGAACTGGTCAGCATTGTGACCGGCGATGTATTGCGCATGGATTTGGACGCCCTGGCTGGCGTGCCAGCCTACAAAGTCTGCGCGAATCTGCCGTATCATATTTCAAGCGCTTTTGTCACTATGCTTTTTCGACGCCTCCAAGGCGTAGAAAGCGGCGCTGTTCTGCTGCAAAAGGAAGCGGCAGACAGGGTAACGGCGCAGCCCGGGCAGGAGCAATATGGCGTCCTGGCCCTCTCCGCGGCATGGTATGGAGAAGTCAGGCAAGCGATGTCCATTGAGCCTGACTATTTTTACCCCGTCCCGTCTGTAGAATCCGCCTTGCTCGTTTTCAAGCGGAAGCCCCGGGCATTCGATGTGGACGAAGATGTGTTATGGAGAATGATCAGGGGTGTATTCAATCAAAGGCGAAAACACCTGCTCAATGGGCTCAAATCGCTGCAACCCCTGGTTCCCCAGCGTGCGTCTGGATGGGCGGAAATCCTGGAGGAAGCCGGCCTTGACTATCGGCTTCGCCCTGAATCCCTGTCCCTGGAGGACTTTGCCGTGATCGTCAGGCTTGCTGGATTCGGTGTTACATAAATTTTACAATCTTTCCACTATTGCGAAATTGATGATAACGAGTATAATAAATCCTGCAAGACGAAAAAGGAGCGCATGGTGAAAATCGGGCTGGACATCGGTTCCACAACTATTAAGTGCGTCGCGCTTGATCAACAAGACGGCATTGTCTTCGCGTCATACAGGAGGCATTACTCTCAGGTTGCCCAGAGCGCCGTCCAAATGCTGGAGCAACTGTATACGGTAGTGCCGAAAGCAGGGCGTCACGAACTGGCTATCTCCGGCTCGGCAGGTATGGGGCTTGCAGAGAGCTGCGGCTTCCCCTTTGTGCAGGAGGTGTACGGAACCAGGATAGCGGCGGGTAAGTTGTCCGCTTCGGCGGATGTGATCATCGAAATCGGCGGTGAAGACGCGAAGATCCTTTTTCTTTCCGGCGGGCTGGAGGTCAGGATGAATGGGTCTTGTGCTGGGGGCACGGGCGCTTTTTTGGATCAAATGGCTACGCTGATGGAAATCACCATAGAAGATATGGATGAGATGGCTGCCAGAGCGGAAAAGGAGTACCCCATCGCTTCCCGCTGCGGTGTTTTCGCGAAGTCGGACATACAGCCCTTGCTGAATCAGGGGGCCAGAAAAGAGGATATCGCAGCAAGTATACTCTCGGCGGTGGTAAGCCAGTCGATCACCGGACTGGCGCAAGGGCGGCCGATTGCCGGCAGCGTCCTGTATCTTGGCGGGCCATTGACTTTC
>Ga0082212_10008293_pt1 | contig 13604 bp, 11 predicted proteins | sample TergutNt197P3_FD_71548 | JGI IMG/M metagenome (GOLD analysis project Ga0082212, IMG submission 71548) | Neocapritermes taracua P3 segment gut microbial communities from Petit-Saut dam, French Guiana - Nt197 P3 | ecosystem: Host-associated > Arthropoda: Insects > Digestive system > Gut ... | reverse complement strand
GGAAAACCCGTATAACACGCCGGACGGATCGTCACTTTCACCGAAAGTCGAAACGGAAATTAGTGGAGCAAAAGTGAAAAAAAACATAGTAAACGGCATCGCAAACGCCCGTATAATGTTGGATTCTGTTCGGAAAGGTGAATGCGATGTGGATTATGTGGAGATTTTGAGTTGCCCGGGAGCAACCTATTGTACGACAAAATAAAAACACCGGCAGACAACCTCTACCAATTCCACGATTATTATGCTAAACTTACGGAATGAGGGGATTTTCCAGTATAATTGCTTTCATTTTTATAATTTCTGCATTTCATACGGAAGCTCAAACCCCAGGTACAGGGGGAACTCAACCGCCGACAACGCTGACCGCTTTGCAAAATTACAACAGGGGCAGGGATCTTGAAGCCGCTAACCGCATGGGCGAGGCCAACTCATATTACAACGAAGCGGTGCGTATGTCACTGGATCAAATTTCTCGTAACGCCGCAACACGCGAAACTTATACAGCGATAACCTTCACCATGCAGCGGCAAAGAAGATACACCGATGTCATTAGTTGGGGCGAGCGCGGACTGCGGGCGTTCCCCGACGAATACCGTCTTCTGGAAATTATGGGAGAGGCTTTTTTCTATCTGGACGATTACGATCGTTCCCTTGCGTTCATGCAGCGTTACACAAACGCACAGCCCGAAGGGGATCGCGTTTCGGTTGCATTTTTCTTCATCGGTGAAATTCATCGCATAGCCGAAAAGTTTCTCCATGCGGATATTGCATACACAACCGCCGTGCGTTTTGAGCCGGGTCTTGCCCTGTGGTGGTACCGACTCGCCTCTGTACGTGAAAAAATCGGAGACCGAACCCCGGCAATTGAAGCGTACCAAACAGCTTTACGCCTTGACCCCAATTACCGCGAAGCCCGCGACGGGTTGGCGAGACTACAATAACAAAAAATCAACCAACCCCGCCGCAGAGCGGACGGGGTATGGTTGTTTAGGTAAGGAATATGTCTCAGGGTACATACCAACCTACCTTGCCAGTGATACTTATTTTAATACGCCCCAGAGGCTCCCTCGCGTTAGCGAGTTCTTGGGTATGTACCCTTCGCATACAATCAAATGATAATTAACAGCGGTATGTATCCAGCCGCCGCTGTCAGCAGCACTATTCCGCCCAATACTAAAATACTTCCGACACTCCGCTTTGTTCCTTTTCCGGGGTTGTCCTGCCCTTTTTCCGTTTCCGCCGTTTCCAGTTCAGGCAATATTCTGTCAAGTTGTGCGATTACGCCTCCACGGTTTTCACGCCAGGCCGTTAAGTCAAAATGTTCCCGTAGCCGTTCCAGCATCCGAAACGATTCCCCCAAAAGCGCTCCCGTACCGCCGGGTAACCGCAGATCACTTTTTATACAGGCGGCGGAAAGCATCACCAGACCCTCCAGAGTTACAGCTTTTTCCAACCCGCCAAGCAGACTCCCCTGCGTAATTTGTAAAGGGCCGAAAACAGCAAGCACTTCTCCATAAGGGACAAGCAGATTGAAAAATACTATTCCCGCCATAATCAATAATGTAAAAAAAATATTGATTTTTTTTCCGGAAAGCATGGCAAGCAGGAAAAAAAAAAGAAATTGCACAGCACGGCCCGGCAGGGAACGGCAAAATAAAAACAAAAGCAGCATTATTAATCCTGCTATAAATAATTCTCCGGCATTGAAAAAACCGTTCCACCTTTTACGGCGCAGGCGGCGGCATTCTTCCCGTTTGTTTCGGGACGCTGTTTTTTCAGGTACGGTTTCCTGCAGGGCTTCCGTCTCAGACACTTCCGCCCCAATATGATCCGCATACCAACGGGAACGGCGGCAGAAATATTCGCAGACCATACCCAGAGCAATACCGGTAATAAAACCGGAGGCGAGAAACGGCGGTATAAGATAACGAATAGCCGTACCGAAAATAAAATAACGGGCCAAGACAAGCTGTATCCCGTTTGATGCCATCGCTCCCGCGCAGCCAAGTCCCGTGAAGCCGATTTTTTTTCCCAACAAATTCCTTAAAAAAAACATAACAGCGGCGGAAGAGAAAGTACCTGCCAGGGAAAACAAAAAGACGTAGGAAAAAAGAGCGCCGCCGATAATCCCCTGACCCAGAACTTTTATCAGGGCTAAAAGAAAAAAACCCTTCGGCGATAAAATGTCCAACGCAAAAAGAAGGGGCAGATTAGCCAGCCCGATCCGCATGAAAGGCAGAGGTTTTGGTATGAGGTATTCCAGGGCCGACAGGAAAAGGCAAAGGCTGCCCAGAAGGGCCAGGGTACGGCGTTCGGCATTCAAGCGCCCGGCGTTACCATGTTGTCGCGTCAACACCGTTTTTATTTTCACCTTCGCCAATATACAGCATCACCCGGTTGGGAAGACAGGCGGCCCACTGACCGGGACGGCGGATTGAACCGGAGGCTACGCAGGTTTGGTTAAGGCAGGGCGAAACCGATATACGCGCCGAACCACCGGAGATTTCGATTACCGTTGTACCCAGAGGCCCTGCCGCAATTATCGTTTCGTTCGCATCAACAGGGTAAACCCATTCAACATTTTCACTTCTCAACCATACTGAAGCTCGGTTATCCGAACCTGCATAAACTAAAAAAAATGACACGATTACCGCACCGAGTGCGGGAATTGTAATGAGAAAATCACCAACCCTTATCGGGTTGGTGTTTTGGCAAGGAATATGTCTTCGAACCAAAGGTTCGCGGGTACTCCGTACCCCTCGCATACAATCAAGCGGTTTGAGCGGCACTGCTACAAGCTGACAACGGATGTTACTTCCGGCACTTGCTTTTTAAGGTAATTTTCAATTCCCATTTTTAAAGTCATCTGCGACATGGGACAGCCGTGGCAGGCGCCGGTCAGCTTAACCGATACCGTCCCGTCGTCAGCTATGGAAACAAATTCCACATCCCCGCCGTCACGTTGGAGTGAAGGGCGCACGTCTTCTAAAGCTTCTTTCACCTGATCTTCCAGCATATTTACTCCTTAGATTCCCGTTTGCCAAGGCAAACACCTACATCGGAATTCCCTGACAATTAAAATTGTCAGGGAAAATTCTCCCTTGTCCAATATACCAATATTGCCGTAAAAAAGCAACAATGGTACTATGGATTATGGTTTGCCAATGTTCTTTGGTCGTGCGTACCTATGAATGTGACAGTTACGGTCATGTCAATAACGCCAATTACCTTAATTATCTGGAATACGCCCGTTACGAACTGCTCCGGGATGTAGGCTTCAATTATCCCAAGGCGGTCGGCGACGGTTACGGTATATTCATCGCCCGGGTTGAAATTGACTATAAAAAACCCGCGATAACGGATGACCGTCTTACCATAAAGACCTGGCCGATAAAAAAAGGCGCTGTCAGCGGAACCCTCGCCCAGCAAATTTGCCGAGGAGACGACTTATTGGCAGAGGCAAAGGTTACCTGGGCCTTTGTCGATTCAAAAGGAATACCGGTAAAGATACCCAAAGAATTTGACATGCCGGGGTTGAATCCTTAGTAGTATGGTATAATTATAGCGAGGTGTATATTGCCGTTGCTAACCGATTTACATAACCATTCCTGTCTTTCCCCCTGCGGTTCTTTGGATATGTCCCCCCGCTTTATGCTGGAGATTGCCGCCCAGAAGGAACTGAAGATAATGGCCCTCACCGATCACAATTCAAGCCTGAACTGTCCGGCCTTTGCCAAGCTCTGCCCCCAGTTCGGAATTATCCCCATTTTCGGAATGGAGGCGACAACAAGCGAGGAAATTCACGCCCTCTGCCTTTTTACCAGCCTGGAAGCGAGCCTTGCCTTTAGCGATTACGCCTATTCGATTCTAACTCCCTTTCTCAACAACCCTGAAAAAACGGGCGATCAGGTTTATGTAGACGAAAACGACAGCATTGAAGGCGAAGTTGAATATTATCTGGTAAATCCACTGGAGCTTTCCATTGACACACTGGGACCAAAGGTTGCCGAATACGGCGGCATTGTAATTCCCGCCCACGTTGACCGCGCCGCTTTTTCCATGGCCAGCCAGTTGGGCGTGGTGACGAAAGGACCCTGGGCGGCGGTTGAATGTGTCCGTCTCCCGCCTGTCTTTAACGGCCTGCCTTTGGATACATTAGGCTACCCTATTACCACCTCGTCCGACGCCCATTACCCCGAACACATCTGCCGTCGCCCCTTTGATCTTGACATCACCGCCGAAGAACTGCAACCAAACGGCCCCGGCACGGAGGCCGACATAGAAGCATTTAAGCGGGCACTGGAAAAGAGGCAGCGGAGCTGACACGACAATGAAGTTGACGCCGGCAGCAAAGCTGACGCAAATCAACCTAGATTTTCAATTTATCTCTTCTGTCTAATATAAGATTAACGCATAAACCAATAGCAACAAAAACACCGCCTATCATGTTTCTTGGTGAAAATGTTTGCGAAATAATCACATCAATTAAAATACCGGAAAAAACCTGCCCGGTAAATAAAAACAACGAAAGATAAAATGCCGATATTTTCGCAACCGTTATGTTGCTTAGTAAAACAACACATACTCCCAGTATACCGCCCAAATATATGTATATCTTCGGCAAAAAGACAAAATCTGTAAAAGCCGCTTCCCTTTTGCCAAAAATAAAACAAACGGGAACAGCTATTAAAAGCCCTATTAAATAATTATAAAATGTACTTATACGGACGCTTGTGTATTCCGCAAGTTTTGCGTTCAATGTTCGGGATATAACTATATTGACACCTGCAAAAAAAGATACCAATACAGCCAACACATCAAAATTATTTGTCATTGATATTATGCCGAACAAAATAAGCAATAATCCGTAAATTTTATTTTTTTGAAATGTGTACTTCGGCATATTCAGCAAACCATAACGGTCAATGATCAACCCTGTTATACTCTGTCCAAAAAGACCTAACGCCAATATGGAAGACACGCTAATACGGTTGAATGCCAGGTTGTTAAACGCCGTTGTCATTACACCAATAGCACCACCCAGATATAAAAACCATGCATGTTTTTTTGTAAACGGATGTTCCCGTTTACTTATTGTCATTACGGTGATCAGTAGTAATCCCGCTATGTGTATAATGACCGTTGCCGAATATACCCCGTATTGTTCCGTAAGCCTGCCGTTAAAAGCAACCATAACAGAAATTAATATTCCTGTAAGCAGAGAAAACAGATAATACATTATGTCACATAACTCATCTTAATCGAAATTCGGGATAGATGTGGTGAAGGCTTACGCCGACATGCCCGTCGTTTTCCGCCAGATCGGCGGCCAGGAGGCGGGTGAATTCGTGCAGTTCGGGCCGGTATTCAAAATGCATATTGTCGTATAACGGCCATTTACCGCCCCATATAAAACCTTCCCGTTCAAAGGCCTCAACTACGGGGCCGGGCGGATTCCAGCGTTTTTCCAGGGGAACAATCATCCAGTCCTTGTTTCGCTGCCGCTCCCAAAGCCAGTAAATAGCCTTACCCGCCAGTTTTTTCGGCTGAATGTCAATCGCCATTCCCCAACTATGGTAACTCATCCTCCGCGTTCCCGCTATTTCACGCCAGTTATAACCGCTGATACTGTCTATTGACGAGATAAAGGCTGCGGCACCGTTCCATTTTTTAATCTCCGCATCAACATTTTTGATCGCCCGTGCGATATCCCGATGAACAGTTATCGTTTTACCCAGGAATTCGACTCTTACAAGCATTGTTTCGATTTCCCTACGTTCAAGTCCTCCGTACAGAATCCCCTGAAACGAGTGATTGGTGCCTTTACGTTCACGCCGGTCTTCCTCATTGCCCCTTTCACGCAGCGCGTCTATAAATTGGGGTGGAAAAGTGTCCGGCGAAGGCGGTCTGGCGGCGTAACGGTAAAAGGCGTGGGGACCGTAAGAATCTATTTTTTCTTTTTCAGCTCTAGGGAGAATTCTTCCCCCCGCCCAAAAAAAGACTTCGCCTCCTGCGGTTATCGTCCAATCGTTATCTATAAAGGCAATGGAAGTGACTTTATCCGGAAAACTATTTTGAAATGCGCGCAGTGTCAGTTCTCCGTTTGCCGTTCTGTCGATACTTTGACCAAATACCGCGCAGAGCGGAAACAACAGCAGCACAAACAACACTGTGACACGGGGAAATTTAATCAAACGAAAAAGCTCCGTAATAAATCGTCCTGCCTTTTTCGCCAAACGCACTTTGCAGCGACGGGAAAGCGAGTTTGGAATTCATAGCATTAACCAGGCCGCTTTGCAGTAAGGCCGTTACCAGAGCCCCGCCACAGGAAACGATTCGTCCGTTTTGCAAAGCCTTGATTAATTCTTCAGATTTTCCATCGCTTAAAAGTTTTAGATATTCCCAGGCCATATCGAGGGCTTCTTCTTCGCCTTGATGCACCACCAAATTAAGAGAAATTACCAGCAAAGTATCCTCCATAATCGGCGTAAGGATATCCCGCAGAGCTCCGGAAAGAGCGGAAATATGAGGTTCCCCCGACTTTCCCATTAAAATCGGGACAATGGAAGCGCGGGGGAAACAGTACTTTACAAACGGCAGTAAAACCTCTATGGAATGTTCCCGCAAATGGGGGATATCGTTCACCTCGAAACAGGGGCTGTACGATTCAATTTTTTCAACAGTTTCCAAATCGACAGGTATTTTCCCCAAAGGGGTTACAAAAGAATGCGAATTTGACAGGTAAAGACCTTTTACCCGTTTATCGTGGATGGGGCCCATTATTACTACCCTGGACGGCTTTTTCTTCCCGGTTCTGCCGCATCCGGAAGAGAAAGCCGCCCCTGCCAGGTTGCCGGAAATCTCCCATGCTCCGTGCGGGGCGATTATTGCACGCGCCAGGCCGCCTTTCCCCCGTTTTAGCTCGATATTCCGCATAAACGCCAATACCCCCGCCGAATCTTCAGGGTAAAACATCCCGTCAACAACCGGGGAGCGGATTCGTTCGCCAAGGGCAGTTATTTTTTCCACATAATTAATATTAATGCCTGAAGGTGCGGGGTGCAAGGAAAAATCGGAAATTTTGGAAAATTCCAACATTATAGAATACTCCGGCCTGAAACCGGACCAGGAGTGTTATGATCCGGAAGAGATGATCATGTAAAATTTGCTCAGTTTCCCCCAAAACATAAATACAGTATAATTGGTGTAGGCTTCATTATAATTATTGCGTGGTATGCAAAAGAGGTTACTATGGCTATTAAAGTTACTTCGTTCCGGGATTGGAACATTCAAGGGATCATTGACGGGATAGGACAGCCTGACATAAAGGCCGTACTTTACTTTTTTTCACCGGATTTTGAAAAGCACGAACTTCAAAAGGCCCTTGCAAAAGCCTTTCCCGAAGCCGCGTGTGTCGGCGCTTCCATGATAGGCGGCTGGTCCACTACCGGCGGTGCCAACGGCGGGGGTGCCGTTGAAACCGGCATTACCGCCATGTCCCTTTCCTCCGATGAAGTTAAACAGGCGTATGTATCTTTTCAGGAAGGGGTCAAAGCGGATCCGGTAACGGCTGCAAAAGCCGCTATCGCCGATCTAAAACAACAAACCGCAGGGGAAAACATCAACCCCGACGAATACCTGGGGCTGATTTTTTTTGACGGCCTCTGTTTGGGGGAGCTAATTATAAAAGAATTTTCTCTTGAACAGGATTTCAACATGGCCTTTGTGGGCGGGGCCGCCGCAGACATACTGACATTCACAAAAACCCTTGTCAGCGCGGGAGAGCGGCTATCCGATGACGGCCTTGTGGCCGTTATCCTTAAAATGAATATTCCCTTTTTCTTCAACCACTATGTGCATTATCTTCCCACCGACATATCTTTTTCCATTACCCGGGTGGAAACCATGAAGCGGATTGCATGGGAGATCAACGATGAACCTGCGGCGGTTTTTTACGCCCGGCAGATCGGCATTGACGACGTAAGCAAACTGGACGCGGGGGTCTTTGCCAAACACCCCGTAGGGCTTAAGTTCGGGGACAGTATCTATGTCCGCAGCCCCAATGCCGTCATTGACGGTGTCGGCCTTCAGTTTTACTGCTACATCGAAGCGGGTACAAAGGTATTCCTCCTCAGACAGGGGGACATTATTGACCACACGAAAAAGGGCCTTGCCGCCGCCGTGCATTTTCTTCCCGGCATACAGGGCTGCCTCCTCTTTAACTGCGTGCTGCGTTACCTGGAAATAAAGGAACTGGGCAAACTCGACGAATTTAACAATGTATTCTGCCAGTTCCCGATGATCGGCTTCAACACCTACGGGGAAGAACTCTTTACCCACCACAACCAGACCCTGACGGCGGTATTTTTCGGGACGCCGCCGGAAGCGGAAACAATGGACCCTTACAAGGCCAAGCGGCTTTTCCATTACACCGACAGCAAACTCAAGTCTCTGATCTTCGATATTGTCAGCCGGAGCGAACTGTTGAATATTACCATCTCTTACCTCAAAGGGAGCATGGATGCGGAATCCGGCGAATCGGCCCTTGCCAACTACGAAGCTATCAAGAAAAGTCTGGGTGCCATGATCAGGCAATCGAATACATCCAAAGAAGATATAGAACGGCTGCTCGTCGTTTACCAGAACAATGTCGAAGAAACGGGGGAATATGTCTTCAATATTGTTGATGAGATCAGGAATCAAAACCGCCGCCTGATAGAACTCAGGGAAGAAGCGGAAACGGCGAACCGTACCAAAAGCAATTTTCTTGCCAGTATGAGTCATGAAATCCGCACCCCCATGAACGCCATTACCGGCATGGCGGAACTGCTTTTGCGCGGGGAGCTTTCCGACGAAGCCAGAGGTTACGCGCAGGATATTAAACAGGCCGGGTCGAACCTCATCTCCATCATCAACGATATTCTCGATATTTCAAAAATCGAAGCGGGCAAGCTGGAGATCATCCCCGTTGAATATTTGCTCGCCTCGCTGATCAACGACACAGTTAACATCATCAGTATGCGCCTTGTGGAAAAACCCATTCGTTTCTACACCAACATAGACAGGAATATCCCCAACGGCCTTATAGGAGACGAGGTGCGGCTGCGACAGATACTCCTTAACCTTCTTTCCAATGCGGTAAAGTATTCCAATCGGGGATACGTTAGTTTAACTATTACCATAGACAAGAAAGAGGACTCCCGGGTTTGGCTCAAGATCGTTGTGACCGATACCGGCAAGGGTATCAAGCCGGAGGATCAGTCCAAACTCTTCGGTGATTTTGTGCAAGTGGATACAAAGAGGAATCGGGGCATCGAAGGGACGGGACTGGGTCTTGCCATTACCCGGCGGCTCTGCCTTGCCATGGGCGGGGATATTACAGTGGAAAGCGAGTACGGTTCGGGCAGCACGTTTACGGCTGTCATACCCCAGGGTATTTATGCCGATAAACCCTTTGCGGCGGTTGATGAGCCGAATAGGAAGAAAGTTCTGGTTTACGAGGGCCGCGCCGTCTATGCCAAATCGGTATGCTGGTCTCTGGAAAACATGGGTGTCACCTACACCATGGTAACAAATCAGGATGAATTTTCCGAAGCCCTGTTTCGGGAAGAGTGGTTCTATGTGTTTTCCGGTTACGGTCTGTATAACAAGATCATGCCGGTGATGGAAAAGCCGGAGACTTCATTCGTTGGAGGAAAGAAACCGCCGCTGGCCCTGATGGTGGAGTGGGGAATCGAAGCCTACATCCCCAACGTGCGTTTTGTGTCACTGCCGGTGCAATCCCTTTCTATTGCCAATGTCCTCAACGGCAAGGCGGACAGTAAGGGGTTTCCGGAAAGACGCGGATCGGCCGGTATAATACGGTTTACCTTCCCCAAGGCACGGCTTTTAGTGGTAGACGACATTTCTACAAACCTCAAGGTTGCCGAAGGGCTTCTTACTCCCTATGACACAACGGTGGACACCTGCCTCAGCGGTCTGCAGGCTATAGAACTGGTTAAACGCAACGAATACGACATCGTGTTCATGGATCACATGATGCCCGAAATGGACGGCATCGAAACAACTGCAATTATAAGGGATTGGGAAAAAGAACAACAGTTAAGCAAACCGGTACCTATAATCGCATTGACGGCTAACGCGGTTTCGGGAATGCGGGAAATGTTTATCGAAAAAGGTTTTAACGATTTCCTTGCCAAACCCATAGATGTTTCAAAACTTGATGAAACCCTTGACCGCTGGATATCAAAAGAAAAAAGAGAGAAAGTGGAAAACAAGAAGTCGGGGGTAGGGGACGGGAGTCGTTATTATGACAACATAAATATTCCCGGTGTAGACGTGGAACGTGGCATTGCCATGACCGGCGGTACGGAAGCACTTTACCGGCAGGTGCTGGCTTCATTCGTCAAAGACGCGAAAGAACGGCTGCCCCTGTTGCAAACCATGCCGGAAGAAAAAGCTCTTGGCGCGTTTGTTACGCAGGTTCACGCTCTGAAAAGCGCATCGGCAAGTTTGGGCGCGGCAAAAATTTCAGCGGATGCCGCACGTCTTGAAACCGCCGGCAAAGCCGGAGATACGGCGCTTATTGGAAAACTACTGCCCGTCTTTACCAAACAATTAGCGGAATTGATAAAGAACATCACCGCAGTTCCGGAATCAACCGCCACCGGCGCGTGTAATGAAACATCCGATGTTCCCGTACAACTCCTGCACGAACTGAAAGCGGCACTGAAATCACAGAAAGCGGACGACATTGACCACATTTTGGACGAACTCAATAAAAAACAGCCGGATGCAAAGATAAAGAAAATTCTGGATCAAATTTCCGATGAAGTGTTGATGACGGAATTCGACAGCGCTATTAAAATCATTGAAGAATTGTTTGTCAAAAAAAATTAGCCACAGACCGGATAATGCCGGAAAAATCCTTTGCAGTTAGTAAGATAGAGGGGTAGAAAATGAAATTTAAAAAAATCAAAAAGCAGTTTCTACATATTCTTGTTAATATCGCCACATCGGGCAAATACAAAGGCGAAGAATCATTCGGCATGTCCGATTATCTTATTCGGTACGCACTGCTGAACTTTATCAGCATCTTCGGTGGCGCTATTCTTTTGGGATTTATCATGGTGAGGTTCAGGGAGGGAAAGTATGCCACTGTGGCTGCCTGTGCCGTTATGTTCCTGATCGCTGTGATGACCATCATTTTATCCCGTGCAAAAAAAGTTTCACAGATTGTTCCCGCTGTAATGCTCATGGCTTTTTACGGACTATTATGCACAATAGTTACCTGGCTTGGGGAAGCCGAAGGTATGAACTTCCTGTTCATCTATATGTATCCTCCGCTTACAATCATGATGCTGGGAATGGGCAAGGGAGTAATATTTTCGTCGGTTATCCTGATCCTGGTGTCCGTGGAAATGTTTATCCCCGGATTTTCACGTCATGCTTACTCAGCTACTGTTCTAATTCATATGCTGGTGACATACTTCCTTGTTTTCTCCGTAATGGTCGTAGTAGAAAGCACCCGGAAAACCAAAGACCGGATGATAGAAACCCAGACTCAACGGCTGCATGAACTTAAAGAAGAGGCGGAGGCGGCAAACCGTACCAAAAGTAATTTTCTTGCAAGCATGAGCCATGAGATACGCACACCCATGAACGCCATTACCGGAATGTCGGAACTTCTCCTGCGCAGAGAACTTCCGGATGATGCCCGGGCCGAAGTACAGGATATAAAACAGGCTGCCAATAACCTCATTTCCATCATCAACGATATTCTCGACTTATCCAAAATCGAGGCAGGTAAATTGGAAATCGTTCCCGTCAAATACCTGCTTTCATCCCTTGTCAACGATACTGTCAACATTATCCGCATGCGTCTGGCGGAAAAACCAATCCGTTTTTACACCAACATAGATGGGCATATCCCCAACGGCCTTATAGGGGATGAGGTGCGGTTGCGGCAGATATTTCTCAACCTTCTTTCCAATGCGGTAAAGTATACGGAAAAGGGGTATATCAGTATGTCCGTTATCACAGACAAACGGGCCGGTGAACAGATATGGCTCAAGATCGCCATAACCGACACCGGTAAAGGCATTAAACCGGAAGATCAGGAAAAACTCTTTGGAGATTTTGTCCGGATAGATACAACAAAAAACAGGGGTATCGAGGGAACGGGTCTGGGACTTGCCATAGCCAAACGTTTCTGCCTTGCCATGAACGGGAACATCAGCATGGAAAGCGAGTACGGCAAGGGCAGCACGTTCACGGCTGTCATACCCCAGGGCATTCATGCCGGAGAACCCTTTGCGACGATAGAGGAACCAGATAAAAAGAAAGTGCTGGTTTATGAGGGCCGCACCGTCTACGCTAAATCGGTATGCTGGTCTCTGGAAAATATGCATGTCCCACATATTATGGTAACTACATTGGAAGATTTTTCCCAAGCCCTGTTTCGGGAAGAATGGTTCTTTGTGTTTTCCGGTTACGGTCTCTATGAAAAGATCAAACCGGTGATGGAACAGCCCGAAACGGCCTTCCCCGGAGGGGAAAAACCGCCTTTGGCTCTGATAACGGAGTGGGGAACCGAAGCCTATATCCCCGACGTTCGCTTTATGTCTTTACCTGTACAGTCCCTTTCTATCGCCAATTTATTAAACGGCAAGGCGGATCGCCGGGACTATTATGAAAATTCCGGAAACTCCGGAGCAGTCCAGGTTACATTCCCCGGAGTGCGGCTTTTGGTGGTAGACGATATTGCTACCAACCTCAAAGTGGCCGAAGGGCTTCTGGCTCCGTATCATGTGACAGTAGACACATGCCTCAGCGGTCTGCAGGCAATAAATTTGGTTAAGCGTCATAATTACGACATTGTGTTCATGGATCACATGATGCCGGAAATGGACGGAATTGAGACAACCGCGACAATCAGAGCCCGGGAAAAAGAACAACAGTTAAGCAAGCCGGTACCTATAATCGCATTGACGGCTAACGCGGTTTCGGGAATGCGGGAAATGTTTATGGAAAAAGGCTTCAATGATTTTCTTGCCAAACCGATAGACATATCCCAACTTGACGAAATACTCGGCCGCTGGATACCGAAAGAAAAACGGAACAAAAAAACGGAACCTGCCGCCAGGCCGCAGAACGGCGCCGCATTGGAAACACGCGGTTCCTCTCCGGAAAACAGGAAGAGGCTTGTCATCCTGGCGGATGACGATCCCGCGAACTTACGGCTGGGTAAAAGCATCCTGTCGGAACGGTACAGGGTTGCCACGGCGCCCTCGGCCGCAAAACTGTTCAACCTTTTGGAAAATAACCGTCCCTCCGTGATCCTTCTAGATGTTGATATGCCGGAAATGAACGGCTACGAAGCAATAAAAATCCTCAAGTCGGACCCGCGGACAAAAGACATACCGGTGATTTTCCTTATGGAGACAGCCGGTTCCGGAGAAGGGGAAAAAGACCTCGCCCCCGAAGCGATTGACTGTGGGGCGGCGGACAGTATCGCCAAACCTTTCGACCCCCCGTCGCTGGCCGCCCGTATTGAAAAACATTTGTAAACGGGAGTAATATTGCATAATTATGGAAGGCGA
>Ga0082212_10008292_pt1 | contig 13604 bp, 13 predicted proteins | sample TergutNt197P3_FD_71548 | JGI IMG/M metagenome (GOLD analysis project Ga0082212, IMG submission 71548) | Neocapritermes taracua P3 segment gut microbial communities from Petit-Saut dam, French Guiana - Nt197 P3 | ecosystem: Host-associated > Arthropoda: Insects > Digestive system > Gut ... | reverse complement strand
GTAGCGGTGCTGGCGGAGCTTATGCAAAAGCTCAAAAACGACCCCGAATGGCAGCAAACCACCCGGAACCTGGGCGCTATTCCCAATGTGCTCGAACCTGCGGCAACGGAAAAGTTCATCATGGATCAGTACAAAAAATTCTCGGCCCTGGGTGAAAAGCTGCAAATCATCATAACCAAGTAGCCGCGATGCTGTTTGCATTGCCAAAGTGCGGAGCCGGCGTGCCGGCTCCGCAGCCTGGAGGCAACATGAGCTTTGGCGAAGCCAGAAAAGACCTGTTCGCGGGGCTGTTTTTCTCCCTGCTTTCCCTGCTGTTTCTCTTTGTAGTGAACAAATACGGCATTGACATACCCACGGCGAACTATCAGGCCGGCTCAGCCGCCGTGCTGCCGGACTTTTTCCCCAACATGATTTGCTGGGGCATCTTTTTCTTCAGCCTGGGGCTTGTGCTTGTGAGCGTGACAGCCATGCGGGCCGCGCAGGCGTCGGATCTGTCCGGGGCGCTAGGGGAAGTGAAAGCGGAAGAACAGGAACCTGGGGAAAAGGCGTCAAGGGCGAAAATCGTCGCCTTCCGCATAGCGGGCATGGGAACGATGTTCCTGCTGTATTACGTGGTGGATTTTCTCGGCATCGTCGTCGCGGGCTTTTTTTTCTATCTCCTGTATGCCGGTTTCACCGGAGAGCGCCGTCCCCTCCGCGCCCTTGTCGGCGCAGCAGTTACCACGCTGATTCTGTACTATTTCTTTGTCAAGGTGGCTGCTGTTCCCATGCCTTTGGGCCTGCTTTCCGAGATATTGTAGCACACAGGAGGCCGTCATGCTGGAAAACTTCGCGCAAGCCCTGGCGCTGGCCGCCACCGTTGAAAATTTTCTCCTCATGTTCTTCGGCATGCTGGGCGGCGTGCTCATCGGCGCTATTCCGGGGCTTACCGGCACCATTGCCGTGACCCTGGTGCTGCCCTTTGCCTTCTACATGGAACCCGTACCGGCCCTGCTGCTGCTTATAGCCATCTACAAGGGAGCCATGTACGGCGGCTCCATCTCCGCCATTCTCATTAAAACGCCCGGCACGGGCGCGGCCGCCTGCACCGTCCTCGACGGCTTTCCCCTGGCGCAGCAGGGCAAGGCGGGCAAGGCCCTGTACATAGCCCTGTACGCCTCCTGCATAGCCGATTTTATCTCCAACCTGTCGCTGATCTTCTGCGCGGGCGCCATCGCCAGCTTCGCCCTGAGCTTCGGCCCGCCGGAATTTTTCATGCTCATCTGCTTTTCGCTGACCATCGTTGCCAGCCTTTCGGGCGAGGACTTCTTCAAGGGACTCATTTCCGCCGGCATCGGCCTCTTTCTCGCCACCATCGGGCTTGATCTCGTTTACGGCACCAACCGCTTCACCTTCGGCAGCGTGAATTTGATGGGAGGCGTCAACTTTATTCCGCTGATCATCGGGCTTTTCGCCATACCGGAGGTGCTCAAGGCCTGCACGGGACAAGTGCCGAAAAAAGAACATGTTTTTGTTGTAGGCGGCGACCGGGTGAGCTGGGCCGAATTCACGCGCTGCTTCAAGAGCATCATCCGCGGCAGCGTGATTGGCGTCATCCTTGGGGCCATTCCCGGCATCGGCGGCGCGCCCGCGGCCTTTATGTCCTATAATGAGGCCAAACGCACCTCGCCCCGTCGCGACAACTTCGGCAAGGGCGAAATTGAGGGGGTTGCCGCCCCTGAGGCCGGCAACAACGGCTGCGCCGGCGCAACCCTCATTCCCCTGCTCTCCCTGGGCGTGCCCGGCGATGTGGTCACCGCCGTCTTGCTGGGCGCTTTCATGATGCACAACCTGACGCCGGGGCCGCTGCTTTTCCAGGAAAACATCGTCATAGTCTACGCCGTGTACATCGGCATCATGGTCAGTTCCGCCCTCATGTTCATTACCGGCCTTGCCTGCATCCGCTCTTTCGCCAAGATAGCCAATGTCCCAAAATGCATACTCTTTCCCTGCATCCTGCTGATCTGCTGCTATGGGGCCTTTTCCATCAACAACAGCATGTTCGACGTGCTGGTCGTGGCGATCTTGGGCGTCATGGGCTACCTGCTGGTCCTGTTCAAGTTCCCGGAAGCGCCGCTATTGGTGGCCTTTGTGCTGGCCCCGCTGTTCGAGGACAATCTGCGCCGGTCACTGCTCATTTCCCACGGCTCGCCAACGATATTCTTCAACTCGGTCATTTGCTGGGTTTTCTTCATCCTGACCCTGCTGTCGCTCGCATACGTGGTGTACGCCTTGTTCCGGCACAAGCCGCCTCTGCCCGAGGAGGAGTAGGTCTGCGGACATTGTCATGACAACTCTTGAACTCGCTGTCGTCGCCATCGCAGGCTTTTTGTCCGGGGTCATCAAAAATGGCGTCGGCGTTGGGGGCGGCGTTTTCCTGCTGCCTACCCTGGCCCTGGTTTTTCCCGCCAAGCTTGCTCTCGCCCTTGGCGCGCCTCTTCTGCTGGCGTCCGATGTTATCGGGCTGCGGTACTACTGGAAGGAGTGGATGGAGCGGGACAAACTGGCCCGCCTGCTGCTGGCCGCCGTGCCCGGCATCCTTGTGGGCACGGTGCTGGTAACGAGTATTCCGGCCAGGGAATTCAAGTTCGGGATAGGGCTGTTCGGGACTTTCTACGCCCTGTTCCAGCTTTTTCCTGATTTTGCTCCCTTTGTGATCTTCAAGAGGCAATTCGTCCGCGCCACCGCGCTTTTCGCCGAGAAACAGGTGTATTTTTACGGCATGCTGGGAGGCGTGACCTCGGTCATCGCCCATGCGGGCGGGCTGGTGTGGTCCATTTACCTGATGAGCGCAGCGCTCGAGAAGCGCATTTTTGTAGGCACCACGGTAGTAGTATTTTTGTTGTCGGACGCGTATAAAACCGTTGCCTTCCTGTATATCGGCCTGTTGAGTCCGGATTTGCTCTTTGCCGTTCTGCCGGCGATTCCCGCGGTATGGATCGGGGGCGCTGTCGGCAACCTGGCCAACAGGCGCATGCGCGATACCCTGTTTCGCACGCTCGTGCTTACAGTGATTCTGCTGGTTTCGTTGAAACTGTGTTTGTAAACCGGAGTCGTCGACATGGGCAAAAAAGTGAGCATGATGCAGGGTAACGAAGCTTGCGTTGAAGGAGCGCTGCTGGCCGGCTGCCGTTTCTTCGCCGGGTATCCCATCACGCCCGCCAGCGAACTGGCGGAAGTCTCGGCCGTGCGTATGCCGCAGGTCGGCGGCGTCTATATCCAGATGGAAGACGAACTGGCTTCCGTCAATGCCCTTGTCGGCGCTTCCTGGGGCGGCATGAAGGCCATGACCGCCACCTCCGGCCCCGGCTTTTCCCTGATGCAGGAAGGCATAGGCTATATGGCCGTCACCCAGACGCCGGGCGTCATCGTCAACGTCATGCGCGGCGGCCCCAGCACGGGCCAACCCACGCTTCCCTCCCAGCAGGACGTGTATCAGGCGCGCTACGGCAGCCACGGCGACTATGAGATTATCGTGCTCGCGCCTTCCTCGGCGCAGGAAGCGCTGGATCTGACCATACGCGCTTTCGCCCTGGCAGAGCGCTATGCGACGCCTGTCATCATTCTGTCTGACGAAATCGTCGGCCACACGCGCGAACGCGTGGTGTTGCCCGACGCCCCGGACACACGTTCGCGAAAAAAGCCCCCGCAAGGATGGGAATACAAGCCTCATGAGCCCATCGCCGCCGAGGGCGGAGTTCCGTACCGGGCGCATTTCGGCGAAGGATACAATATCCTGGTGGACGGGCAACTGCACGATGACATGGGCGCCCGCAAGGGGCACGATCCCGCGGCAAGCGCCCGGTGCGTGGAAAACATCTGTGCAAAAATCAGGAACAATATTGAAGCGATATCCGATTATACTCTCTATGACACGGAAGACGCCGATGCGATCCTCGTGGCCTACGGCAGCGTGGCCCGCGCGGCGCTGCGGGCGCAACGCGACGCCCGCGCGGCCGGGAAGAAGGTGGGCATGGTCCGCCTGCGGACTCTTTTTCCTTTTCCTGAAACGCTTTTTGCCGATCTTGCGCGCGAAAACAGACGCTTTTTCGTGCCCGAGATGAGCCTTGGCCGCATGTGGCGCGATGTCAGGCTGGCAAGCGGTCTGCCCACGATATCTTTGCCAAAAATCGGCGGCGAGATGCACACGCCCGCTGAAATTCTCCATGCGCTGGAGGGGAACTGACATGCACCCGCTCGGAGAAAAATACCTGCGTAAAAGCGCGCTGCCTACCATTTTTTGTCCCGGCTGCGGCGACGGCACCATATTGAGCGCCATGATCCGCGTCCTGGACGCGAAGGGCGGGGCCGATGCCTTCGCCTTTGTTTCCGGCATAGGATGCTCGTCCTGGATTCCCGTGATGATCAACGCCGATGTCCTGCATACCTTGCACGGCAGGGCACTGGCCGTGGCGACTGGTCTGAAGCTGGCCATGCCGGACAAGCATGTTGTCGTATTCACAGGAGACGGCGACTGCATGGGCATAGGCGGCAACCATCTCATCCATGCCGCCCGCCGCAATCTGGATATTACCGTGGTCATGGTCAACAACTACATTTACGGCATGACCGGCGGCCAGACCTCGCCCACCACCCCGGAAGGGAGCCGAACGAAAACCGCGCCTTATGGCAGCAACGAAATCCCCTTTGATGCCGCCGCCCTGGTCACGGGCGCGGGAGCCGGCTTTGTGGCCCGCGAGACAGCGGCCCATCCGCGCCGTCTGGAAAAAACCCTGGCGCAGGCGCTGGCGTATCCGGGTTTTGCTTTTCTCGAAGTCATGACGCAATGCCCCACGCAGGCCGGACGCAATATTTTCGGCAACGGAGCGCCTGAGTTCATTTTCAGCGAACTCAAGCGCCGCGCCGTTATCAAGGCGGACGCCGCCGTGGAGGCAGGCTGCTTCCGTGTGGGAGTGCTGCGCAAGGATATGGAAAAACTTCCCTACAGTCCTTCATTTCCTCCCAAACGAGGCCAGGCATGAGACTGACCGTAGACACCCTGTATTGCAAAGGCTGCAATCTCTGCATCGCTGTATGCACAGGCAAGGCGCTGACCCGGGGCGCAACACGCAACGCCCGAGGCTACATGGCGCCGCGCTGGGAGGAGCAAGCCTGCGTTGTCTGCATGAATTGCGAGATTACCTGCCCGGAATTGGCAATAACCGTGGAAAAGGAGAGAAAGTGATGCGCAGGGAAATCCGCATAGCCGGCTTCGGCGGGCAGGGCGTTATCACCGTCGGCGTGTTGCTTGCCAAAGCGCTCGGCCAATTCGGAGACGCCGCCGTGGCGCAGACCCAGAGCTACGGGCCTGAAGCCCGCGGCGGAGCGTGCAAAACGGACGTGGTCTTCAGCGATACGGAGATTGACTATATAAAGCCGCTTGCCCTGGACTGCATGGCGGTCATGTCGCAGCCTGCTCTCAACACCTATGCCGGGAGCCTGCCCGACGCCTCTTTGCTTGTGGTGGACGCCACCCTGGTTGACGATATTCCCGCGCGTTTCACAAAGGTCCGGAAAATCCCGGCCACGGCCCTGGCGGAAGAACGGCTCGGCATGCGCGTGGCCGCCAATGTCGTGATGTTCGGCGCTTTGATCAAGGCCACGGGCTGGGCGACGGTCGAGGCCTGCAAACTGGCCCTGGACGATACCTTTCCTGAAAAAATTCTGGCCGCGAACCACAGCGCCTTTGACCTGGGCTATGCCGGAGTATCCGAGGACGCGTCATGAGAATGCAGGAATACGAAGGCAAAGAATTGCTGGCCAGGCAGGGCATCGCCGTGCCCGCGGAAAAAACGGCCGCCTCGGCGGACGAAGCGGCGCTGGCGGCTGCGGAACTCGGTTATCCCGTTGTGCTCAAGGCGCAGGTGCTTGCGGGCGGACGCGGCAAGGCGGGCGGCATACGGCGTGTTGCCTCGGAAAAGGAACTGCGGGAAGCGGCCGCCGCCATTTTGGGCATGACGATAGGCGAGGAACGCTGTGAGCTTCTGCTCGTCGCCAGGGCCGCGGACATAGCCCGCGAAATGTACGCCGGCATAACCATAGACGCCATGGAGGGCAGGCCGGTTTTGATCTTCTCCACGGAAGGCGGGATGGAAATAGAAAGCCTGGCCAAAAACGAACCGGAAAAGGTGCATACCATGCACCTTTCCTGTCTGACGCCGCTCAGACGCCACACGGCGCTGGAATTTCTGCGCCGCGCGGGTTTGCCGAAGGAGTTGCTGAACCCTGTATGCGGCACGGTGCAGCGGCTTGCGGAGGCTTTTTTCCGTTTCGACTGCACAACCCTGGAAATCAATCCCCTTGTCGTGACAGGCGGCGGCGAACTCGTTGCGCTGGACGCCAAGGCCGTGATGGATGATTCGGCGCTTCAACGCCAAAAACGCGTCCAGACGGACACTGTTCCGGTCACGGAAGCGGAGCGCAGGGCGGCCGCCATACGGGTGAACTTCGTGGGTTTGGAAGGAGATGTGGCGGTCATCGCCGGAGGCGCAGGCCTCGCCATGGCCACTATGGACATGGTGACGCGTTGCGGCGGCAACCCCGCCTGCTTTCTGGATACCGGGGGCGGCATCAGCAGCGAGAACATGGCCGAGGCTCTGCGCATCTGCTGTTCCTATCCCGGAGCGCGCGGCGTCGTCATCAACATTTTCGGCGGCATCAACAATTGCGCCGAAGTGGCCAAAGGCATAGCCGGCGTGCTGGATACGGAAAAAAATATTCCGCCTTTGGTCGTCAAGATGCGCGGCCATTCCCAGGACGAAGGCTGGGCCATGCTGGAAGAGAGAAAGGTCTCGCTTATTAAATACGGCACCACGGAAGACGCGGTCAAAACCCTGTGCGGGCTGCTGGAGGTCGGATAACCATGGCAATACTCCTCAATGCCGACAGCCGCGTGATTATCCAGGGCATAACCGGCAGACAGGCCCGCGCCCATGTCCCCCATCATCTGGATTACGGCACAAAGCTTGTGGGCGGCGTCACGCCCGGCAAGGGCGGCGAAAAGGTGGACGGCGTGCCGGTCTTTGATACCGTCCGCGCCGCGCTGGATGAACTCGGCCCCCTTGACGCAAGCATGGTCCTTGTCCCGCCGGCAGCGGTTCTCGACAGCGCGCTGGAAGCCCTGGACGAGGGCATCAAGTTGCTGGTGGTCATAACGGAATACATCCCCCTGCACGACACCATGAAAATCCGCGAAGCCGCGAAAGCGGCCGGCGCGGTTGTCGTCGGCCCCAACACCATCGGGATGATCAGCCCTGGCAAAAGCAAGCTTGGCGTCATGCCGGGCTTTCTCTACAGCGCTGGGCATGTGGGCATCGTTTCGCGCAGCGGCACACTCACCCACGAGTCGTCGTCCTGCCTGACCCTGCGCGGCGTGGGGCAAAGTTCCTGTGTGGGCATAGGCGGCGACCCCGTGCCCGGCAGTTCGTTTGAAGACATATTGGAAGCCTTCCGCCACGATCCGGAGACTTGGGCGGTTCTCATGATCGGAGAAATAGGAGGCGCCGCGGAGGAACGGGCCGCCCGCTGGCTGAAGGAGACAGGCTACAATAAGCCCATTGTGGCCTTTATTGCCGGGGCTTCCTCGCCGCCGGGGAAAAAGATGGGGCATGCCGGAGCCATCATTTCCGGCGAGAGCGGAACAGCGCAGTCCAAACAGGCCGCGCTGTCGGCAGCCGGTGTGCAGATTGCCGCCTCGCTGGAAGAGGCATACCCCATGCTGGAAAAAATGCTGGAGCAACACACGGATTGATCAGAGGCTTGGAAAAACGTTAGCATAGTATTCATACGCAACTTTAAGGAGGGCATATGCGCAGATTTTTCCTGATTCTTGCAATGGCGTTCCTGGTACAGCTTTTGGCTGGCGCCGCCCTGGCTGCCTATCCCGATAAGGCCGTTACGCTCGTGTCGCCCTTTGGCGCTGGCGGAGCGGCGGATCTCGCCGCCAGGGCATTGGCCAGTACAGCGCAGAAACACTTCGGGCAGCCGATCATGGTTGTCAACAGGACAGGCGCGGGCGGCGTCACCGGCTCCCACTTCGTGCTCAACTCCAAAGCGGACGGCTACACCCTGCTCCTGGCCCGCATAGCCAGCCACGGCGTGTATCCGGCGCAGAATCTCCCGAACAAGCTGTATGACTGGGATTCTTTCGACTTTTTGACCATTCTGGAAGAAAATCCCTACGTCATAACCGTGCAAAGCACATCTCCCTACAAAACTCTGAAAGAACTTACCGACGCAATCAAGGCAAATCCCGGCAAACTCAAGTACAGCCATTCCGGCACGACCACCATTCTCGCGCTCGGCCCGCAAGTGCTGAACAGGGAAGCGGGGCTGCCTGTCACCGCCACTGTAGGCATTCCCTTTACCGGCGACGGCGACGCCAAGGTCGCGCTTATGGGCGGCAACGTGGACTATCTCGGCTCGAACCTTGCCCCGGTGATTGACCAGGTCAAGGGCGGCGCCCTGCGCGCCCTGGGCACAAGCAACAGGGAGCGTCTGAAGGATTTGCCCGATGTGCCTACGTTTGCGGAAGCGGGTTTCCCCGGCATGATGGTTCTTACCGGCTGGAGCGGTCTGTTTGCGCCGAAAAATCTGCCCAAGGAAGTGACGGATGTCTGGCTGGGCGTTTTGAAAAAGGTGAATGAGGATCCGAGCTGGCGGGACGTCACGATAAGCATGGGCAACATCCCGGTGATGAATACTCCGGCGGAAGCAAAAGAATACGTGCGCAGGCAGGTGGAAAGCTTTAAAAAAGTGCTCGCCGGCAATTAGAGATCATGTGAGTGATGCAGGAAGCGCCTCGGTTTGCCGCCAACAACACATGAAGCCTGACAAGGCATCGCGGCAAGCCGGGGCGCTCCTCGAAAAGACGCGGGTGATCCGCGGGAGGCTTCTTCATGCCCGCCACCGTGCAGAATATTATTTTTTGGAGCGCGGCTTCGTGCATATTCGCCTTGTTGCTGTTCTTCGGCATTGATTTTGCCATTTACACGCCGCCGCATACTGGCGCCGGGATCAGTCCGAGCACATATCCGCGTATGGTTGCCATACTTTTGTTCTGCACTTCGCTGTACCTGGTTCTGGAAAGCTGCCTCCATCACAAGCGGGCGCAAGCCCAAAAGCCTGACGTGGAGGACGCGGGCGAACCACATGCAAAAAGAAAGCTGTTGTCGGTTTGCGTCATTATACCCGGCTATTATGCCAGTATCGAGTACTTGGGCATCGTCATGGCATCCACCCTTGCCTTTGTGCTGCTCACCCGCCTGACCGGAGAACGGCGCACAGGCCGTATGCTGTGCATAGGCGCGGCCGTGGCCGCGGGACTGTATTATTTCTTTTTGTACGCGGCCGCTGTGCCCATGCCGGAGGGGCTCTTTGGCGGAATACTGTGACGAGATCATGACCTGCAACATTGCGGAAACGCATCCTTTGCGATGCAAGCAGCACACGGACCTGCATGCATGAAGGAGACCGCCAGTGTTTGACATGCTGTACGACGCGTTCATGCTCTTCGCCACCTGGTACAACTTTCTGGCCATTTTCGGCGGCATGATCGTCGGCGTCATTGTGGGCTGCATACCCGGCATGACCGGCGCCATGGCTGTTGCGCTGGTGTTGCCGTTCACCTTCCATTTGTCGCCCCTGATAGCCATATTGCTCCTCGTGTCCATATACAAGGGCGCCATTTACGGCGGCTCCATTTCCGCCATTCTCGTCAGGACGCCGGGCACGCCGGCGGCGGCGGCCACCGTGATGGACGGCTACGCCCTGGCCGAAAAAGGACAGGCGGGCAAGGCCTTGTACATGGCCCTATATGCTTCTGTGGCGGCGGATTGTATTTCCAACCTTGCCCTCATATTTTGTACGGGCTTCATTGCTGATTTCGCATTACGTTTCGGCCCGCCGGAATTTTTCACGCTGATTTGTTTTTCTCTTACCATCGTGGCCGGCGTGTCCGAATCGTCCCTGCCAAAGGGTCTTCTTTCCGCCGGGATGGGGCTATTGCTGGTATCTATAGGCATTGACGCCGTATACGGCACGGAACGCTTCAGTTTCGGCAATGCGGATCTGATGGCCGGGCTGAACTTCATACCTGTTCTCATCGGTCTTTTCGCCCTGCCTGAAATCATAGCCAACTGCGTCGAAAGCGTAAAAGAGTATGCCAAGGCCGCTGATGCCAGCGACAGCCGCGTGACCTGGCCTGATTTCAGGCGCTGCTTCAGAAGCATTATCCGCGGCAGCCTGATCGGCGTGGTTCTCGGCGCCATACCCGGCATAGGAAGCGCGCCTGCCGCGTTTGTTTCCTACGGCGAGGCGCAGCGGAACTCAAAACATCCTGAAAGCTTCGGCAAGGGGGAGCTTGAGGGAGTGGCGGCCGCCGAGGCGGGCAACAACGGCTGCTGCGGCGCAACGCTTATTCCCCTGCTGTCGCTGGGTGTGCCGGGTGACGCCATAACAGGCATCATACTCGGCGCGTTCATGATGCACGGGCTGATGCCGGGGCCGCTCCTGTTCCAGGATCACGGAACCACCGTGTACGCGTTGTTTATGGGCATCATGCTGACATCCGCGATGATGCTCGTGGTCGGGCATTACTGCATCCGCGGCTTTGCCGGCATAACCAGGATTCCCAAGCGCATCCTTTTTCCCGCCGTGCTTGTGTTGTGCTTCTACGGCTGCTACGCCATCAACAACAGCAAGTTCGACGTGTTGGTGATGATCTGCATCGGCGGTCTTGGCTACATCATGCGCTGCTGGAAGGCGCCGGCGGCCCCCTTCCTGATAGCCTTTGTGCTCGGGCCGCTGCTGGAGGACAACCTGCGGCGTTCCCTGCTGATGAGCGACGGTTCGTACGCCATCTTCCTGCGCTCTCCCATCTGCTGGTTTTTTATCGCGATGTTTTTCGTCGCCCTTTTCTACATCTATAAGCAACAACGCGCTGCAGCCAAAAGGATTTGAAGCGAGCAACCATGAGACAGGAATGCAAAGAGGCCATACGGGCGCTGCTGCCTCCCGCCTCCTGCCTGGACAGGCCGGAAGATCTGCTGGCGTATTCCTATGATTCGCAGGCCGTGGAGCATCTGCCGGATTTGGTGGCGCTCCCGCTTTCCACGGATCAGACGGCGGGCGTGGTCGCCGTCTGCAACAGCTATTCCGTGCCCGTCACCGCAAGAGGGGCGGGCAGCGGCACCACGGGCGGCTCCGTCCCCCTGCGGGGTGGCGTGGTGCTGTCGCTTCAGAAAATGAACAAGATACTCGAAGTGGATACGGCAAACTTCACCGCCACAGTGGAAGCCGGCGTCATCACCGCGGACCTGCACCGGCATGTGGAGGAACTCGGGCTCTTTTATCCTCCCGATCCGGCCAGCATGGCCTTTTCCACCATAGGCGGCAACATCGCGGAAAACGCGGGCGGCATGCGCGCGGTCAAATACGGCTGCACGGCCGCCTACGTCATGGGACTGGAAGTCGTGCTGGCTGACGGCTCGATCATCCGGACGGGCTCAAAATGCATCAAGGATGTGGTGGGCCTGAACCTTGCGCCGCTTTTTATCGGCTCCGAGGGCATGCTCGGCATAGTGACCCGCGCTGTACTGCGGCTTTTGCCATTGCCGGAAACAAAGCAGACCGCGCGTATCGCCTTCAGGGATATGCACGATGCGGCCAGCGCCGTGAACAGGCTGCTGCAGCGGGGCATCAGTCCGATTACCATGGAATTCATGGATACTATCACCATCAATGCCGTTGAGGCCTACTTGCAGATGGGCTTGCCCACGGCGGCGGGCGGCATGCTGCTGGTGGAAATAGACGGCAGCCCGTCGCAGGTTGAGGAAGGCATGGCCCGCATGCGGGAACTGTGCGACGAACTCGCGCCGCTGGAGTACGTCGTTGCCCGGACGCCGCAGGAACAGGCGCTGCTTTGGAAGGCGCGGCGTTCCATCCCGGCCTCGCTGTTTCGGGTGCGCCCTTTCCGTTTTAACGAGGATATTGTGGTGCCCCGCTCACGAATTCCGGACATGGTGCTGCGCATCCGCGAAATAGGAGCGGAATTCAACCTGCCCGTCTGCGCCTTCGGCCATGCCGGGGACGGCAATATTCATGTCAATGTGCTGTTCAAAGATGAGGACGGGGAGCGGGAACGGGCGCATCGCGCCGTAGAACGCGTTTTCCACGAGACCGTCGCCCTTGAGGGGCGGATTACCGGCGAACACGGCGTGGGTCTCAGTAAAAAAGACTACCTCAGGCTGAATGTGGATGAAGAGACGTTGCGGCTCATGAAAAACCTGAAACACCTGCTCGATCCCAAGGGCATCCTGAACCCGGGGAAAATGTTCCCCGAATGAGCCGCCCGCATTGTATCCGCGACCTGCGGCAAGCATAGGCCTATGACGGACAGAAAGACCCGCACCGATACGGCAAAGACCGGAAGCGAACCCGTGGCGGCTGCGGCGCGCCTGAAGCTGGAGGAGCTTTTACGGCGGGAGTTGCCGAAGTGCGCGAAGTGTGGAGCCTGCACCGCCGTCTGTCCCGTATACGCTGAAACGCAGCATGAAGCCTTCAGCGCCCGCGGCAAGCTCATGCTGGCGCGGGATCTGGCCGAAGGCAGGCTTGAGGGCGGAAAGATTGCGCGGGATATTTTCGACAACTGCTTGGTGTGCATGGCCTGCGTCCAGAATTGCGGCAGCGGCGTGCGCGTCGATCACGTCGTCACGGCGGCCAGGGAACTCCTTGTCGCGCGACAGGGACAGCAAGCCGCCAAACGCACGCTGTTTCGCCATGTGTTGCCGAAACCCGGACGCCTGGCGGCAGTCATGAAGGGCGGCGCCGCGTTGCAGCGCCTCATGTTCGATACAATCCCGGAAACCAGCGGCTTGCGGCGCCGTTTTCCCTTGCCCTTTTTCCCGCCGGATTTTCCTGTGCCGGGGATCAGCCGGCGTCCCTTTGTCGCCAGGACGGCAGAGTTCAATGCGGCTTTCGCCACGCGGCCGGAGGGCGAGGTGACGTATTTTACGGGCTGCGCCGCGAATTATCTCTATCCTTCCATAGGTGAGGCCGTGCTCCATATTCTGCGCGCGTGCGGCTACAACGTCCATGTGCCCAAAGACCTGGCCTGCTGCGGCGCTCCGGCGCTTGTGGCGGGCGAAAGCGATACGGTTCGCGGCCTTGCGGCGCATAACCTGGCATTGCTTGCGAAGCTGCCGGGCCTTGTCGTGAGCGCGTGCGGCTCGGGCGGCCTCATGCTGCGCCTTGAATATCCACGCCTCATGGAAGGGAAGGCGGGCACGGACGATACGGAGCTTGAACGGCACGCGCGGGAAACGGCTGCCCGCTGCCTGGATATCAGTGAATTTCTCGTCCGCACTGTCGGCGCGGCGCGGCTTCAATCCCTGCTCACGCGGAAGGTGTTGCGGCGTTTGACGTATCATGAACCCTGCCACCTGGGGCGCGGCCTCGGGGTACTGGCCGAGCCCCGCGCGCTGATCGGGCTCATTGCGCCGGACTTTGCGGAAATGCCGGAAGCAGGGCGTTGCTGCGGCTCGGGGGGGGCTTATGGCGTGACGCAC
>Ga0082212_10008291_pt1 | contig 13604 bp, 9 predicted proteins | sample TergutNt197P3_FD_71548 | JGI IMG/M metagenome (GOLD analysis project Ga0082212, IMG submission 71548) | Neocapritermes taracua P3 segment gut microbial communities from Petit-Saut dam, French Guiana - Nt197 P3 | ecosystem: Host-associated > Arthropoda: Insects > Digestive system > Gut ... | reverse complement strand
CTATGTTGCAGTTGAGGATATCGGCGTCGTCGGACAGCTTGAGCTCCGCAGATCCACCGCCGAAAAGCATCCGGAACGTTTCTCCGAAGAACTCGTTGAGCTGACGAAAGCGTTGACGGAACCGCTTTTCCATCTTGATGAGCAGTTCTCCGATAATATTCTCAAGGTCCGCGGTCGCCTTTAACAAATCCTGTTTTTGTGTGCTCAGGTCTTCGAAACGCTCCTGCTTGGCGATAAAATCCTCAACGGCGTTCACGTTGACGGACCCCATCTCGCGTATCTCGGCACGGATAGACGCGATCATTTGCTGGCTTTGCGCGAGAGCGAAATCCTCCCGGCGGAACGCCACGGCGCCGGCGTATGTCAACTCATAATCATTCCAGACGCGTTCCTGGATGCCTGCGAGCTCGCTCTGCGCGCGCACGAGCAGAAGTTCCGTTCGATGTTTCTTCTCCTCGCTGTCGGCGTATTCCTTGCGCGCGGCCTCCAGCTGAGCGGTCATGTCCCGATGGCTTGCCAAAAGCGCGCGGCGCTTCTCGGCGCAAGCCGTCTGCTCCGCGCGGGCGGTTTCGAGCGCGCGCATACGCCGTTTGCGATCTTCTTCCCCTTCGAGCAGCGCGTCCCGGTCCCGGCTTAGCGACCGCTCCCGCGCACGGATATCTTCTTCGCGGGTCTCTTGCTGGGTGGTCAGGCGGCCTTCTTCGGAGATCAGACGTTCCCCTTCCCTGCGGACGGCTTCCAGCTCCCGCTCCTGGGACGTCACGCTGATCCGCTTTAGCGTTTCATCCTCGCGCAGACGCTCGGCCCGGTCGCGGGCTTCATAGAGCGCGGACTGCAATGCAGCGGTTTTCCGCTGCATACCCTCCTGATCGAGCTCCCCGCCTTCCTGTTCTTCCTCCGCGCGCCGCATCGCATCCGCGACATCGTCGAGGTTCGCGCGGATTTGCTCGACAAGCTGCTGCGCGTTGCGCGCCTGCTCGTCGTGGTTTTCAAGGCTTTCACGGGCCCGCGCTTCATGAGCCTGATCCCTTGCGACGGCGATCTCGGCCTGGTGCGCACTTTCAAAGAGCGCGTTCCGCTGGCGTTTTGCTTCCGCACGGCCAACCTCGAGCGCATCGACGCGATCTTGCGTCTCGTTCAACTCCCTGGATAACGTCTCGAGCAGTTCTTCATGCTCGCCGATTTCGCGCTCTCTGGACAGCAAGCTCGTCATGCTTGACTGTACGGATCCGCCCGTCATCGACCCGCCCGAGTGCATGACATCACCGTCCAGCGTCACGAGACGGAAAGCATGCCGGCCGTGCCGCATGATCTGTATGCCGTTGTCCAGCGAATCGGCGATGACGGTTCGCCCAAGCAGGTTTTCAACAATGTTCCGATACTCCGGATCATACCGCACGAGCTCGCTGGCGACGCCGACACAGCCGTGCATTGCGAGCGCCTCTCGTTCCTGGGCGGACATCGTGCGCCCACGCACGGTCGTCAACGGCAGGAACGTCGCGCGGCCGAATCGGTTGTCGCGCAGATACTCGATCATACGTTTCGCCGCGTGCTCATCGTCGGTAATGATATGCTGCAGCGCGTGGCCGAGCACCATATCGAGCGCCCGCTCGTATTCTTTGGGCGTTTTTAAAATGCTCGCGACAACGCCGCGCACGCTCGCATCTCCTCTTGCGTGCTTCAAGGCGTGCCGGACCGCGTGCTGATAGCCCTCGTAATCGCGTTCCATCTCGCGAAGCACCTTCAAGCGTGAAGCTGCCTCATGCCGTATGCCTGTTTTCTCGCGAAGTCTGTGGATCAGCGAATCCGACTCCTGCGCGGACGCCTGTACCATTTCATCCAGCTGCCTCGCTTCGGCATCCAGCCTCGCGAGGTCCGATTCGGTGGCCGCCAGCTTGAATTTCGCGTCGGCGTGCGCGTCCGACAGCTCGCCTCGGCCATCGTCGATCGCACGGGCGGACTGTTCCGCCTCCGAAAGCCGCTCGGTCAGGCTCTGCTGCAGGCCGGTCAGCCGGGCCTTCGACTGCCGCATGTCTGACATCCGGTTCATCGCTCTGATGACCGCGGCTTTATGCGCTTCGAGGGCTTCTTCCTGGCGAGACGATTCCGCTTGCGCGGTTCGCAGCAGTTCTTCCAGCGCCATTAACTCGTCCCAGGCTTCGGCGAGTATTTCGGAACGTAATTTTTCGTCCGTTGCGTTCTCTGTTTTCAGCTTTTCAAGCGATACTGCCCGGAGCGTTTCTTCCTGCTGCAGCGCCGATTCGCGTCGCGCCACCGTTTCCGCGTTGGAAATGCGTTCCCGAAGGACGTTGTTCGCGCCCTCCTGCGCCTCGAGCGCACGGGCCGACTCAAGCACCGCAGTGGACAGCGCGCCGTCCTCGGACTCTGCCTCTTCAAGCTTTCCGCTCACCCCGTCCAGCAGTTCGCGTATGGACGCTATCCTTGGCGCCGCCTGTTCAAGTTCTCGATCGATCAGCGCAATCAGCTCTTCTTGCTTCTTGACCGACGCTTCAAGCCGTTCATGGCTCACCAGAAACGCGTTCAGTTCCAGATCCCGCAACTGATCTCGCATCGCGAGGTACCGTTTCGCTTCTTCCGCCTGCTCGCGCAGCGGTCCCAACTGATCTTCAAGCTCGGACAGTATGTCTTCGACCCGGTTCAGGTTCAGCCGTGTGTTTTCCATCCGGCGTTCGGCCTCGTCCTTGCGCGCACGGTATGTGACAATACCGGCGGCTTCCTCAAAAACCTCGCGCCGGTCGTCCGACTTTGTGCTCAGAATCTCGTCGATGCGTCCCTGGCCGATCAGCGAGTATCCGTCCTTTCCGATGCCGGTATCGCGGAACAGGCTCGTTATGTCCTTTAAACGGCAAGCGGCCTTGTTCAGGTAATACTCGCTTTCCCCGCTGCGCCAGACACGGCGCGTGACGAGCACCTCGGCGCAATCCATCGCCAACGCGCGGTCCTCATTGTCAAACAGCAGAGCAACCTCGCACCAGGCTAACGGCTTGCGCTTTTCGGTGCCGCCAAAAATGATATCCTCCATACGGGCGCCGCGAAGCTGTTTTGCGCTTTGTTCGCCAAGCACCCAACGTACCGCGTCGGATATATTTGATTTTCCGCTCCCGTTGGGGCCGACGATAGCCGTCGTACCTTCCTCGAAGATGATTTCGGTTTTCTCCGCGAAGGATTTAAACCCCTGTATTTCGAGTTTTTTCAGTTTCAAATGCCTGTTCCCGCTTCCATGACGGCGTGAGCAGCTTCCTGCTCCGCCTGCTTTTTCGTGAGCCCGCGCCCAACCCCCCGCGCGCCGTTCTGCAGCTGTGCCTCGACATAGAACACGCGTGCGTGCGGCGGTCCCTCCTCGCTGACGACACGGTATACCGGCGCGTCATGCCCGTCCGCCTGCTCTTTTTCCTGCAGCGAGCTTTTCCAATCGTGCGCGGTCCGTACACCGGAAAAATCGCCGAGGACACGGATACACGCCTTGCGCGCCGCGTCGATACCGGCGTCGAGGTATATCGCCGCGAGCACCGCTTCCAGCGCGTCCGCGAGCACGGATGATTTATCCCGCCCGCCCGACATCGCCTCCCCATGGTCAAACCGCAGGTACTCGCCGAGGGATATCCTCCTCGCGGCGTCAGCCAACGACTCCTCGCGGACAATCGCGGCGCGCAACCGCGTCAACGAGCCTTCATCCTTCTGAGGATAACGTGAAAAGAGCGCCTCGCTGACGCACAGCTGCAATACGGCGTCGCCGAGGAACTCAAGCCTCTGGTTGTTCTCTTTCCCGCCACGATTGGTGGCGGACGGGTGGGTCAACGCAAGGCAAAGCAGCCCGGAATCCCGAAACACGTGACCCAGCGCCTGCATAAGCGCCTGCACTTCCATCTACTGCGCGTTTTCCTCAAGGTAGCTGACCACGTCGCCGACGGTCTTCAATCGCATCAGCACATCGTCCTCAACCATAATACCGAGTTTGGACTCGAGATCCATGATGAGCATCATCACGTTTGCCGAGTCCGCCTTCAGATCCTCCAGCAACCGCGACTCGGGCTTAATGGAACCAATGTCAATCTTCAATTGGTCGGCGATTAGCTGCGTTACTTGTTCGTACATGTACATCCTCCTTGATGCGGTGATTTGTCACTCCGCGAATGATCCCTGAATGATCGATACGACATTCCCGGTCAGCATGGCCAGCGCTTGCTTGATGGCGCAGAAAAAGGCGTACTCGTTTGAGTTGCCGTGCGCCTTGACGACCGCTCCTGGCGTGCCGAGCAACGGCGCTCCGCCGACCTCATCGGCGCTTAACTGTTTTTTTAGCCTGACAAACGCGGGCTTGGCCAACAGCGCGCCGAGCTTTGTCCGCAAACCGGACGTTAGCTCATGTTTGACCAGGGATAAAAAGGTCTGCGCGGCGCCTTCCATCGTTTTGAGCAACACATTGCCCGCAAAGCCGTCCGCGACGACCACATCCGCCTCGCCCAGCGGAACGCCCCGCCCCTCTAAATTGCCGATAAAATGCAGACCGGACGCTTCGAGCAGCGCGTACGCCTCTTTGGTCTGCAGGTTGCCCTTTTCAGCCTCCTCACCAATGCCGAGCAACGCGATCCTGGGTTTGGCAACCCCCATCACCTGGCGCATATATACATCGCCCATCTTTGCGAACTGCAGCAGCCATCCCGGCCGGCAATCCACGTTGGCGCCGGTGTCGATCAGCAGCGCGGACGCTCCCGTTACGGTCGGCAATAAAACGCCCAGTGCCGGCCGATCGATCCCCGGTATTCTGCCCAGGCGGACCATCGCCCCCGTCATCACCGCGCCGGTGGAGCCCGCCGTCACCATCGCGTCGGCTTCCCCTTCGCGCACCAGCATAAACGCGCGTACCAGCGATGAATCGGGCTTGCGGCGCAGCGCCATGACCGGCGGTTCCGACGTCTCGATGGTTTCGCGCGCGTCCACCACGGACAAACGCTCTTTGACCGCGTCCGCTCCCTGAAGCAGCGGCGCGATCCTCTCCGCCCGGCCGACAAGAACGATACGGAGATTCTCAAAACCGCGAAGCGCCCGCAGACTACCCAGCACGGCGGCGTCCGGAGCAAAGTCACCGCCCATGGCATCAATAGCGATTGTATGCATGCATCTCGACCTCTCCCATATATTGTATCAGATATTGCGGGAAATGGGAAGTGGTGGTTGCAACTTTCACGCAGTCGGCCTTGTCATAGCGGTTATGCGCGCGGGGGTATCCATTCCGTGTAAATCCTCCCCGCAAGGGTGAGTCGCGGCCATGGACAGGCGGTTAACCTTGGCTCGACAGGATCCTATATGGCCTGCCCCGACAACGCGGTTTTACGGCGACCAAGGCGTATATCATCAATTGCCCGAAGGCGTTCACGCATATCTCAAATCGCCCCGCCTGCGGTTGTCAATCCATCGATCAAGAGAATGCTTGCGGAACCGAAGCCCCGGGCGCGATAATCCGCCTACCGAACGATACAAAAGGGCTGCCGCACCGTTGCGGCAGCCCTTCCGTTTTTCATCTTTGCCCGTTCTGAAGAAAGATATTTGCCTTTTATTTCTCCAGCACCGCAACGCCGGTGTCTATGACGGCCGGTCCGGTGGACAGGTCGTTCAGCGCGGCGTATGCCTGAGCCATACCGAGGTAACCCATCGTGAACGGGTTTTGAGCCATTGCGGCTTTCAAGCTTCCGTCGTCGAGTAGGCCGAGGATCGCATCCGACTTATCAAAGCCAACTCCGATAATGCTGTCATCGCCTGCGCCCTTGATCGCGTTGCCGACGCCGACGGTGGAACCTTCGTTCGCGCCGAAGAGACCTACGAGGTCCGGGTTGGCGTTGATGAAGTTTGTGGCGGCTTCCTGGGAAGCGGCCGCGTCGCCGTCCTTATACTCGGTCTCGAGGATCTCAAAGCGGCCGTCGGCGGCAATGGCGGCCCGGAATCCGCGCTCGCGAAGCATCGTCGAGTTTGTCGCGGTGTTGACGGAAATGATAGCGAGCTTGCCGGCGCTGTGGCCCGCGGCGTCGAGATAGGCTATCATTGTCTGGCCGGCGAGGAATCCGGCGTTCTCGTTGTTCGTGGACAGCGTGGCGATCGCCTTTTCGTCGGCCGGAGAGTCAACGTAGATGACCTTAACGCCGGCTTCCTTGGCTTCCTGAACGGCTTTGGAGATGGCGACGGGGTCGGTCGCGGCGAGCAGGATCAGGCTCGCGCCTTCGGAAACGGCGTTGTTGAGCACTTCGATCTGTTTCGCGTTGTCCTTCACATCGGGCGCGTCCCACTTATACCCGATTCCCAGTGCGGCTGCCATTGCCGCGGCGCCTTCGTCAACCGCTACCCAGTGCTGGTCCATGCGATCCATCGTGACGAGGTATACGAGATCTTCGGCCATCGCGCCGGCGGTGAGGCAAAGCCCCAACAGTCCGGCAAGGATCAATGCTACGAGTTTCTTCATTGTTTGGTTCCTCCTGTTTTTATTCTACAAACGCCATCACAGCGCCGATAGCTCTTCCGATTCGTTTTTTCTGAACTTGATCAGCTTTTTTAAATCCACTACGTTGCCGCGGGCGACGCGGTCGATCAGCACCGAAATAATGACGACAACGCCGATCACGATGTTTCGGAGCGCCAAGCCCGCGCCGGCAAACTGCAGCCCGTTGTCCAGCACACCCCAGATGAACGCGCCGATTACGGTTCCAAACAACAACCCCTGTCCCCCCATCGTGCTGACGCCTCCGATGACGGACGCCGCGACGGCGTTCAGTTCATAGCCCGTACCGGAATCCATCGTGCCCATCCCGCTCTGCGCGGTTAGGATCAAGCCGACAATGCTCGCGAGAAAAGCGCTGAACATATACGCCTTTGTCTGCGCGACCTTGACGTTGACGCCGGAGAACTTGGCCGCCTCATAGTTGGAACCGATCGCGTAGATGTGCCGCCCGGTACGCGTTTTGGACAGGATAAAGTTAAATACAAGGAACAGGAACAGCGCGATCCAAATCGGCATGAAGAAGCTGAGGAAGCGGCCGTAATAGAAGAAATCACGGAATTCCGCGGCGAACAGCGCCTTGCCAATCGCGTCCGTATTCATATTCTTGTTCACATATTGCGCGATTCCGCGCGCGATGATCATCGTGCCGAGCGTGGCGATGAACGGGGGCAGCTTTGCCCGGGAGATCAGCGTCCCGTTGATAAATCCGACAAGAACGCAGCTGAGGATCGTGATCAGCATCGCGGAGATTGCGTCTATGCCGTAACGCGTCATCAGCGTCGCGGAGAGCATGCTGCTCATGCCGGCAACGGAACCGATTGATAAATCTATCCCCGCCGTAATCAGGCAAAACGACTGGCCGATTCCGATGATCAGGATCGGCGCGACCTGCCGCAGCAGGCTGGTAACGTTCCGCTGCGAGGAGAACGCGGGGTTAATCAGCGTAAACACGAGCCACATCAGCGCGAGCGCCACCGAGACGGAAATGACCTGGCCCATGCCGCGGATCGACAGCAGCCGACGGAACGTTCCCCTTTTCTCCAGTTCAGCTTGCATGCGTTTTCTCCCCCTCTTTTTTACCAAATTGTGTGGCCAATGCCATAATCTTCTCCTGCGTCGCTTCTCCGCGCGCGAGCTCCCCGGTGATGCGCCCGTCGCACATGACAAGGATACGGTCGGCCATGCCGAGGACTTCAGCCATCTCGCTGGATATGAACAACACGCCGAACCCCTGTCGCTTCATACGGTTCATCAGATGGTATATTTCAACCTTCGCGGCGACGTCGATTCCGCGCGTCGGCTCGTCAAACACAAATACCTGCGCGTCCCGCACCAACCATTTGCCGACGACGAGTTTTTGCTGGTTGCCGCCGGACAGGTTTTTCGCGTCATGCGAAAGCGCCGCGACCTTTATTCGAAGCTCATCTACGGCGCGCATCGCCAGCGCCTTTTCCTTTTTGCTGTTTAATATGCCAAGCCCGCCGCCGGAGACCCGGTCCAGGTTGGCGAGGCCGACATTATCGCGGACCGGCAGCTCCACGCACAGGCCTTCCTTCTTACGGTCCTCCGGGATACAGACAATGCCGTGCTCGATGGCGCTGCGCGGAGAATTGATCCGTATCTCCTTGCCGTACAGCTCGATTCTTCCCAGAAATATCGGATCCGCGCCGAACAACATACGCACCAGTTCCGTGCGGCCCGCGCCCATCAGCCCCGCAAAGCCGAGAATCTCGCCCTCGAAGAGTGAAAAGCTGACTCCGTGTACCGACTCGTTTGTCAGGTTGGAAACGCGCAGGATCTCTTTCCCGCGCGGCGCTTCAACGGACGGGAATTTCTCCGTTATTTCCCTTCCGACCATAAACGAGATAATTTCCGGGACCGACGTATCCCGGTACTCCTTCGTGACGACAAACTTGCCGTCGCGGAGAACCGTCACGCGGTCAGCCACTTCGGACAACTCGTCCAACCGATGTGTGATGTATACGATGCCCCGGCCTTCGGCGCGGAGCGCGTGAATGATCCGGTTCAGTTCCTTGACCTCGCTGGCTGTCAGCGCGGATGTTGGCTCGTCCATGATCAATACTTTACAGTCCGTGGACAGCGCCTTTGCTATCTCGACCATCTGCTGCTTGGATACCGGCAGCCTGCCGACAATCGTATCCGGCGCGATCGCAAGGTTTAAGCGGGCAAGCATCTGACGGGCGCGGTCGTTCAACGAGTTCTGCCGTATCATGACGCCCCGAACCTCTTCGCGCCCCAGGAACATGTTCTCCGCCACCGTTAGATGCTGGCACATGTTTAGTTCCTGGTGAATGATCGCGATGCCCTTCTCAAGGGCCTGTCTCGGTGTCAGGTGGCGGACCGGCTCGCCCTGAACGAGGAATTCTCCCCCGTCTCGCGCCGTGATGCCGGACATGATCTTCATCAGCGTTGATTTGCCGGCGCCGTTCTCGCCGATCAGCGCGTGTACCTCGCCGGGCTTGACGGCGAACGATACGTCGCTAAGCGCCTGTACGCCGGGGAACGCCTTTGAAACGCCTCGCATTTCTACGAGGTATGGTTCCGTCCCAACCGGCTGAATGACCACAGGGCTGTCCTGCATCGAATGCCTCCTCTGGCCTGAAAAGCATAAATGATGTGGGTTATTGTATTCATGTGCGCTAAAAAGAACAACCTACATTGTTTGGAATAGGGGGAGGATTTTTGGAACTTGCCCGTTAAAAAAAGACTTGCCGCAATGACAAGTCAGTCCGTTTTATTCAAAAGGATTGGTGAAAAATCTTCGCTCTTATTCGTCCAGTTCTTCCGGTTCTTCCCCGGCGTCCCCGCTGCCGTTCCCTTCCTCCATCGCCGCTCCGACTAAACTCCCGACGAGTTTTTCGCGCACAAGCCCGTCTATCTCGTCGTATAGTTCGGGATGTTCCTTTATATACTTGCGGGCGTTGTCGCGCCCCTGGCCGATACGCTGGTCGGCATAGGAGAACCATGTTCCGCTCTTTTGTATGATATCCTGTTCGACGGCGCGGTCCAGAAGACTGCCTTCGCGGGAGATGCCCTCGCCGTAAATGATATCGCACTCGATCGATCGGAATGGCGGCGCGAGTTTGTTTTTAACGACCTTTATCTTGGTCCTGTTGCCGACGATGGTTGTACCGCTTTTTAGCTGCTCCGCACGGCGAACGTCGAGCCGGACGGACGCGTAGAACTTGAGCGCTTTACCGCCCGTCGTCGTTTCGGAAGGGCCGTAGCTGACGCCGATTTTCTCGCGGAGCTGGTTGATAAATATGACGGTACAGTTGGTTTTGTGTACGATTCCGGCGAGCTTGCGCAACGCTTGCGACATGAGCCTCGCCTGCAGGCCCATGAACGAATCTCCCATATCGCCGTCAATTTCCGCTCGCGGCACGAGCGCCGCGACAGAATCGATGACGACCACGTCGATCGCGCCCGACCGAACCAGCGCCTCGCATATCTCAAGCGCCTGTTCGCCGGTGTCCGGCTGGGAGATGAACAGTTCGTCAATATTGACGCCTAAATTCTTCGCGTATACCGGATCCAGCGCGTGTTCGGCGTCGATGAAAGCCGCTGTTCCATTCTCCAACTTCTGCGCTTCGGCAATGATATGCAGCGTCAGCGTCGTCTTGCCGGACGCTTCCGGACCGTATATCTCAATGATCCGTCCGCGAGGCACTCCGCCGACGCCGAGCGCGAGGTCCAGGTCCAGGCATCCGGTTGAAATTACATCGACGTTCATCACCGTGCGCGCGCCGAGTTTCATGATCGCTCCCTTGCCAAACGCTCTCTCAATGCCTTGCAGCGCCATGTCCAACGCCTTTTCGCGCTGCTCGTCGGAGGCATTATGCTCGGGAACGGATTTCTTCGCTGCCTTGGTTGGTGCAGTCTTAGGCATGGCTTTGTCTCCTTTTATATCAAGCGGCGGGGATTCCGGGCGAAATCCCTTTTAGCGCGAATCTTTCGGACTCGCGCCCCGCTTTCGATCACTCCCCGCATGCGCTTCTGCGCACCAGATCCATCCCGTAAAGCGTCGCCAGCGTCCGTATCCTGTTCCGCTCTCCCGTATACGTTCTCTTTTCAGCCGATACGACCCCCCGGACGCATAACCCAAACCAGACAAGGCCGACGGGTTTCTCGACCGTCCCGCCGTCCGGACCCGCGATACCCGTTACCGACAGGCATATGTCCGCGCGGGACCGCGCATACAGCCCTTCCGCCATCGCGCGGGCCGTCTGCTCGCTGACGGCTCCGTGGGTTGTTAACACCGCTTCCGGAACGCCGAGTACGCGGGACTTCGCCTCGTTCGAATAGGGTATGCAGCCTTCCAGCAGCGCGCCGGAAGCGCCCGGCACATTGACAAGCCGGGCCGCGATCAGCCCGCCTGTACAGCTTTCCGCCAGCGCGACGGTTTTGCCGCTATGAATCAGCGCTGTGACCGCCGCCTGTTCCATCGTGTAGTGCGGGTCTTCCGTCACGGCATAGATGACATCGGGAAGCCTGGCGCGGATATCCGTCTCAAGCGTGTCGAGCGGCGGCCCGGGATCTTCTCCGTCCAAACATCGCACGGTCAGGCGGAGTTGAACCTCGCCAAGCGTACAGTAGGTGGCAAGCGTCGGATTTTGCGCCGCGGCGATCAAATCGGACAGCTTTGATTCGACCATCGATTCACCCATGCCGTATACGCGCAGATAGCGGGATACGATCCGCGCGCCGCTCCGCGCCTCGAGGTACGGCATCACGCCCGCGTCAAACATCGGGTATAGCTCCCGGGGCGGCCCCGGCAGGTTGATGACAGCTTTCCCGCCCGCCGGTGCGATGCAACCCGGCGCGGTGCCGAAATCGTTGCGCAATATCACGGCGCCCTCGGCAAACATCGCTTGCCGCAGGTTGTTTTCCGTCATCGGATGATTCGACCTTTCGAACCAGGCGCGAAGCTGACGGGCCGCTTCTTCGTTCATCGTCATCGGCAGCCCAAGAGCCTCGGCGGAAAGCTCCTTCGTGATATCGTCGGCTGTGGGACCGATGCCGCCGGTTGTGATCACGATATCCGCCCGGGATAACGCCACTTCAATCGCTTCGCGGAGCCTGTCCGGATTATCGCCAACGGTTGTCTGATGATGCAGCGTGACGCCCGCTTCGGAAAGCCGCCGCGCCAGGTATTGAGCGTCCGAGTTGACGATTTGCCCCAGCAGCAGCTCCGTTCCAACCGATACAATCTCCGCGATCATGCGGCTTCCTCCAATATGTCCCGATTTTTTACCAGGATCTCAAGTCCGGAATATGCCGAAAGCGCCGCCGCCAGCCACGCCGCGTAATAGGCGTACGGCAAGCGCAGGATTAACAGCAAAACGGCAGACAGTTGAACCAGTGTCTTGGCCTTGCCCGACCGGCCGGCGGCGATAACGCTTCCCCTTCCCACCGCCACAAGCCGGAACCCGCTGATGATAATTTCCCTGGCGACCATAATCAGCACCGCGACGACGCTGACATCCGCCCGCTGCCAGCAAAGCACAATGAGTGGCAGCAACGCCAGCATTTTATCCGCGATCGGGTCCATAAACTTGCCGAAATCCGTAACCTCTTTGCGCCGTCTGGCCAACTGGCCGTCAACAAAATCCGTCGTCGCGGCGATCGCGAACACGGCGGCGGCGGCAACGCGGCACCAGGCGCCTTCCGCCATCATCAGCGCCAGAAGCGCCGGAACCAATACGATGCGCGAAAGCGTTATCCGGTTTGGCAGATTCATCGGAAGCTTTTTTGTTCCCGAATGCCTGTTCACTCGATGACATCCCCCGTTAGATCATATACGCCGGCGCCCGTGATGCGCGCACGCACAAACGTTCCCGGAAGCGGCGTCTTCCGCGCGTTGAGCAATATAACACCGTCCCCTTCCGGGGCTTCCATTCGGCTCCGGGCGACGATCGTCCTGCCGTCGGCGCGGTCAACCAGCGCTTCCGTGACGGCGCCGACGCGCTTCTTGTTTAGCGAGTGCGATATCCGCTGCTGGAGTCGCATCAGGCGATCCAGCCGCTCGCGCTTGCTATCCTCCGGAACCTGGTTCGGCAAACCGGCGGCGACCGTGTCCTCTTCCGCGGAATAGGGAAACGCGCCAAGCCTGTCGAATTGCACTTCCTGAACGAAGTCCAGCAACCGAGAAAACGCGTCCTCCGTTTCGCCGGGAAAGCCGACGATCATTGTCGTGCGCAGCGTGATCCCGCGCTCCCGCGCCCGCTTGATCACGGAGCGGATTTGAGCGGGCGTCCCGCGCCGGTTCATTGCCAGCAGGATATCCGCGTCAATATGCTGCAGGGGAATATCGAGATACGCGCACGCCTTTGATTCGCTCGCCAGCGTATCCAGCAACGCGTCGTCGACGCGGCTCGGGTAACAGTACAGCGCGCGAATCCAGCGGATTTCCGGCACGCGCGCGGCGCTTTTGATCAGTCCCGCCAGCGTTGGCCTGCCCGGCAGATCGTCACCATATCGCGTCGTATCCTGTGCGATCAAAGAAATTTCCCGAACGCCCTCCCGCGCGAGCGCGCCGATCTCCTCGACCAGAGCGGCCTCGCCGCGCGACCGGTAAGGCCCGCGGATCAGCGGGATCGCGCAGTACGCGCAACGGTTGTCACAGCCGTCCCCGGTACGGACGAACGCCGTATGCGGAGGCGTCGTCAACACGCGCGGCGCCTCGAAATGGCCCGGCAAGCGAGCGCAATGGACCGGCCGGCCGGCATCCCGCGCACTGCCCGTTATGAGCGGAACAACGCGCGAAAGCTCATGTACGCCGAGAAACGCGTCCACCTCGGGCATATCGGCGTGCAGCGCCGATGCATATCGCTGCACAAGGCAACCCGCGGCGATCAGCAGCCTGCAACGTCCCTTTTGCTTATATTCCGCCGCTTCCAGCAGCGCGCCGATCGACTCTTCCTTCGCGGGCTCAATAAACCCGCAGGTGTTGACAATCAACACGTCCGCCTCGTCCGGATTGTTCGTCAGCGTACACCCGGCGTCTCGCAACAGGCCCATCATCTGCTCGGCGTCGACGCGGTTTTTGGCGCATCCCAGCGATATCATACCG